>Ga0209483_1001295_pt1 | contig 19161 bp, 14 predicted proteins | sample NGEPerA_FD_184508 | JGI IMG/M metagenome (GOLD analysis project Ga0209483, IMG submission 184508) | Arctic peat soil microbial communities from the Barrow Environmental Observatory site, Barrow, Alaska, USA - NGEE PermafrostL2-A... | ecosystem: Environmental > Terrestrial > Soil > Wetlands >... | reverse complement strand
AATCCTCCGCCGAGCGAGGCCAAGCCATGCAGCCCTGGATCACCGATTACAACCACACCCGACCCCACTCAGCCCTCGGCGGAAAACCACCGACCTCAAAGCTGAACAACGTGCTTGGATTCGACAATTAGGGCGCGCTACGATCGCGGCCGTCGAGCAGCGATGTCCTTGCCGAGGCCCCACGAAAGATCGGAGCCTGTATCCCCCCTGCACCCATGGTGTACCGGACTGTTTTATCGTTTCCTAACATTTTTGCGAGACCATCTGAGTGTTGGCAGTCCCCTTAAGAAAAAGTCGCACATGGCCTACAGCCCTTTCAGCAATCGGTTACTGGTAGTCGACGACGACCCCGCCTTTGGTCGCCTCGTCAAGAAGGTGGCGGAAGGCGTGGGTTTCGAGGTGGTTGCCACCGAAGATCCGCGCGCCTTTGCGAAGGCAGCGCGGTCATGGCACCCCGACGTGATCATCACGGATCTGAATATGCCCGGCGTCGATGGCATCCAGCTCCTGCGCAGCCTGGCGGCAGACAAATGCGCCGCGAGCATCGTCCTGGCCAGCGGCAGCGACAGCAAGGTCTTGGAATCGGCGATGCAGCTCGGGCGCGAACGGGGCCTGAAGATGAGCGACGTGCTTCAGAAGCCGGTCCGCGTCGAGACCCTGCGCGATCTGCTGGGAAAACTCCGGCCTGTGACAAAGACGCTGCTATCGGACGATCTCGGTAACGCGATCGTTGCCGATCATCTGTTCCTCGAATATCAGCCAAAGCTCGATCTCAAGCTTGGGCGGTTCACCGGAGTCGAGGCGCTCGTGCGCTGGCGTCATCCTGAGCACGGCCTCATTCGCCCAGACCAATTTATCCCGCTCGCCGAGCAGACCGAGCTCATTCACCGATTGACGGATTGGGTGGTCGCGTCAGCAGTGCAGCAATCAGCCCTCTGGCGCGCCGAAAACCTCTGCCTTGACGTGGCGGTCAACATCTCGGCGAAGGATATCGAGGATCTCGATCTGCCCGACCGACTGCAGCAACACTGCTCCGACGCGGGCGTCGCCCCGGCATCGATCATCCTCGAACTCACCGAGACGGGTGCGATGCGCGAGGCGGTGCAGATGATGGACGTGCTAACTCGGTTGCGCCTCAAGGGCTTTACGCTGTCGATCGACGATTTCGGGACCGGCTACTCCTCCTTGGTCCAGCTGCAAAAGATGCCGTTCTCGGAGGTAAAGATCGACCGCGCTTTTGTCATGCAGATGATGAGCAACAAGGACTGTAAGGTCATCGTCGAGATCATCATCGACTTGGCGCGCAGGCTCGGGCTGGAGAGCGTCGCCGAGGGCGTCGAGGAAGAAGCTGCCCTCAACTGCCTCGCCGAACTCGGCTGTGACTTGGCACAGGGTTATCATCTCAGTCGGCCAGTGGCCGCAGATCGCATACCGGAATTGGTTCGCGGATATGAAGCTGCCGGAGCAAAAACGGCTGTGCCTGTCGCCAGCCCCCGGGTCAACCTGATCGCGCCCCTCCGACCGACTCCACCGTCAGCGCTCAAGAGACAGATTGGGCGGGTTGGGGAAAGAGAGATTTCTGGCGCGTCGTAATCCTTCCAGGCGATGAAGGCCTCATGATCGGCGTGGCGCAGTTTTCGGCTGCGGAGCTGACTGTCAAGGCGCGCGGGAAATGCTTAACGGCGCGTCGATAGGCGCGCCACGTTCGCACGCTATTTTGGTTGGCGACTTCGCTCACACGAGGAGAAGCTCCATCTCCTTCGCGACAAAATCGCCGAAGGCATCCGCTCGCTTGATGCCGGCGGCGGCAGTTGCCATGCGATTGCTACCGCTCTCGTATTCCGTGCTAAGCGACGGTAGCCGAAGGGCAACTGTGCTCAGCATCTGCTGAGGGAGACTTTGACATCGGCCGGCGACTGGTCGGCGATGGTCTCGCGCAGCATGCGAGCGAGATCGCGCTTGCGGTACGGTTTGCCGAGCAGGCGCAGGGTAGTGCTGAGCCCCTCGACATCGGTGAGCCTGGTGCCCGGGAAGCCCGAGGTCAGCAACACCTTGCCACCCGGCCGCCGCTCGGTGAAGGCGCGCGCCAGGCCAAGTCCGTCGAGCTTGCCGGGCATGACGATATCGGTCAGCAGCAGGTCGATTTCGATACCGGCATCGAGCAGAGCCAGCGCGCCGTCGGCGTGCTCCGCCTCGCTGACCCGATAGCCGAGCTCGTTGAGCTGCCGCACCAGAACCGCGCGCAATTTGACGTTGTCTTCGACGACGAGGATGCGCTCGCCGCCGCCGCTGAAAGTCTCGACCTCGCCGCCCGTTGCGTCGACCTCCTCGGCGGCCAGATCGTTCTGCCGTAAGTAAAGCCGGAAGGTCGTGCCTTTGCCTGGTTCGCTATAGACGTTGATGTGGCCGCCCGACTGCTTGAGGAAGCCGAACACCATGCTGAGACCGAGCCCGGTGCCCTTGCCGGGCTCCTTGGTCGTGAAGAACGGCTCGAAGACGCGGGACAGCGTGTCGGGATCCATGCCGCAGCCGGTGTCGCTGACCTCGATCGCCACATAGGCGCCGGGGGTCACTTCGCTGTGCTGCGCGGCATAGTCCTCGTCGAGATAGCCGATGGAGGTGGCGATGGTTAGCTCGCCGCCGTTTGGCATCGCGTCGCGGGCGTTGTTGGCTAGGTTGGCGATCGCCGTGTCGAGCTGCGCCGGGTCGGCGAGTACTTGCGGGATCGAGCCATCCAGCTTCAGCCGGATTTCGATCCGCCCACCGAGCGTCCGCCGCAGCAATTTGGTGATGTCGCCGATCAGCTGATTGGCGTCGATGCGCTCGGGCCGCAGCGGCTGCCGCCGCGCGAAGGCGAGCAGCCGGCGGGTCAAATCGGCGCCGCTGACGGCGGCGGCAAGCGCATCTCCCACCAACTCTTTCTGGTCCGTGTCGAGCCCCGGCCGTTCGTCGAGCAGGTCGAGATTGCCGATGATGACGCCGAGGTGGTTGTTGAAATCGTGTGCAAGCCCGCCGGTCAATTGGCCGAGCGCCTCCATCTTCTGCGCTTGATGCAATTGCGCCTCAGCCTTCCGGCGCTCGGCGATTTCGTCGATCAGCGTTTCGTTGGAGCGCGCCAGTTCGGCGGTGCGTTCGCGTACCCGGTCTTCCAACCCGCGCGCGTGTTCGTCGAGCAAGGCCTTGGCGGCGGCGAGCCTGCTGTGCAGACCGCCGGTCTCGATCAGCAACACGCCGAGCACGAAGCTCCCCGCCAACAGCCCGTAACCGCGGCCGACATAGAAGCCGAGGTCGAAGCGGGCGGTGTTGAACACCGCGCTGAGCGCGATATCGAACACCCAGGCGCACAGCATCACCATCAGCCACAGATCGAGGACGGTGTGCCGTCGCTGGCGCCACAATACGGCGATCGCGACAAGACCCAGCGTCCAGGTGCATGAGACGGCGATGGTCAAGGCCGGCTTGTAGGCGTTTCCGTCCATCAGCGTCGGCAGCAGGGTGCCGTGGTTTGTGGCTAAAAAGGCGAGCCCGGCGACCAGCGCGGCGGTCGCGACGATGGTGACGCCGACGGTCGCCGCGTCGATGGCGTCATCGGCAGGACGTGTGCGGCGCGCCTGGCGCGCGTTGAGGAACGCGTAGCCGATGACAAAGATGGGGAAGCCGCCGTGCCAGAAATTGAACAGCCAGGCGGTGGTCTGCCCGCCGCCGAGCAGGCCGGTCGGCGCGAACGCGCCGGGAAAGCTCAGTGTATGCGGGATGATGATCAGCGCATCGTAGAGATAGCCGGCGGCGAGGACCAGCAAGGCCGAAGATCGCGACCAACGAAACTGCCCGAACAGCATCAGCGCGGTGATCGCGTCGATCAGGACCAACGCCGATTCATAGGCGGGAATGAACGAATTGACCTGAACCAGTATCACCGAGGCGAACGGGATCGTCCCGGCAAAGCCGAGCGCCGACAGCAGCACGACGATCAGGGCAAGCCGACGATCGCTTCGGCCGGCGATCACTGTCGACAGAAAGGCGTGCTGAAAGCGGGGCTGGTCGTGGGGGATCGGCTCACTCGCCGATAGGGCGGCGATGCCGCCGCCCGCTCCAATAAAGCCGCCAAGCGGCTGTTGCATGACCCCGTCACCAGACATGCTACCCTCCAACCGCCGCCCTAGGGCTCGGCCGTGCCCGACACTGCCAGCCGGAAGGCCCCGATCGAGCAGCAACTTCTGGGCTACTCGAAACGGAAATCCACACCCAAACCCTGGTTCATAAAGATTGAGGAGCGATTAAACCGCTTCGATCTCTGCCGATTTTGACCGTACCTGATTGGAGATCGCCGAGATCAGCCTCGGAAACACAACTCAGGGTCGATTTGAAGTTAGATCAACGTCCGTATATCCGGCCGCCGCGCCGGAAAATCGCGTGAGACGCAATAAACCCAATCTGGAAAATCCAAGTCGGCAGACCCGTCAACCGCTCGACTGCGCGAATGGCTCTTCAGGCGGAGACACGGCGACGGCAAGGCAGAGGGCAATGACGCCTTGCCACCCGATTCGGCGTCCACCCTGTGGTCTCGAATGACGCATTTCGGGCAAACCCTGAAGTTGCCGCGTCAATCGAGCGGCGGTTGTGGGTTCAAACGGCCATTCCCGATAAAATATGTTATCAAGATGAAAAAGGTCCGTCCCTCCGCGGTCGGCAAGACGCGAAACGGGTCTATTGGAAAATTCTGTCTCGGTCGTCCGCCTTCGCTATTTTTAAGCTCAGCGCGAGAGCCCAAATCGGATCGTCACCGATACCTCGATTTCCGGCTCGGTCATACTGGGTGGAAAAGATGGCAACATTGCACCGCGCATCATGCTCCCGACCGCGGCGTCGAGATCCGCAAACCCGGTGCTGCTGACTACCGAATAATCGAGCACCCGGCCGCTGCGGTCGACGCGGAACCGCAGCACCGCGCGTCCTTCCTCGCCGCGCTGCCGCGCCTCCTCCGGGTAGCGCTTATGGGTCTGGAGCCAGCTGCTCAGTATCGTGCGGTAATCGGGGCTGATCGTCGGCGCCGGCGGTGGAGAGGGGATCGACGCCGTCTGCGGCATCGGGCTCGGCAGCGGCAACGGCAGCTGCTGCATCGGTTGTGGCAGCGGCTGCGCCTGCACCGGCTGGGGCCGCGGCCGCGGTTTCGCGACGAGATGGGGCTCGGGCTTGGGCGGCGACGGCGGCGGCGGTGTTTCGGCCACCGGCGCCGGCGGCAGGGGAGGTTGCTCGACCGCCGGCGGCGGCGGTTCGGGCGGTGGAGGCGGCTGCTCGACGATCTGAGGCTGCGCTGGCGGCGGTTCGGGCTGCGCCGGTGCGGGCGACGGCAGAGGCGGCGCGAACACCACCGCGATCGCTTTCGACAAGTCGAGCTTCGGCGGCACGGTCACCTGCGCGGCGCTGGTCTTGGGCAGGTTGATCGGCACGCCGACCGTCAGCAGCGGTGCTGCCACCATGAAGATCACCAACAGCACCAGCATGACGTCGACCATCGGCGTCACGTTGATTTCGGCGAGCGGCAGGTAGCGGTCGTCGCCGGTTTCGCCGGAGGGCGGAAGCCGCACGGCCATCGTCAATCGCCCTCGACGGCGGCGCGGGTCAAGAGCCTGCTGCTGCGGCCGATCAGTCCTTGCATGGTCCCGGCGAAACGGCCGATCTCGACGGTGAATTTGTTGTAGGCGACGACCGCCGGGATCGCCGCGGCAAACCCCATCGCGGTCGCGAAGAGCGCGTCGGCGATGCCCGGCGCAACGACCGCGAGGCTGGTGTTGTTGGCGGCGGCGATCGCGTTGAAGCTGCGCATGATGCCCCACACCGTGCCGAACAGACCGATAAACGGCGCCGCCGAGCCAAGCGTCGCGAGAAACGGCAGCCGCAACTCGAGCTGGCGCAGCTGGGCGCCGAGCGCGAGGCGCATCGCGCGGTCGATGCGCTCGCGCCGCTCGGCCATCGATTCGGCCGAGTCGTCAGCGAAGGCAATGCATTCCTCGACGCCGGCGACCAACACCGCCTCGGCGGGCTGGTTGCTCTCGCCGCTTAAGCGCTCGCCGACTAACTCCTCGACCGATCGGGCCTCTGCCGCACGCGCGGTCAATGCGCTCGCGGAGCGCCGCGCGGCCTGCAGGCGGAACAGCTTGTCGGCGATGACCGCCCAGCTCCAGACCGAACCGGCGAGCAGCAGCAGGAGCACGAACTTGATGACGATGTCGGCGTTCTCGAACAGCGCGACGACCGACAGCGAACTCCCCGCTTCATTCATACGATGCCTCTGAAATCGGTTATGCGCCGTTGGTCAAAAATGTTGCGTCAGCCCGGCGAGGATCGTCCGCCGCGGCCCGAATTGCGGCGCCCCGACGCCGACGCCGGTACCGTTGCGGATCTCGTAGACCTCGTCGAGCAGGTTGAGCACGTCGAGCCTCAGCTCCGCTCCTTTTAACCACCCCGTATCGATCTTCTGCACAATGCTCACATTGACTTGGTGATAGTCGGGGAGGCTGTTGCCATTTGGGTGATCGCTCGCGGCGCGCAGCCCGCTGCCATAAATCAGATCGGTCGACACCCGTGTCTTTGTCGGGAAGGTATAGGCGATCCCGGCCGAGGCCGTGTATGTCTGATCGTGGTCGAGATGGATGAAGTGAGCCGCGATGTAGGCGAGGTCGTCGGGCGAAAAATTGAACTGGGAGGAGCGGATGTTTTCGCCCTGCGCATTCGACGCGGCGAAATTGCCGTACAGTGACCAATTGTCTTTATCGTAGCTCATCGACAGCTCCGCCCCTCTGACCCGGCCATTCGCATAGTTGAACGGGGTTAGTAGGATCGGCGCGCCGAACTGGCCCTCATCGACCAAGTTTTTCGCGATCTTGTAATAACCGTCGACCCCGACCTTGAGACCCGGCAGGATGATCTGGGTCGCGCCGATATCGAAATAATGGTCGCGCTCGGCCTTCACGGTGCTGTCCTGGGTCACCGCGGGTGTGGCGCTGGAATTGGCAAACAGCGCGATGTCGGTCGCTCCGATCAGCTCAAATGGTGGCGGCGTCAGATAGCGCGCGTAGCCCATCTTGATCGTCGTCGAATCAGTAGGTTCCCAGACGATGCTGACGCGCGGGCTGATCTGGTTCTCATGCGTGTATTCGTCGATCAGGTCAAACCGGCCGCCGACATTGAGCGTGACGCGCGGCATGATCTTCCACTCGTCCTGCAAATAGACGCCGTAGAGCCAACCGGTCTTGCCGCCATTGTCGGTGATCGAGACCGGGCTGTCCGATACTTGTGAGCCGTCGGGATTGAGCGCGATGACCTGCGCATTGTTTTGCGAGATCGAGCGCTCGCCCTGGATAAAATATCCGGCGCGCAGCGTGTGGTCTTCTGAAATGCGATAACTGCCGTCGCCTTGCGTGCCGGTGGCGATGCTGCGCCGATAGGCCGTCGAAGCGATGCCGTTGAACAGTAGGTCACCCAACGGATCGGGGTTGAAATAGACGCTCGAATAGCGGCTGAACGCCGACACCTGTACGTCGATATCATCGAGCTTCTTCTGCAGTGCGACGATGCCGTAATGGGTGATCTCGCGCTGGTTCTCGTTGAGGTCCGCCGAGTCAAATGTCGTCGTGCCGTTGACGGTCAGACCGAGCCCAGGTGTCTGCCCAGGATTGTTTGGGATCTGGTACTGGCCGCGCGAGGTGCCGAGAATCGCGGACACTCGCGTCGTCGGGTCGATGATGCCCGAGAGAAAGGCGAACCCGCGCTCCTGGTCCGTATTGTCGTGGATCGCGTTGAAGCTGCCGGTGGGGTTTTCGATCCCGATCGAGTTGTGCAGGAAATCGCCGCTGACGAAATAATTCACCTGCCCGACATGCCCGCCATATTCAAAGCTCGGTTGCAGCCAGCCCCTTTGCCCGCCATACATCGAGATCGAGCCGCCGGGATCAAGCAGCCCCGCCTTGGTCTCGATGTCAACAACAGCCGCGGTGCGGAAGCCGTATTGCGCCGGCAGCGCGCCGGTGATCAGCGACAAAGATTGCGCAAGGCGGGTTTCCAAGGCCTGCCCAAAGACATTGATGCCCTCCGGAAGCTGCACGCCGTCGATACGGAATTGCAGATTCGCGTGATCGCCGCGAACATGGATCTGCCCGAAGGAATCCTGCGCCACGCCCGGTGCCTGGAGCAGCACCTGGTTCACCGGCTCGTTGTAGCCCTGCGGCTGGTTTTCGATCGTTTGCTTCTGAAACTGGTAGACGGTCGCACCGAGGCTCGGCTGGATTTGGCCGCGCGCCTCGTCGAGCGCCTTGGCGATCACGTCAATCTCAAGCGCGGTCCCCGGTTCGAGGTTGGGTGCGGGCGTTTGCGGCGCCGGAACGTCGGCCGCCGGCAAGGTCTGCGTCAGTTGCAGCGGCCACGCTCGGTTATCGGCTAAGGCCGGCGGGGTTAACGGCAGCAGGGAAAGACCGGCGATGGATACGCCGGTCGCAGGGGCAAGTGCGAAACGCCCGCACCCGCGCTTCCTGAAGGGGTTTCTCATGAATCACCTCGTCTTGAAGCTGCGCCGCGGCGCTATCGCGACCCGGTCATTGGCTCAGTCAGTTAACCAATGGCAGCGTCAAGCGAGAGGCGGCGCCCTGGCGCGGAAGGCGAGGGCTGAGGCGCGGGCGATAACAACCCCGGGGGCCGGGTTCGGACCGGTCGCAACGGCAGGCGGCGGCGCGGCGGTGACATCGACCGGTGCCGCGCTCAGATGATGCAGGACCTGGCAGATTTCGCAGCTATCTTCGTCGTCGGCGACCTGCGGCGACGCAGCGGGGTTTTCGATGATCGGGGCCGGCAAGCGCCCGGCGAGGTTCAAATCGTGATGATGCCAGCCGAACAGGGCAGCCTGGAACAAGATCGCGAAAACAGCGAGAAATGATATCGCCGGCCAGCGCACGCGTCTCATTGGGCTCGCCTTCCGCGAGCCGCCTCATCGGACCGGCAGGCCGGGCAAAGGCCGGTAAACACAATATGATGCTCGGCTATCGTGACGCCGGTCTCTGCTTCGATGGCGTCAGACGCAGTACGCTTAATGACGCATGGCACCGGGACAAGCGCGTCACAGCCAGTGCAATGCAGATGATCGTGATGAGGCGTGGCTAGCTCAAAGCGCGCGCGTCCGTCGTCGAGCAGGACTTTTATGATGGCGCCTTCCGACACCAATTTCTCGGCCGCGCGAAAGATCGAAGAAAAATCCGCTGACGTACCGCTTTCAGCGAGTCCTGTCTGAAGCCCTTCAAACGTCCACGCGTGATGTTCGCTCACCTTCATCAGGGCGAGCATCGCGGCGGAAATCCGTGCCTTGCGAGCCATGCCTGCACTCTACGATTATCGCTTCGAATTACACAAGTCGTTTGCACAAGAAACTTGCGAAATTCTGAGCCACCAGATAAGGAGAGCGAGCCGACGTCGAGCGGGATGCTGTTGCCAAGCGCCTCCGGCCGGAAGGAATACGCATGCGCGAACTCATCCTAAGCGGCTGTGTTGGAATCATCGCCGCGATTTCAGTTGCGCATGCTGATCCGATCAAGATTGTCGCGGCCGAGAATTTCTATGGCGACATCGCCAAGCAAATCGGCGGCCCAGAGGTCAGCGTTGCCAGCATCCTCCGCAACCCCGACCAGGACCCGCATTTGTTCGAAGTGAGCCCGTCGGTCGGCCGGGACGTCTCGGCGGCGCGCATCGTCATCTATAGCGGCATCGACTACGACCCATGGATGGAGAAACTCCTCGCGGCAGCGCGCTCGGCTGATCGCAAGACGATCGTCGTCGCCGAGCTGGTCGGCAAGAAAATCGGCGACAACCCGCATGTCTGGTACGACCCGGCGACGATGTCGGCGCTGGCCAAGACGCTTGCCGACCTTGCGGTCGACGCCGACCCGACACACAAAGCCGAATATGAAGAAGGCCTGGCGCGCTTCGATGCGTCGGTGAAACCGATACAGGCGAAAATCAGCGAACTTCATGCCCGCTTGGCCGGCACGCCGGTTACGGCCACGGAACCGATCTTCGGCTACATGTTCGATGCGCTCGGCATGCAGGTCCGCAATCAGGCTTTCCAGCTTGCGGTGATGAATAACACCGAACCCAGCGCTTCCGACATCGCCGCATTCGAGAACGACCTCAAAACGCATCAGGTCAAACTGCTGATTTACAACAGCCAGGCGACGGACCCGATCGCCGCGCGGATGCGGAAGATCGCCGAGGCTTCCGGGGTTCCCATCGTTGGAGCCACTGAGACCGAGCCTGCCGGCAAAAATTACCAAAGCTGGATGCTAAGCGAGCTCGACGCGGTCGATCGCGCGCTGCCCAAGCAGACCCCGTGAGCGCCATCGAGTTTCGCGATCTGACGTTGCGGCTCGGCGGCCGCGATGTGCTGGCAAGTGTCAGTCTGGAGATCGCGCAGGGCGAGTTCGTCGGCGTGCTCGGACCCAACGGCGCCGGCAAGACGACACTGATGCGCGCGGTGCTCGGCCTGGTGCCCCCGAGCCGCGGCGTGATCCGCGTGCTCGGCCACCCGGCGGTTCGCGGCAACACGAGAATCGGCTATTTACCGCAGATCCGCGACGCCGCCAGCCAGCTGCGGCTGAGCGGCTGGGACTTTGTCGCCGGCGTTGTCGACGGGCATCGGCTGGGGCTGCCGTTCCTCGGAAAGAGGGGACGCGCCGAGGTCGATCGTGTGTTGGATGTGGTCGGCGCCCGCGACCTGGCGCGACGCCCCTTGGTCGAAACCTCGGGCGGTGAGCGACAGCGCCTGCTGCTGGCCCAAGCCCTGGTTGGCCGCCCGCAATTGCTGCTTCTCGACGAGCCGCTGGTCAATCTCGATCCGCATTTTCAGAGCGAAGTCGTCGCGCTGACAAAGTCGCTGGGTTCCGAGCTCGGGATCACCATACTGTTCACCGCCCATGAACTGAACCCGCTGCTCGACGCCCTCGACCGCGTGCTCTATCTCGGGCGCGGCCAGGCGGCGCTGGGGCCGGTTGACGAGGTGATCACCGGGCCGGTGCTATCGCGTCTTTATGGCGCCGAGATCGACGTGGTCCGCGTGCAAGGCCGCATCTTCGTCATGTCGGGCGGTCACGATTTGGAACGCGACACTCACCGACACGATCATGGAACGGCGCACAGGCACGACAGGGCGAAGGTGCCGCACGACGATGCTTGATTACGATTTCATGCGGAACGCCTTCGCGGCGGCGGCCATCGTCGCGATCGTCTCGGGGCTGGTCGGCTATTTCCTCGTTTTGCGGGGGCAGACTTTCGCCGGTCACGCGCTCTCGCATGTCGGTTTTACCGGGGCCACGGGCGCGGTTCTGCTCGGCGTGGCGCCACTCTGGGGTCTGGTGGCGCTGACCGTAACGGCTGGTATTGGCATGGGTGCCTTGGGCGAACGGCTCGCGCAGCGGGACGTAGCGATCGGCATGGTCCTGGCGCTATCGCTCGGTTTTGGCTTGCTGTTCCTACATTTCTTCACCGCCTACGCAACGCAGGCGACCGCATTGCTGTTCGGCAACGTGCTCGCCGTCGATGTCAGAACCGTTTGGACGCTGCTGTGGTTGGGCGTCGTCAGCCTCGGAACCCTCGCCGTCATCTCGCGCCCGCTGCTGTTCGCCAGCCTCCAGCCGGAACTGGCCGAGGCGAAGGGCGTGTCGCTTCGGCTCTATTCGGTGCTGTTCCTGGCCATCGTCGCATTGGCCGTCGCCGAATGCGTGCAGATTGTCGGGGTCTTACTGGTCTTTGCGCTGATGGTGGGTCCGGCCGCGACGGCGCAGTGGATATCAAGCGCCGTCGGAACGGGCCTCATTCTATCCGCTGCTCTCGCCCTGTTGGAAGCTTGGGGGGGAATTGCTCTCGCCTTCTACACCGATTGGCCTGCCAGTTTTTGGATCACGGCACTCAGTGCAACCTTCTATCTGCTCGCGGCCGTGCAGCGCCTTAGTCGGGTGCAGTAGCGGATCGTCACCGTCAATCGCTCGGCGTCGACGTGGTGCACGGTAAGTGCCAGGGCCTCCGAGATGCGGCAGCCGGCATAGGTCAGCACGTGACATAGCGCCCGCCTGCGAGGCGTGAGGGAATCCGCCGCTCGAAGAAAGCGGGTGCGCTCGTCGCTGCTCAGGTACTTGCGCCGGCCCGCGGCATCGTGGATCTGCCACCCCCCCTATCGCGAACGCCGCCATTTTAACCTCCCCAATGTGCAACAGAATCGTCAATTCTGTTGCATCAGCGGGGCGGAGCGGGTCGCCATGGATGTGAACGACCGCTAAGGGCGAAACCGGCGAGCCCGAATATATGACCGTCTTCGGCGTTGCGTCGACGTTGATGCGTGTATCGGCAAAGGACCGAAAATCTCCCCGTTGATCGTTCGCGCGAGCGAGATCCGGTCATGAGACTATGGCCGTCGTTAGAGCTTACGGCGGTCCGATCTGGACCTGTAGAAGCGCAACTCTTGACGATATGCCGATCCACGGTTGCAATAGAAGGGCGGTGAGCAACGTCCGCGCGGTCAGGAACCTATCCGATGAGTGTGCGAGCGGACATCGCCGGCTCCCAGCCTAACGCACAATGGTCCGCCGGAAACGAACCGTGGAACGCCCTTTTTGGTGTCAACGGCTCGGCGGCCGGTATACCGCTGGGCACCGCGCGCTGGCTATCGCCAGAGGCAGCGCAAAAATTCGCCTATCAAGGCTCGCTTTTTGCCGATCGCGTGTGGGTAGGTGAGGCCTTCGATTGGCGATCCACTCCGCTCGGCTACGCCGACGATCGGCATGTTTGTCTGGTCAGTGGTTCGCGCGGCGGCAAAGGCGTGGGCGTCATCGTGCCAAACCTCTGCTTCTGGCCGGGTTCCGCCATCATCGTCGATCCCAAGGGAGAAAATGCGACGGTGACGGCCCGCCGGCGTGGCGGCGGATCACCTTACGCTCACGCCATGGGCCAACACGTCCATATCCTCGATCCGTTCGGCGAGGTTGACCTGCCGGAGGAGTCGAAGGCGCGGTACAACCCGCTCGACGCCATCGATATCAACAGCGACTTCGCGGTCGATGATGCTGGCCGTGTCGCGGCCTCGCTGGTGGTCGTTGAAAACCGCAACGATCCCTATTGGGAGGAAGCGGCCCGCAATCTGCTTAAAGGTCTGATCCTGCACGTGCTGACCGCGTCCTATTTTGAAGGTCGCCGCAACCTTGTGACCGTGCGCCGGCTTCTGTCCCAGGGCGACTGGATCTCCGCCGAAAGGCTCGAAAAGGCGGGCAGCAAGGAAGCCACGTCAAAGTTCGAATTGCTGTGGTCGCAGATGCGGCGCAGCAAAGCCTTCAACGGCGTGGTCGCCGGTGTCGGCGAGCAGATGATCGCGATGGCGGACAAGCAGCGCTCCGGCGTGATGGAGTCCGCCCGCAACAACACGGAATTTCTCGACAGCGTGCCGATGCAGCGGATGCTGCAGAATTCCGATTTCGAACTCGGAGAGCTCAAGACCAATCCAAAAGGCGTGACGATCTATCTGACCTTGCCGGCCCGCTATATGGACACGCATTATCGCTGGCTGCGGTTGATGATTACTCTTGCCGTCGGCGAAATGGAACGGATCAAGGGACGGCCGGCGACAGGTCATCCTACCCTCTTCCTGCTCGACGAGTTCGCCGGTCTCAAACGCATGGAGGTAGTCGAGAACGCTGCGGCGCAAGCCGCCGGCTTCGGGGTGAAGTTCCTCTTTGTCGTGCAAAATCTGCCGCAGATCGAGGACGTCTACGAAAAGGCCTGGGAAACGTTCTTGGGCAATTCCGGCCTCAAATTGTTTTTTCAGATCGACGACGATTTCACCCGCGGGTACCTGGCGCGCCAGCTTGGCGAGCTGGAGACGACAAGGCAGAGCCGTTCGGGATCGCAGTCGCAATCCGTTTCGGACTCAAGCACAACCGGCAAAAACAATTCATCCACGGACGGCTATTCGACCAGCCGCCGGCCCTTGCTTCACTTCCGTACGTCGAAGCAGTCGTCGTCGGGCACTTCGAGAGGCTGGTCGTTTTCGCGGTCAAAAAGCCGATCCGACTCCGCGACCGAGGGCTGGAGCGACTCCGTCCACAAACGCCCGCTGCTCAATTCCGACGAAATCGGCCGTATGTTGGCGCGCATCGACGATCCCGATCGGCCCGGTTATCCGGGTGTCGTGCTGGCGCTCATTCCGGGCGAACATCCAATGCTCGCTCGCCGCGTGAACTATTTCAACTCGTCGCGTTTTGCCGGTTACTTCGATCCGCACCCTAACCACCCACCTCCCTTTACCCTAGCCGAGCTCGCGACGCGCCCTCAGGCCGCTTATCTTCCTGGGCGGCCTCCTTTCCCCTGGCATCGCGTTGGCGCGTTCCTCGGTCGCCTTGGGCAAACGATTACCGTTCTGTGTGCGCTAGCCGTTTGGGGTGTCATTCTTTTCGGCGCTTACCGGCTATACGAAAATCGGGACGCGATCTTCGCAAAATTCTCCGAGCTGACCGCCGTCGTCAGCAAGATGCAACCGCCACCGCCGTCCTCCCAGCCCGGCACCGTCAACGCACAACCTGCGTCTGCGCCCGCGTCGTCGGCCTCCCCGCCCGGCACCGGCAACGCACAACCCGGGTCTGCGCCCGCGTCGCCGGCCGTTAGCTATTCCAGTGGTTTTACGCCGCCTGCGTCTTCGCAACCGCCCGCACCGTCTCAACAATCCATAGCGAATCTGGTCTACGACCAGGGCGTAGCGGATTGGCGATCGCTGCAGAGCTGGTTCGCGACGCAAACCGGCGATCGTCGCGCGGGAGCGGACTGGTGGGCCGGTCATCGTAGCAATAACCCTCAGCCATGCTACCAGGCAGCCGACGATTACACCGCCGATCGGGAGGCCGCATCGCTTTTTCTTGCCGGCTGCAGGGACGCGAAGGCTTTACTCGATCCGATCGACGCCAAGCGGGCCGACCCGAATTACAAGGCCGGCTTTAACGACGAGGCAAAACGCAATCCTATCAACTAACGGGACCGTTCCTGCTCCTGCTCGCGCTGCTTCTCGGCCTCTTCCCGCCGGCGCGCGTCTTCCGCGGCAGCGCGCGCCTCTTCGAGTTCCGCCTGTTCGCGCTCGAAGGCACTCGGGCTTTCTCCGGCCGCGGTGAGCTCGCCGGCCGCCTTGCCGGTTTCCGACAAAATGATGGCGGCGTTTTCCTCGGTTTCCTCGGCAAGATCAAAGCCAAGGGTGATGATGCTGTCGTTGCTGCCTGTCGGCATCGTCATCGCTCCCGTTCGTCGTTCGTACGTTGAGGTGCGGTTTCAGCCTGCTGGCGGAATCGTACATCGGCCGCAGCCGCGAGAGCATCCGCCAATTTACCGGATTTGGAGTCCGGGCTGTCGCGGTAGATCTCGCGCACCCGATGCGCCCATTCGGCCCAGTCAATTTTCCCGGTCCGCGCCATATCGTCGAGCGCTCTAACTTGGGCGCCTCGCTGGGCGCGGTCGGGATCGAGCTGCTGCAGGAGATCGCCGTTGGGCCGCGGCGCCGGCGCGGGCGATCGGCCGGGTCCGGCCGGCCGGGCCGGTGCTTGAACGGTCGCCCGGAACGGCTCCTCGCCGCGAGATTCCGCAGGCCGAGATGGTCCTTCGACGCCCCGCGCGGGAGCGGGTCCGTTCTCGGTCAAACTTCGATACCGGCCAGGTCCGCGCACGCCAAGCCAACCATGAAGCGCTGCAAGACGCGCATTGTGACGTGAATCCGCCGATTCCGGCTAGAAATTTTGATCTTGCCGCAACTGCTGGGCACAGCTCTCGGCTCATCGCGAGCGTCCCCCTCGTTCGCGTTCTCGCGCGCGCTCGCGCTCCAACTCCCGCTGCCGGGCTTCGGCCGCCATCTCGCGCAGCTCGCGTAATTCCTCGTCTTCGGCTTTGTTTGAGCCGCCGTCGGCGCCAGTATTTGCGGCGCGGCGGCGTGCCGCCGCCTCGGTCGCGCGCGTCCGTCTTTCCTCTTTGTTCAGCGGATTAACCGGTTTGGGTTCATTGCTCACATAAAACTGCGATGCCGATCGCGTCTCGTCGATGCGTGCCATCTGCCGCGCCAGTTGTCCGAGATCACGAGCGGTTTCGGTCGCGACGAACAGCGATACGCTTTCGCGATGCCGGGTCAGCGCGACATAGGCCGAAGCACTGCGCCAATGTTGGCTGTGGAGCAGGTAGGTGCAATCGATCGTGCGGCCCTGGCCTTTATAGATCGTGCCGGCGTAGCCGTGCCGGAATTGATCGACTTCGCCACGTTCGTGGTTCTTGCCGACCGTGAATGAAACGACCTGCTCGGGAAGGCCCGGCTTGCCGGAAAGCGCGACCGTAATCCGCTCACCGTCTATGGCTCTGATGGTGCCGGCACCGCCATTGACGATCCCCGCGTCGCGATCGGTCTTGCGCCAGGCGCTGCCGGTGAACTGGATGCGATCGTTGACGGCAAAGGGCGTCAATCCGTCGGCCGTGCGCAGATCGTGATCGGCGCCGAGAGCCCCCTGCTTTTTTTGCACGGCCCGTAGCGCTTCGTTGAGCCGTACGACATCCGCATTGGTGTAAGCAAAGACGAAGCGGGTCTTTCCGGGATCCGCGGCGCTGTCCTGCGCCCATTGCCCGACGAGGCCATCGAAGGCCTCGCGTTCCTTGCCGCTCCACCGGATCGCCCCTTGCCGGGTAAAAATGGCCAGCGCAGGCAGATAGTCGCCTTTGTGCATCAGATTGAAGGCGCGCTTCTGCTCCGCATCCGAAACCCGCACGACCTCATGCAGTTCGGCGCCACGGTGCTGCTCCTTCAGCGCGCCAAACAGGCCGCCGCGTTCGATGCTGGCGAGCTGCTTGTCGTCGCCGGCCAGGATCAGTTTGGCGCCGGCGGCGCGGGCCCGGTTCGTGAGCGCCGCCAGGTGTTTCGTCGATAGCATCCCCGCTTCATCGACGATGAGAACGGTATGCCGGTCCCATTGGCTGGCACCGTTCTCAACCCGCTTCAATTCCGAAGCGATCGTGGCGGCCTCGCGATAACCGCCGTGCCGCATGTCCTGCACGACGGCGTTGGTCCAGGCCATGCCGATCACGCGGTAACCCGCGGCCTCATACCCATCGCGAATAGCGGCCAGCGCCGCGCTCTTGCCGGTCGCCGACTCGCCGGCGACGATCGTGAACGCGCTCGCACCGGTCGCGTGCCGGACGGCCGCGCGCTGCTCCTCCTTGAGATAGGTGTGCTGTGCCAGGAGAGCCTCGCACTGCCGGTTCGGCAGCCCATGACCCTTTCGCCCGGCCAGAGCCGCCGCGTCGGCGATAACGCCTGCTTCATCGGCGAGAACGCGCCGGGTGGTGTAGCGTGATACGTGTCCGTTTTCCGTTTCCGAGAGCCCCACCATCTCCTTCAGGGACAGGATCTGATCGGTAAGCGCCGCGCGCTCTCCGGCATCGGCGATAACCTTTGTCAGGGTGCGATTGAGATCGTAGCGGGTAAAGGTCGCGCGTCTTTCGGTAAGAGTGTCGAGGATCTTGGGCGGGCTGCGGGTGCGGATCGCCGCGCGAAGTTCCCGTTCCTCGGCGCGCCGCTCGCGCTCGGCCGCAAGATCGATAATCTCGGCCGATAGGGTTTCCCTATCCCCGGCAAGACGGTCGCGCTCCCCATTACGCATGTGAGCGCCGCGGTTACGATCGCCGAGATCGGTCGCCTCGCCCTTGCGCTCCATCCCCGAAGCGACCGGACCGAGATGGACGGTGGCTTCGCGGTCGATCCCTTGGTCTGCGTAGCTTCGGCAGTCCATTCGGATGTCGAGCCCGGCTTCTTCGAGCACTCGATTTCCGATCCGTTCCCAAAGCGAACGGATGGCTTCAATCTCGCGCGGACCTGTCTTGAAATCGTCGAGCTGGCGCGTTTTCGCACCGAAGCCGTTCTCGTCGATTCGGCGGGTCGTCATCAGCATGTGCGCGTGATAATTCCGCCAGTCGCTGTGCCGATCAGGCGCGTGAATGGCAAAGTCGACGGCGACCCTGTGGCGGTTGACAAGCGCCGCCGCAAATTGCCTCACTGCCGTCAGTCGCTGTTCGTCGGTGAGTTCATGCGGCAACGCCACAATGATGTCCCGGCCTGTTGTCGCGCTGCTCCGCCGGGTCGATTTATCCTCGGCACGCTCGGCGGCGTTCCACAATTCGCCGCGATCGCGGGCCCATTCCGGTGCACCCTCGGGAAGCATGATCTCGCTGTGCAGAACTCCACGTTTGCTGGTGAAGTCCCACAACACGCCAAGCCGGTCATCGCCAAGATTTTCAGCGGCGCGATACGCCGCGGCGGCGACGACACTGCGGCCGCTGCTCCTGGAGACCGTCTTAACGTGTAGCGAATAGATCGCCACGAGAAACCTCGCCAAGAACGGGGCCAGGTCCGCCGGAGGCGGCCAGCAAACGGGGGTGCAGGGGAACACCCCTGCCGTCACGGGCATTGCGCCAGCAATGCATAAGTGCGCCCTCACGCGATTCGCTCGGGATGCTAACACCGCCTAAGATTTTCGTGACCAACAATTGCGGCAAGCACCGGTTTGTGAGATCGTGCTTGCAATCTCTACGATTGTTAAGACGAACATGGCTCGACGCTCGACAACCGACAGGCTCGAAAGTCTACGGCAAAAGCGCGTTCAGCTCGACGCCCAATTACGGGCGCTCGAGGCGCGCAACAAGCAGGCCGAGCGCAAATCCGACACGCGGCGCAAAGTTATCGCCGGCGCCTTGGCGCTCGAACATTTCGAGGCCAACCGCGACAGCGAGTTCGGACGCATCATGTTCCGGCTGCTCGACGAGTATGTCGTGCGGCCGCATGTTCGATTTTCTGCCGGAGACCGATCCCCTCGATCCGCCGGCGCCGCCAGCCGCTCCGACTGCCGACGTCCCGAAGCGCGGGCGGGCCGCGAGATCAAGCTCCTCTTCGACTACGCCCTGAACGCGCGAAAGGGCGGCACCTGGCGGAGCCGCCCCGACCCCCGGTAATCAGGCGGTCTTCGCCTTGCGACTGTCGCGCGACCAGATGAGGATGTAAGGGGATCCGCCATCGTCGGATTCCAGCAGGGCGCAGTTGACCGGCTGCGTCAGCGCCGGATCGGC
>Ga0209483_1001293_pt1 | contig 19172 bp, 28 predicted proteins | sample NGEPerA_FD_184508 | JGI IMG/M metagenome (GOLD analysis project Ga0209483, IMG submission 184508) | Arctic peat soil microbial communities from the Barrow Environmental Observatory site, Barrow, Alaska, USA - NGEE PermafrostL2-A... | ecosystem: Environmental > Terrestrial > Soil > Wetlands >... | reverse complement strand
TGCCAGGCCCATCCGCTACGCGGGCGCGGCGGCGGCTGCTCGGAATGCTCGGCCATGTCTAGCGACTTTCGATTCCACAGAGCGTGGCGAGTTTCGCGCGCACCTCGGCCAGAACGCCACCCGGGACCGCCGCGCCCGCGTAGCGGATGGGCCTGGCAATGGTGTCGATGCTGCGAATGTGGCTGGTGAGGATTTCGCCGCCGATCGGCAGACCGGGCGGCAGGAGAACGCTCGACCCAAAATCGCGCAGCCTGGTCGTTATCGGACACACAATCGCGAAGGCGGAGACCCGAGAGAAGGCGCGCGCCGAAAGCACGACGGCGGGCCGCCGGCCGCTCCGTTCGCGCCCCATCCGGGGGTCGAAATCGGTCCAGATCAGATCGCCCGCCTCCGGAACGTAGTCGCCGTCAGTCATCGACGATTTCGCGGCCCTTATCGTCTCCCCACGCGAAGGCGTCGCCCATCGCCTCGGGAGTCATGTTCACGAGCAGGTCCTCGAGACGCCAACGCGGCGCCGCCGCTTCGACAATCAGCCGGTCGCCATCGAGGACGAGGTTGACCTTCTCCCCTTCGCGAACGCCGATCCGCTGCGCCAGGGCGCGCGGCAGCCGCAGACCCAAGGAATTGCCCCATTTCGATATCTGGACATGCATTGCGGTTCGCCTTCGCCGGATCACCGGAGTTAGATATACAAAATATATCCCGAGCGAGCAATGACTTTTGCCGACTGGCGACCCTCATGTCGGCCTTCCGCCGACGCTTACAGCGCCTTGACGATGCCCTCGATCATCTTCTTGGCGTCGGAGAACAGCATCATTGTGTTGTCGCGGAAGAAGAGTTCGTTCTCGACCCCGGCATAGCCCGAGCCCATGCCGCGCTTGACGAAGAGCACCGTGCGGGCCTTCTCGACGTCGAGGATCGGCATGCCGAAGATCGGGCTCTTGGGGTCGGTCTTGGCGGCCGGGTTGGTGACGTCGTTGGCCCCGATCACGAAGGCGACGTCGGCGCCCGCGAACTCCGAATTGATGTCGTCGAGCTCAAACACCTCGTCGTAGGGGACGTTGGCTTCGGCCAGGAGGACGTTCATGTGGCCGGGCATGCGGCCGGCCACCGGGTGGATGGCGTATTTCACCTCGACGCCCTCGGCCTTCAGGCGGTCGGCCATCTCGCGCAGGGCGTGCTGGGCCTGGGCCACGGCCATGCCGTAGCCGGGGACGATGATCACCTTGCTCGCATTCTTCAGGATGAAGGCGGCGTCCTCGGCCGAGCCCTGCTTGACCGGCCGGGTCTCCACCGCGCCGCCGGCCGCCGCCGTCTCGCCGCCGAAGCCGCCGAGGATCACCGAGACGAACGAGCGGTTCATGCCCTTGCACATGATGTAGGAGAGGATCGCCCCGGAGGAGCCGACCAGGGCCCCGGTGATGATCAGGGTGATATTGGCCAGGGTGAAGCCCAGCGCCGCCGCCGCCCAGCCGGAATAGCTGTTGAGCATCGAGATCACCACCGGCATGTCGGCCCCGCCGATCGGGACGATCAGGGTCACCCCGGCGGTGAGCGCCAGGGCGAAGATCGCCCAGAACGCCCACTTGGCCTCGCCGCCGCTCGCTGCCAGCAGGACGATGAGGACGACGATGGCCACGGCGATGGCGAGGTTGATCAGGTGCCGGGCCGGCAGCAGGATCGGCGCGCCCGACATGTTGCCGTTGAGCTTGGCGAAGGCGATCAGCGAGCCGGTGAAGGTGACCGCGCCGATCGCCAGGCCAATGGAAAGTTCGATCAGGCTCTCCATCTTGATCCCCTCGGGCGCGGCGATGCCGTAGGCGGCTGGGGTATAGATGGCCGCCACCGCGACCAGGCACGCGGCCAGGCCGACCAGGGAGTGGAACGCCGCCACCAGCTGCGGCATGGCGGTCATCTCCACCCGCCGGGCGATCACCGCGCCGATCGATCCGCCGACCAGCACCCCGGCCCCGATCAGAGCCAGGGTGACGGTGTCGAGGGTCCCGGCTTTCCATAGAGTCGCCAAAGTCACGGCCACGGCGATGGCCATGCCGGCCATGCCCATCTGGTTTCCACGCCGGCTGGTCACCGGCGACGACAGCCCCCGCAGCGCCAGGATGAACAGGACGCCGCAGAGCAGATAGGCCAGGGACGCGAGGTTGGCGTTCATGGACCCCTCACTTGGCCTTGTCCTTCTTGCGGTACATTCCAAGCATGCGCTGGGTGACCAGGAAACCGCCGAAGATGTTCACCGAGGCCAGGCCGGCGGCGGCGGCCCCAGCGCTCTTGGAGATCCATACGTGGCTGCCGGCCGCTCCTTGCGCGGCGGCGGCGAGCAGGGCGCCGACGATGATCACCGAGGAGATGGCGTTGGTCACCGCCATCAGCGGGGTGTGCAGGGCCGGCGTCACGCTCCACACCACGTAGTAGCCGACGAAGATCGCCAGGACGAAGATCGCCAGGCGGAAGATGGTGGGATCGACGGCGTCCATGGCTCGACTCCTTCCCTCAGGCGGCCTGGAGGGCGAGGGCCGGGTGGGTGACGACGCCGCCATGGGTGATGACGGCGGCCTTCAGAATCTCGTCGTCGAGATCCAGAGTCAGGCGGCCTTCCTTGTCGAGCAGCAGGCCGGCGAAGGCGGTGAGATTGCGGGCGTAGAGGGCCGAGGCGTCGGCGGCGATGCGCCCGGCCAGGTTGGCGACGCCGACGATCTTCACCCCGGCGCCGGCCACCACCACCTCGTCCGGCCGCGCGCCCTCGACATTGCCGCCCTGCTCGACGGCCAGATCGACGATCACCGAGCCGGCCTTCATCGAGGCGACCTGCGTGGCGCTGACCAGCCGCGGGGCCGCGCGGCCGGGGATCAGGGCCGTGGTGATGACGATGTCCTGCTTGCGGATGTGATCGGAAACCAGGGCCGCCTGTTTGGCGCGGTACTCGGCGCTCATCTCCTTGGCGTAGCCGGCGGCGGTTTCGGCGGCTTTGAATTCCTCGTCCTCGACGGCGACGAACTTGGCCCCCAGGGATTCCACCTGTTCCTTGGCGGCGGCCCTGACGTCGGTGGCGCTGACCACCGCGCCCAGGCGGCGGGCGGTGGCGATGGCTTGCAGCCCGGCCACTCCGGCCCCCATGACGAACACCTTGGCCGGCGCGATGGTGCCGGCGGCGGTCATCATCATCGGCATCGCCCGGCCATAGGCCTGCGCCGCCTCGATTACCGCCCGGTAGCCGGCGAGATTGGCCTGGCTGGAGAGGGCGTCCATGGCCTGGGCGCGGGAGATGCGCGGCACGAACTCCATGGCGAAGGCGGTGAGCCCGGCCGCCGCCAGCGTCTCGACCAGCGGCCTCGCCTGGTGCGGATCGAGCAGGCCGACAACCACGGCGCCGCGCTTGAGCAGCGCGATCTCCTCGTCCACGGGGCCGCGCACCTTGAACAGGATGTCCGCGTCGCGCAGGGTGGCGGAGAGGTCGGCGGCGATGGTCGCGCCGGCGGCGCGGTAGTCCTCGTCGCCGATCGAGGCGGTCAGGCCCGCGCCCGTTTCGATCACCACCTGGACGCCCTGGGCGGCCAACTTCTTTACCGCGTCCGGCGTGATCGCCACGCGCGGCTCGCCCATGTGGCGCTCCCGGGTCACGGCGACGACGGCCATCGAGGCCCCTTCCCTAGTGGTCGGCGGCGGGTTTGCGGCGCAGGAACACGATGCCGGCGACCAACAGGACCACGGCGGTGATCAAGGCCCCGCCGAAGCCCGCCCCGGTGCAGAACCACAGGGTGAAGAACAGGATAAGCACCCCGATGTGCAGCGCCCCGTATTTGGTCAGGGCGTTGAACAGATGATAGGTGGCGACCTGCGCCGAAGGATTCTGGTCGCCGTGGTGGTAGTCGGAAGCGGTCTCGGCCATGGCGTGCGGGCGATCCTGGTGGCGCGGTGTGGTTCAGCTGACCTGGGCGGTGCTACACCACGGCGCCGCGACGCTCAAGCCGGCCACACCGCCAGCACCGCGCGCAGGGCGGCGATGAGCGCCAGGGGCTGGTCGACCATCACGTGATGCTCGCTGCCCGGGACGACGATGCGCGGGATCCCCGCCATCAGCTCGTTGCCCCGCCCGGCCATCCCGTGGCGTTTGATGATGTCCGAATCGTCGCCGTAGATGTGGACCATGGGCGCGGTCGCGGCGGCGCTCAGATCGCTCATTCCGGTGCGGTCGAGCTTGGTCCACACGGCCGGATCGAAACGCCAGGTCCAGCCTTCGCCCGAGCCGTCCGGCATGGGCGCCCGCTTCAGCGACCGCCTGGCGATCCAGTCGGCGGCGCAGAGGTTCCCCGCCCGCTGTGGCGGCATGAACCGGAACCGGGCGAGGGCCTGTTCCAGGGTCGGGTAGACCTTGTTGGGTCCGCTGCGATGGGGCCGGCCGCCCCATTGCGGCGCGCGGCCGGCTCGCGCCTCTTCCTTGCGCCAAGCCTCCATCTCCGCAGGTGTCGGCGGGCCGCCGAAGCCCGTGTCGATGAGGATCGCCGCGCGCATCCGCCCCGGATGGCGGGCGGCGGAATAGAACACCTGCGAGCCGCCGAACGAATGGCCGATATAGACCGGCTTTTCGGGGTTCTCGTACAATCCCGCCGCCTCGGCGCAGGCGTGAATCTCGGTCGCGAAGGTCTCGAAGGCGTAGACCTCCCGCCAGTCCGACGCCCCCATGCCCGACAGCGACAGGGCCGCGACCCGGAATTCGTCCGCGAAGAACGGCGCGATGAAGCTCCACCAGTCGGCGTTGGCGCTGTTGCCATGAACGAAGATCAGCCCCGGCTTGCCCCGCGTCCCCCAGGTCAGCAGTTCGACGTTGGCGCCCAGAACCGGCACGAAGGAGCGCTCCGGCGCCCGCGCCAGGGCGGCGTCGAACCACGCCGGCGCCGGCGGCTTGCGGCCCTCGAACTGGGCCAGCGGCGAGGCGATCTCCGGCGGCAGGCCCGGCGCCAGCGGAATAGGTTCGTCGTCGTCGAGCCCGGCGGGCGGCGTTTCGCGGGAAGTGTCCTCGGCCATGCCCCCCTCTAACAAGCGTTTGAAAGCGTTGTTAGTGGCGTCTCTGAATTACCTGGGGAAAGCCGGCCTATTTCCGACTTTTCCGACTTCGCGCAAGTCGGACGTCCGACTTCGGGCCGGCGCGTTCAGGCTACGTTCCGGCAGGATCGTGGAGCGAGCCGAACAGCTCGACGGCGGTCGGACCGCGCCACCGGCGACCGAAGACCATGAAATCCCGCGCCGGCGTAAGCGCCAAGCGAACTACGTCACCGCACGCCGGAACTGAAGGCCACGCGGCGGTCTTCTGGCAGATCGTTCCCTCGACGACGAAGTCGATCGCGTAAGTCGTGTTCACAACGCCACCCCCTGCGCCCGGGCCCAGGTGGCCAGCTGCCCGGCCATGGCCAGGGCGCCTTGCTCGCGCAGGACGATGTAGTGTTCGCGCAGGATCGCTTCGATGCTGCGTTGGCTGTGGCCGGTCCACGGCCACATGCGGCTGGGCGCCACGCCAGATTCCCACAGGCGGGTGATGCAGGTGTCCCGCGTGTCCTGGACCCTCAACCCTGAGAAGCCCTCTGGCGCCCCTTCCTGGGCCGCGAACGTGGCCCGCGCCAGGCCGAATCGGTGGCCGAAGGTGTTGGCGTCGTAGCGCCGGCCGCTGCGGGGGTCGAACAGGAACGCCCCGTCGATCGCCGCCACCAGCTGGCCGCGCCGGCGTGCGATGCGGGCGCGCAGCGGCTCCATGATCGCCGGCATGGCCTCTTGACCGCGCTTGGCGGTCTTGGCCGGCGTGAAGCGCCAGACCTCGCCGGCCAGGTGCGACAGGTTGGCGGCGCAGATGTCGCCGATCCGGGCCCCCGTCCACAGGCCGGCGACGATCCCGTCGGCGATGTCGGCGTAGCCGTTGGCGTCGGCCCAGCCGACGAAGGCGCGTTCGGCCTCCATCGACCAGAACACCCGACGGCCGGGCGCGGCCTTGAGGCCCAGTTCGCGGGCCGGCGAGGCGCCGAGCCACGGCGGATCCTGCCGCGCGGCCCAGGCGAAGAAGGCGGCCGTCGCGCCCATGCACTGGTTGGCGTTGGCCAGGCCGAGGCCGCCGGCGGTGAGCTCGCGGTACCAGGCGACCAGCTGGCCGCGGGTGACCTCGGCCACCCGCGCCTCGCCATGCCGTGCGACCAGGCGCCGGCCGTGGGTGCCGTAGGCGTTCCGGGTCGCCGGCGCGATCGACACATCGTCCGAGGCGAAATAGGCCTCGACCATCCGGGCCACGGTGCGCTCCCGGCGCGCCGGGATCCGGTCGCCGGCCTGGACGGCTTCGCCCAGGCGCGTCCTGGCGGCGGCCAGCAGGTCGCCGATCAGCGCCCGCCTGGCGGCGGCCGTGGGGTCGGCCGGCGCCGTCAGCCGGTCGAGCACCCGGCGCAGATCGGCCAGGGCCTCGGCGCCGGGGATACCGCCGGCGGCCGCCGCCCGCAGCATGGCCGCCCACAGCGCCCGCGCGTCGGCCGCGCCGATCGCCTCGCCCCGGTCCATCCAGGTCCCGTCGGGACGCTTGAGGTCGAGCCCCTTGAGGCCCAGCGCCCGGCTGGCGGGCGACGGCTCCCAGCGGGGGCGGCCGTCGCGCCATTTCAGGCCATTGCGCAGGACGAGCATGGTCGGCTCCTTCAGGCCCAGCCGATGACGCGGCAGGCCTCGGCGTGATCAAAGGCCGGTTTCAGCCGGTCCGCAAGGTCGGCCGGCGCGAGCCAGTCGAACAGGCCCTGGCGGCCGAGCGTCGGGATCGGCTCGATGAGCTCGCGCAGATCCTCGACGCGCCAGGCGAACCGGCCGCCTGAGAAATTGCCGGCCTCGAGGTCGCCGGCGGTGACCAGGCGTCGGATGAGATGGGCGTCGCGGCAGCCGGTCAGGCGCCCGACCGCGACCACGGCGCCCAGCGGGATCGTCGTGCGCCAATCGGCGCCCAGGGCGGCGATGCACAGATCCTCCGGCGCGCCGGCGACGTCGAGCCGCTTGGCCGCGTGGATGGCGATGGGGCCGCGATAAGCCGTCTTCCAGTGGCGCGTCTCATGCAGCTTGACGTGCGCCGCCATCAGCGCCGCCCAAGGCTGCCAGAGCGAGAGCGCCTTCATCGGCCGGCCGAAGAGTTCGCCCATCGTCAGGCCAGTGTCCACCGCTGCCCATGCTTGTCGACGGCGGTCACCGGACTGCCAGCCTCGATCCGCTCGATCTCCGTGACCCTGACGGTGATGTTGCCGGGTCCGTAGCCGTAGATGGTGATGTAGGCGCCGGCGCGCCGGGCTCGCCAATCGGTGATCCTGGTGATCCGACGGCCGGTATGGATGCTGGTGATGTCGTTCTGTTCGCTGGCGCGGGGCATGTTTGCTCCTGGTTGATGGGGTGGAAAGGAGGCCGCTCGGCGGTGCGAGCGCGAAGCCCACGAGCTCCGCCGAGCGGCCTGGGATCAGCCGTCGCCGTAGCCGGAGCGGGAGCCGTAGCCGTCGCCGTCGCCGTCGCCGGAGCCGGAGCCGTCGCCGTCGCCGTCGCCGTAGCCGGAGCGGGAGCCGTAGCCGTCGCCGTCGCCGTCGCCGTAGCCGGAGCCGGAGCCGTCGCCGTCGCCGTCGCCGTAGCCGGAGCCGTCGCCGTCGCCGTCGCCGTCGCCGTCGCCGGAGCCGTCGCCGGAGCCGTCGCCGTCGCCGTAGCCGTAGCTGTAGCCGGAGCCGGAGCCGTCGCCGTCGCCGTCGCCGTCGCCGTCGCCGTAGCCGTAGCCGTAGCCGTAGCCGGCCGTCAGGACGCCCACTTCGCGGCCTCGATCTTCGCCACGGCCTCCGGCGTGCAGCTGATGATCTCGATCACCTCGGTGAGGATGATAGAGACCGGCGCGGCGACCCGGGATCTGGCGACGTCGAGGCCGGCGGTGGCGATCTCGCTCAGAGTGTTGGCCCCGTACCAGCGCCAGATGCGACGCGAGCGCACGAGTTCGACTTCCTTGCCCCGATGCTTGAACAGGTATCCGAAGTGGACGCCGGCGCTTTGGGTGCGCACGATCACCGGCGTCCCCGGCTCGCCCTTGGGCTGTTCGGCCGCCGTTTCCGGGCGGTCTGCTTCCATCACTTTCGACATGCTCGTTTCCTCCTTGGGGCTTGAGCGGTGGGCCTAGCCGCCGGCGGCGGCGAGGAGCTGGGCGACGCGGCTTTCGTCGGCGTCGCGGATCGGCAGGGGATCATTGGCGATCGCCGCCAGAACCCCCTCGAGATAGGCGCGGGGATCGTCGGTGGGTTGCGCGATCCTGCCGCTCCCCTGCCCCCCCTTCCAGGCGCGGACGGCGGCGCGCGTCCACCACGGCCGGCCGCCGGCGCCGCGGCCGACGAACGGCCATGGCAGGCCTTCCTGCTCGCAGAGCTCGCGCCAGTTCCGGCTGGCCCACGAATAGGATCGGTGCAGCTCGACGGCGAGGCCGCGCAGGTCGATGTCGTCGGTCACGGCACGCCACCCAGGAGCGCGAGCCCGGCGGCCGAGATGTAGATCTTGCCGCCGATCACATCGAGCAGGCCACGGCCGGCGAGGGGCCGAAAGGTGCTGACGTGGAGCTTGCCCCCGCTGCAGAAAAAGCCGGCCCACGGGTAGAGGGTCAGGCCCTCGGTACCGGCGGCGCGCACCTCGCGCAGCGCCTCGATTTCGGCTTTCTTCAGGCGCGGCGCGCTCATGCGTCCAGCCTCAGGCCATCGGCACGGTCGGCCGCCTCGCGGAAGCGCGTGGCGAGCGCGAAGGGGAAGCAACACGAGGCGACGATCCGTGCGGCGATCGTCCTGGCCGTGCGCGCCGAGAACAGGGCATCGACGCCCTCGCCGCGCGCCCACACCAGGCCGACGGGCGACCGGTCGGCGCTGAGCACGCGGGCGTAGCCGACATCGACGGCGAGAGGGTCGCGGACGTCGGTCAGGGACGCCAGGACGGCGGTGACGGTGTCCAGCGGGCTCAGCTCCATCACCATGGCCGGCGCCGTCGCGACCGCGCCGCCGGCAGGACGTGAAACCCCTCGCGGATCGCCAAGCCGGCCGCCAGCCCGCGTTCGTAGGCCCCGGCATGGCCGAAGGCCCGCGCCCCGCTCAGGCAGTCGGCGGCGCCGGCCACCCGGGCGCGGATCATTCCCAGCCGAAAGGCCGCGCGCTGGGCGGCGGACGGAGGCGCGCCCCCGGCCGCGCCGAACAAGGCGACGACCTCGCCCATCACCGACCCGCCAGCGAAGCGGCGTAGAGATCGACCAGGCTGTCGAGTTCGCCGGCGGCGCGGGTGTCCTGGGCGCGCCGGGCGAGCAGGGCCTTCAGCGCCTTGACCTCGAAGCCAGCCGCCTTGGCCTCGCCATAGACCTCGGAAAGATCGGCCTCGATCTGGCGCCGGTCCTCGCGCAGCCGCTCCAGCCGCTCGACCAGCCCCGCCAGCGGCGACATCGCCGCGTTCGCCGCATTCGCCTCACCCATCGGACCCTCCTCACCGCACCTCGCGGCGTTTCACGTGGGACAATCATCGCGGAAACCGCGAATGAGGCGCGATGGTTTTCGTGTTTCGCGCGGCGTGTCAAGCGCCCAGAATGAGAAGATCTGTGGAGCGGGGAGGAATTCCGATGATTTGGCGCACCGCACTGGCCGCCGTCGTGGCGCCGTTGATCTGGGCGCTGGTCACGACGGTCGCGCTGCTGCCGTTCGCCTACCTCGGCGGATTGATGCGCGACCCCCTCATCACCCTGGGCAGCGCAATCGCAGCCAACCTCGTGGGCATGGGCGCGGCCCGGTGGGTGTGCGACCGCCTCTTTCGGCCATACCTCGTGCGGCTGATTTTCGTCGTCATCGCCGCCCTCCTGGCGATCGAAACCGCGCGAGCGGCCGTTTCGATGTCTGTGACGTGGGGCGGCCCGTTAGGTTATGCTGAAGTCCTCGTTTCGCTGGGCGTGGCGTACGCGATGTTCTGGCAATGGGAAGACGGTTTCACCTTCGATAAACGACAGCATGCAGCGCCTTCACCAGCGCGCCTTCCACCGGAAACTCACGCTCCGGATTGAACTGGTAGAGATAAACCTTGCCGTCCCGCTGGCCGCGATACTGCTTGACCACGGCGGTCCCGTCGCGCAGCTCGACGACGCAGTCCCCGAACCTAGCCGGGGCCACGCCGCGCGCGACGATCAGCAGCTCGCCCGAAAACAGTCTGGGCTCCATCGAATCGCCAGCGACCCGGATACCCATGGCGTCGCCCCGCACCAGGCCGATCGGCACCTCGATCTCGTCGAACACATGGTCTGACGCCAGGGATATGCGTTCTTCGCCGCCGGCCGCCGCGTAACCAAAGACCGGGATCCTGATCGTTCCGGGGTCGGCCGGGACATCGGTCGCGAAGAAGCTCTCGACCTGGGCCGCCACGCTCGGCGTCAGCTCGCGCGGGCTGCGGATCAGCCGGCCGACGTGGTGGACGTCGCGGCCGAGATGGCGGCCGAGCGCACTCTGGCTCCGGCCACTCCGTTCCAACCGCTCCTTGATGTCCGCGCCTCTCATGTCGCGACCATTCGCAGAAAGCGCGAAACGAAGGACTTGACGGTTTCCGCAAATCACCCGCCACCTCTATCGCGGAAACCACGAAATGCCAAAAGCGTCACCACAGCACCCCACGCCCACGCCCGCGCTCCGGCTGATCCGCCGGTTCGGCGTGGCGCGCCTGGCCGAATGGTCCGGGAGGCACCCGTCGAGGGTCTATTCGTGGTGCTGGCCACCGAAGCGTAACGGCACCGGCGGCGTCGTGCCACACCGCTTGCGCCAGGCCATCGTCGATGGCGCGCAACGTGACTGCGGCGTCTGTCTATCATCGCTCGAATTCGAGCCGATGAGCGGCGAGCGGTACGTGTTCGGCGAGGCCGCCTAGCGTGCCCCACACGTGGTCCAGCGCCGACGTCGCCAAGTGGCGCGGCCTCGCCATGCGCGCGGCCGGGGCGCTGGCCGAGAGCCGGCGCGGGCCGCTGGCCAGCGTCGCGGTGATGGGCGATCTGGCGCGCAAGTGCCGATCGACGGCCAAGGTGCTGTTTCCGACGCGCGACGAAGCCGAGCAGCGGACCCTCGTGCATTTCCTGCGCGCCGCCGAGGAATTCGCCACCGGCTCGCCGGACTTCCGCGCCGACCGGGGCGCCCAGCTCGGCAATCTCCTCGCCGACGTCTGGGTGGTGCTCGGCGGCCAGTATGCCGGTCTGGCCGTCCAGGCGCCCGTCGGCGAGGGCGTCATGGGGCCGCGCCCCTACTATCTGCGCGACTGACAGTGGCCGGGGGGGGGGCGTCATGCCAGCGAGAGCGGCTCCGGGCGTGGCTCGAATACGTCATCGAGACGGCGATCGACATGCTCGACGCCCTCGACACGCCGTTCGAGGACCTCGAGGATGAGGAAGCCACATGACGGCCCGGGACCCGGGCCTGACCGCGGCCCTGGCCCGCGCCGGCGGCGGCCGCGCCCTGGCCAGGGCGCTGGCGATCCACCGCGCCTCGGTCCAGCAGTGGCGCGCCGTGCCGGCCGCCCGGGTGTTCGACGTCGCCCGCGTCGTCGCCCTCGACCCCGAGCAGCTGCGCCCCGATCTCGCCGACTGGATCGCCGCCGAGCGCGAGCGCCGGGACGGCGCCCTGACGCGCGAGACCCGGGCCATGATCCGCGCCGACCGGGCCTCGCCGCCGATCTCTTACGAGGACGAACTGGCCATCGACATCCTGATCGCGCTGGCCGCCTGGCGCTTCGTGCTCGCCCGCCGCCGCGAGGTTCCCGGCGCGGCCAGGAAAGGCGCGCCCGCGCCGACCGGGGCCCTGCGGGCCACCGCCATGGCCCTGGCCCACGTCGCCGGCCGGGCCAAGAGCGGCAATGTCGCGGTGTTTTTCGGCGTAACCCGACAGAACGTCGACAACGCCTCCGAGCGCTATCTGCGCGCCCGCGACGGCGACGATCCAGACGACTACGTCGCCCCTGGCCGCGACGGCGCGCCACGCGTCATCGAACGCGGCCGCGTGCGCCGCGCCAAGTCCGCCGCCGAGGATCTGTGGACCCTCGAGGCGGCGTTTCTCGACACGCTGGCCACACCCCCCGAAAGGAAACGAGCATGACCGACTGGATCCCACTGGCCCCGCGACCGAAATTCGGCGGGCGATACCTGGACGTGATGGCCAGCATGCAGATCGTCAGGGGCGTCGGCGCATCGCCCCTATCCAGCGCCCATCTATTCATCGCGAAGGAACTTGGCCAAACCTTCGTCCGGGGCGCGCGGGTGTCGGCGAGCGTCGATGCGCGAGACGGCGCGACCCGCCTGCGGCTCGAACTCGACGCCGCCGGGCCGTTCACCCTTTGCAAATCGACGTCCGCCGGCGGCACGAAGCTCTTTCTGCCGTCCTTCCCGCCACTGCCCGCCGAGGCCCGGCGCACGCCGATGGCGATCGTCGAGCGCTCGGACACGGTCGTGATCCTGTCGTTGCCGACCACCTGGAACACCGCGCCGGCGAAACCGCGCGGCGCCGCGCCGGCGAGGGCGGCGCCGGCGGCCCGGCAACCGGCGCCGGCGGCTAACCCGGCCGACGCGCCCATCGACGTCAACGCCTACCTCGCCCGGTTCCAGCGCAAGGCCAGCCGCCTCGCCGCTGGCCGCTGGGCGCTCGACGGCGAGACCGTGAGCGAGAGCGCCATCCTGCTGCTGGGGAACCGGCACCGCACCCGCAGCGGCCTGGGAAACGCCAAGCTCTCCCAGATGCGCTGACGTGAGAGATCCCGAGATCGAACGCCTGGCCGGCATGGTCGCCGACGACATCGAGAACGTCATCGCCGCCCTGCACCTCTCCGTGGCGCGGCGCGATCGCCGACGGCTGTATTGCCATGCCCCGTGGAGCAAGAACGCCAAGCCCAAGCTGGAGATCAGCCTGTCGCCGCGCGGCAAGTGGAACGACTGGGAGGCCGGGCGGTTCGGCGACGCCCTGGGCCTGGTGGCCTGCCTGATCAGCCAGGCCCCCGAGCCCAAGGCGCGCGGCGCCCTGCGCGAGGCGATCGTGTGGGCGCGGGACTATTTCGGGCTGGCCGCCGAGGGGTTCGACAAGGCGGCGTGGGAGCGCCGCTGCCAGGAGGCGGCGACCCGGCGCGAGCGGGAGGCAGCCAAGGTCGCGCGCGAGCTGGCCGAGAACCGGCGCACCGCCAACGGACTGTGGCTGGCCGCCGCGGCCCTGGCGCCCGGTGACGCCGGCTGGGCCTATCTGGCCGCGCGCGGCATCGACCTGGCGCGCCTGGGCGGGGCGCCGAGGGCCGTGCGCGTGGCCATGGCCGCGCCGTGGTACGACGGCGTAGGGGACGCGCCCAGCCACGTCGGCCCGGCGCTGATGAGCAGCATGACGCTGGCCAACGGCAAGTTCGGCTCGCTCCATCGCACCTGGATCGACCCGGCGCGGCCGGGCGAGAAGGCCGACCTCGACCCGCCGCGCAAGATGTGGCCGCAGAGCGAGGGCGCGGCGATCCGGCTGTGGCGCGGGGCGACCGGCCTCACCGAGCGCGAGGCCGCCGATCGCGGCGTGGTCGAGGACCTGGTGCTCTGCGAGGGGGTCGAGGACGGCCTGTCGATCGCCCTGATGACGCCCGAGCTGCGCATCGTCGCCGCTGGATCGCTGCCGGGCATGCTGGCCTACACCCCGCCCAAATTCGTGCGCCGGATCATCGTCGCGGCCGACAATGACTGGGCCAAGCCCCAGGCCCAGGCGATGCTCGACCGCGCCTGCGCGAGGCTGCATGCCGAATTCGGCAAGCTGATCAGCATCGCGCGGAGCCCCGAGGGTAAAGACTTCAACGATTTGTTGCGGGGCGTTTAGTGGCTGGCAATCAGCAGACGGGCGGTCACGAACTGGACCATTACCGGCATTTCGATGCTCTACCCGGCGCGTTCCGACGGCTGTTGCGTAACGCGTCCGCCAATTATCAGTGTTGGTGGGTAGGACAGCTGATCAGGCGCCATGGAGAGCAGCGGGCATTTGAGTACGCGAAGGTCCAGCTGGCGGAATTCCGCCGCGCCATCGTCCTGAAACACTACGGGCCGACCCATCCGCAGGCCGACGCGTGACTGACGAACCGCTCTATCCCGCCGGCTCGCCCGAGGCGCTCGAACAATATCGCCGCATGAAGGCCGAGATCGACGTCAAGCTCGGGCGCGGCAAGCGCGCCCTGATCGACGACGTCGATGAGTGGCGCCCCGAGCCGCCGCCGACCCCCGCCGACGACGATCCCGACCCGCCGGGCGGCGAGCCCTCCGAGGATAGCCTGCGCCACGACCACGTGATGATCGCGCGCCTGTTCGGCAAGGTCATCCGCCAGGTGCCGATCAGCCTGCCCGATCCCTGCCCGATCACCCCGCTGGGCAAGCTCGGGCGCCTGTATTTCTACCTCGACCCCATGGGCCAGCTGGTGGCGCTGGCCGATGCCGAGCACGGCCAGGCCCATATCGCCGGCCTGTGGTCGCCGAGGATCAACGATCTCAACAGCGCCTTTCCCCAGTTCAATCAGCAGGGCAAGTTCCAAGGCTTCAGGGCCAACTACGCCCGCGACGCCATGATGAGCGCGTGTGCGCTCAAGGGTATATTCGAGGCTCACGACAAGGTGCGTGGCCGCGGTTGCTGGAAGGGCGACGGCGGCGAGCTGATCCAGCACCTGGGCGATCGCATCCTGGTCGGCGCGGTCGAGCACAAGCCGGGCGAGATCGACGGCTACGTCTATCCCGGCCGGCCGCCGATGCCCGCGCCCAAGGCCGGCGGCAAGGCGGATTGCGAGGAAATATACCGTCGCTTCAAGACCTGGAACTGGAAGCGCGGCGAACTCGACGCGCGATTACTGTTGGGACAGCAGGCCTCGACGGTATTGAGCGCGGCCCTGAAATGGCGCCCGATGGGCTTCATCTGCGGGGGCGCCGGCACCGGCAAATCGACCCTGCAGGAGATGGTTCGGGCCATGCTGCCGGGGCGCCTGCTCGGCACCGTCGATGCGTCGGAGGCCTCGCTGCGCGGGCTGCTCGGCCAGGACGCGGTCGGCGTCAGCTTCGACGAGATCGAGGCCGACGCCACCAACGATCGCGCCCAGCAGGTGATGAAGCTGGCCCGCACGGCGGCCAGCGGCGATGACGCCTACCGCTCCAGCGCCAATCAGGAGATCCGCCAATTCACCCTGCGCAGCTCGTTCCTGTTCAGCGCCATCATCCCACCGAGCATGCGGCCGCAGGACGCCCAGCGCTTCGCGTTTCTGCTGCTTCACGAACTCCCCAAGACCGCCAAGCTCGAGCCGCTGGCCCCGGCCCGGGCGCGCGACATGGGCGCTGGCCTGGTCGGCCGGATAACCGAGGCGTGGCCGAGATGGCAGAAGGCGCTGGACGCTTTCGTCGGCGGCCTCGAGCGCGTCGGTCACGCCCAGCGCGGGGCGATGCAGTTCGGCACGCTGCTGGCCGCCGCCCACGTCGTGCTTCACGACCACGACCCCGACGAAACCGAGGTCGCCGTCTGGTGCGAGCAGCTGCGCCGCTCGACCTTGCTGGAGTACGAGAACGACACGCCGGCATGGCTGAAGGCCTGGCGCATACTCATGGGCGCTCAACCGGATGTCTGGCGCTCCGATGGCTCGCCCACCGTCGCCGAGGTGGTCCGCAAGTACCTGGCGCTGTCCGATGGCGTCGATGCCGAGGAAGCCCGGATCAAGCTGCGAGCTCAGCTCGAGCGCACGGGCCTGGCGATCGTCCGCGGCCGCGCCGATGGCCGCCACTGGCTGGCCATCCCCCCGGCCCATCAGGGCGTGGCGGAGATCTTCGCCGGCTCGGATTTCCAGAAGCGCGGCGGCGAGGGCGCCTGGTTCTTCCCCCTGCGCGGCGCGCCGCCCTGCGCCGGCGGCGAGGGCGTCCTCAACGTCCAGGTCGTCCACCGTCTCAACAGCCAGAAATGCGCCCTCTTCTGGCTCGACGCCCAGATCGACCTGGGCGGCGGCCTGACGCCGATCTTCCAGCGCCAGGTCGCCGAGGACCTGGTGGAAGACATCGAGCGCGAGCCCGGCCAGGAAGGCTAGCGCCCCATGCGTTGCACCCCGGCCCATCGGCTTAGGTTGAATTCGCGAACCTGACCGAAAGGCGAAGCAACCGGCGCGGTTGCAAGGCCGGTTGCAAGGTTTCTGATCTCCATCAGACACTTAGAGGCGGTGCAACCGTGCAACCGTGCAACGGGTCGCGCGCGCGTATGTCCGCTCGCGCGCGAGACTGCGGGTCCGGGGCTTCCATAGTGCGCGAAGCGGTTGCTTGGTTGCTTGGTTGCAGGTCTCATAACTATCTGTTTTCCAAGGCGAACCTTGCAACCGGCTTGCAACCGCCCGGTTGCAGCGTCGGGGGCGTTGCCTGGAGCTCGCCGGCGGGCATCCTGCGCCGGGTTAAGTAAGGGGTCCAAAATGGCCGACGGGCCTGGCGGCGTCCGCGCCGCCCTCGAACAGGTGCTGGACGGCGGCGAGCCCGAGGAGATCGTCCAGGTCGGCCTCTTCGCCCTCGATCCGGAGGAGACGGGCGCGCTCGATGCGCCATCGCCCTTGTCGGCCGCCCTGTCGCCCGCCAAGCGCCGCGGGCGCCCGGCCGGATCCAAGAACCGGCGCACCGAAGCCGTCGTCGGCTGGCTCCTCGCCCAGCATCGCCACCCGATCAGCGTGATGATGGAAGCCTACTCGATGACGCCCCAGGCCCTCGCCGACCGGATCGGCCTGGTCGAGCCCGACCTCCTCGAGGTGTTCAAGCTGCAGATGCGCATGGCCGAGGCCGTCGCCCCTTACCTCGCCCAGCGCCTGCCCCAGGCCGTCCAGATCGACGCTCGCGCGGGCGTCACCCTGTCGTTTGAAGGGGTATCTCTTCCCGCGCGCGCCGGGGTCTCGGGGGAAATCGTCGAGGGGCTGGCGGTCAGATTGCCCGTCAGGTCGGACGGGGAGGGTCGGACGGACGTCTAAGCTACGGGAAAGGTTCGCATTTGCGCCTAAGTGGTCGTTAGGCCGCGCCGGCGGAGGGCCTTTTGACGAGCGCGACCGCCGAACCCTTATGCCGGGGCGATCCCGCGCGGAGAGGCGTTGCGAGAGCGAGAAGGGGCGCGAATTTCATCGCGAAGCGAAGGGTGGGGGAGGGCAGCCGCGCGGTGTTCGATATCAGGGTCTACAGGCCGGCCGGTCCCGTCCTCAAACGGTTCCACGAGAGCGCGGCCTTCTTCCGATTGATGGCAGGACCCGTGGGTTCGGGCAAGACCGCCGGCGCGGGCTGCGCCGAGATGGTCCTGGGCGCGATGATCCAGAACCCCATGCCGGACGGCGTGCGGCGCGCCAAGTTCGGCGTGCTGCGCGACACATACCGCAACCTTTACAGCCAGTTCATCCCCAGCTGGTTCGAATGGTTCCCGCGCGAAGTGGGAGCCTTCGTCGGCTCCGACGACCGCCCGGCGATGCACACATTTCCTGTGGACAGCCCCCTCGGCCCCCTGGAAATCCAGGTCGAGATGCGGGCGCTGGGCACCAACACCGTCGAGAAGACCTGCCGGGGCTGGAACCTCACCGGCTGCTTTCTCGACGAAGCCGACCTGATGCCCGAGGAGGTGATGAGCTTCCTCTCCGGCCGGGTGAAGCGCTGGCCGCAGGTCCCCTACCGGGTGAGCAAGGGCGTGTGGGGCACGTTCAACAAGCCCGACATCGACCACTGGACCTATCGCTGGTGTGAAGAGGACAGGCCGGCGAATTTCGAGTTCTTCGACCAGGAACCGGGAATACTGCCCGGCGGCCCGCCCTACCAAGACAACCCGGCGGCGGAGAACCGGGAACGTCTGGACCCGGACTATTATACACTTCAGGCGGACAGTAATCCGGAGTGGTACACCACGCGGATGGTCCGAAACCGCTGGGGCGCGTCCGTCAGCGGCGAGGTGATCTATCCCAACTTCCGCGCCGAGCGCCACGTCTCGCCGGTCGAGCTGGCCCCGGAGCCGCGGGCCGAGCTGATCCTCGGCCTCGACGGCGGCGGCACGCCGGCGGCGGTGATCATGGGCCGCGACCGCGCCGGACGCCGGATCGTCTACGCCGAGGTGGTGCTAGTCGATCCGTACGATCCCAAACAGCGGCGCCTGGTCACCGGCGTCGGGCCGGCGCGCTTCGCCGTGGCCATCCGCGACGTGATCACCGCCCGGTTCCCGACCAACCGCTTCCGCATCGGCTACGGCGACCCGGCCGCCTTCTACGGCGCCGATCGGGAGTTCGGTGAGTTCAGCTTCATGGAAACGGTCGGCCAGCGGCTGAACATCGGCGTCAGCCCGGCCCCCAGCAACGAGATCGAACTGCGCATCGGCGCGGTCAAGGGGCTGATGGATGATTATTCGATCGGCGGTCAGCCCGGTTTGATGCTCAACCCCTCATGCGCCTGGCTGCGGCGGGGCTTCACGGCCGACTACAAGTACGAGGAGCGGGACCCGAAACAGGAGGGCAAGGCGCTGAAGCCGCGCAAGACGGCGACCAGCCACGTCCACGACGCCCTGCAGTACGCGGCCCTGGGCGACGTCGGCCGCGCCGGGGTGACGGCCGGGTCGGCGTGGGATCGCCAGCGGCCGGCCCAGCGGGGGCAGTATGGATCGGAGGTCTGGCGGACGATCGACGAACAGGAACGCGCGCGGCCGAAGGACTGGGGTCAGCGCGCCGGCGACGGGCACGGGGAGAGCTACAAGAACGATTTCAACCCATGGCGCGCGTGACGGGGGCGCGCCTGACCGTCGCCCATGCCAGCGCCTTCGATTTCGAGGACGCCCTGACCGACGACGGCGAACGGCCGGTGGCGATGAACCGGCCGCTGTTCGCGCTGTTCGCGCGCCAGGTCTCTACGGGGTGCGCCTTCACCATGCGCGACGGCGCCGGCCGGCTGGTGATGATCGCCGGATTGTACCCCATTGAGGGCCGCGCCGAGGCCTGGTGGGCGGTGGGGCCGGCGATGCGGGCCAATCTGCGCGCCGGCCTGCGGATCTGGCTCGATCTGCTGCTGGCCGTCGCCCAGGACGTCGCCCCGATCGAGGTCCGCGCCGCGATGTGGGCGCGGAGCGTTGCGGGGGCGGCGATGGCCCGATGGTGTGGATTCACGG
>Ga0209483_1001290_pt1 | contig 19186 bp, 16 predicted proteins | sample NGEPerA_FD_184508 | JGI IMG/M metagenome (GOLD analysis project Ga0209483, IMG submission 184508) | Arctic peat soil microbial communities from the Barrow Environmental Observatory site, Barrow, Alaska, USA - NGEE PermafrostL2-A... | ecosystem: Environmental > Terrestrial > Soil > Wetlands >... | reverse complement strand
GGCAAAGTCGTGTGGTTCTGGCACCCCGACGCTGGTGTCAAGCCTGCGAGACGAAGCGCAGGCGACGGTGGCCAAAAAGCCCGGCGCACCGAGAAGAGCACGAAGCAGCCGTTAAAACCATCGTGCGGGGAATGCCGGGTCGTTCCGGTGTACTCGTGGTGACTATGCTTGCATGCTTGTTTTTACTTTGCATGCGAGGCTGCGGGCGCATCGAGCGCCCGGTATTCCCCGCGCCCTTTCATTACGAGGGCGGAAATAAATGAATACCTCGCGCGACGACACGCGGCGAGATCGCGGAAGTATGTCCCACCGTCATTGCGAGCGAAGCGAAGCAATCCATGGCTCAACAGAAAGAAAATGGCTCAACAGAAAGAAAGATGAATTGCTTCGCTTCGCTCGCAATGACGTTGAAAGAGCTGAGCGCGGCGTCATGCATGGTCAACTCCCCTCCCCGCCACTCGCTGCGTTCGCAGGGGGAGGGGAGCAACTGCCATCGCAAATCGCCGGCCATCGTAGACAACCGTCACATCAGCAAATCGATCAGATGCGGAATCAGCGGAATGTCAGCCGCCGGCATCGGGTAATCGCGCAGTCTGTTGGCGCGGACCCAGGCGAGGCTCTGCCCTTCCCGCGCGCGCACCTCGCCGTCCCAGCGGCGGCAGATATAGAGCGGCATCAGGAGATGGAAATCGTCATAGGCGTGGCTCGCAAAGGTCAGCGGCGCGAGGCAGGCTTCCTTCACGGCGATGCCGATCTCTTCGTCCAGTTCGCGGATCAGGGTTGCTTCCGGCCGCTCGCCGGGCTCGACCTTGCCGCCGGGAAATTCCCAAAGCCCTGCCAATGCCTTGCCTTGCGGCCGCTGCGCGATCAGCACGCGGCTGTCGGCATCGACCAGGGCGCAGGCGACGACCAGAGTGAGCTTGATATCGACCATGCGCGGGATGCTTTGGAGGGACGTGGGTGTTGGCCGGGGATTCCGGACAGACAAGAAGGATTCATTAACTTTATTCGGCGCGCAATTCTACGGTCGCGCTAAGTCATATTTAATCCGCCAAGCCTAGGTTTTAGCCGATTTCAGCACCCGGCACAGGCATCACCCCCATGCGCAATTTCTCCGGTTTGATTGGTCGCTTTGGCAAGGATCGACGCGGCAATATCGCAGTGATCTTCGCGATCGCCTGCATCCCCCTGATGTCCGCGGTCGGATGCGCCGTGGATTATTCGATGGCGACCCGGATGAAGGCGAAGCTGCAATCGGCAGCCGACGCCGCCACCGTCGCCTCGATCTCCCAGAGATCGGCGGGCTATGTCGCGGCGGCGGCGATGACCAGCGACGGCAGCATTCCCGCCGGCGTCACCGACGCCCAGGCCATCTTCGACGGCAACATGAACACGATCACGGGTTATCAGAACCTGGCGCGTACCTCTACCGTCACCAAGACCGGGATCAAGCTGGTTTCCAACATGACGTTCAGCGCCGACGTCCCCGTCACCTTCCTAAAGGTGATGGGTTACACGGTGCTCACCGTCACGGGCAGCTCGAAATCGAGCGCCTCGCTGCCGCCCTATCTCGATTTCTACCTGACGCTGGACGTTTCGGGATCGATGGGCCTGCCGTCGACACCGGCTGAAGCGGTACGGATGCAGTCGATCAATCCTGACAACCATGTGCAATATCCCACCGGCTGTACTCTGGCCTGCCATTTTGCCCCGCAAAACAGCGCCTGCACCGATGCCGGGACCCAGAGATACAGGACCAACAATTATTGCATGGGCTATATCTATTCGCGCCTCAGTCAGAGCGCGCTCTCGACCCTGATCAACCAGGCGTCGACCGTCAGCGTGCCGAAAACACAGCGTCCCGGCTTGCCCACGTCGATGCTTACACACCTGAACAACGTGGTGACACCCGGGGCGTCAAATTCGCTGCTTACCGGCAACTCCGCCAGCACGCCACAAAGCCTGACGGCGGCGACATCCTGCCCCACCGACGGCACCGACGCCTGCATCCAGTTGCGCCTCGACGCGGTCGGCTACGCCGTGAACCAGTTGTTGGCTACCGCCAACAGCAAGGAGATCCTGACCAATCAATTCCGGATCGGGATCTACCCCTTCATCCAGAGCCTCAATGCGAATTATTTTCCGCTGACCACGTCGATCAATGGCAATCCCGCGACGTCCGGCACCCTCAATTACGCCGCCGCGAACCTTGCCTTGCTGCTCGATACCAACATGGATGCAAATCTCGGCTCGGGCGGCACGCATATCGACAATGCGCTCCACACCATGAACACCGTGATCACCAGCGTCGGTAACGGCAGCGCTTCCAGCAACACGCTGCCTTACGTATTCCTCGTCACCGACGGCGCACAGGATCCGCAAACCAAGGGCGTCCCGAACGGCAGCTGGGCCGGCAGCAACCACGCCACCACGCTGGACAACGCCTCCAACAGCTTCCCTACCGCCTGCGCGACCCTCAAGGGCCGCGGCATCATCGTTTCCGTGCTCTACATTCCCTACCAGACGATCAGCCCGGTGAACGCATCCTTTGCCGGTGACGAGGACGATGCCGCCAACAACAACATCGCCAACATCCCGGCCAGTCTGTCGGGCTGCGCGTCGCCGCCCGATGCGGGGGGCAGCTATTTCTATACGGCGAGTTCACCGGCGGAGATCCAGAACTCCCTGAATGCAATGTTCAACCACTCGCTGCAGACCGCCCACATCACCAATTGAGGGCCGGGCAATATCACGTGAGCGTCGGCCAAGCCGACGCTCACGAGCGATAGTCGCCGTTGATCGCGACATATTCCTTGGTGAGGTCGCAGGTCAGCACGCGGTCGCGGCTCTTGCCTAAGCCCAGCGCGATCCGGATCTGGATCTTCGGATTCTTCATCGCGTTCGATACTTCCGTCTCGTCATAGGACGGATCACGCGCGCCGCTTTTGGCGACGCGGATGCCGTTGAAGGAGATCGACAGCCTGTCGCGGTCGGCGGGCTCGCCGGCCTTGCCGACCGCCATCACCACGCGGCCCCAATTGGCGTCCTCGCCGGCGATCGCGGTCTTCACCAGCGGCGAATTCGCCACCGACATCGCGATCCGGCGCGCCGATTTCTTCGACACCGCGCCCTCGACGATGATCTCGACGAGCTTGCGCGCCCCTTCGCCGTCGCGGGCGACTTGCTCGGCGAGATCGGCGAGCACCGCGTGGAAGGCCTTCGCAAACGCCTTCAGGCGGGGATCGGAGGCGCGGCCGATCTTCGGCGCGCCGTGGCTTGCCGCGGCCCCGGTGGCGAAGGCGAGCAGCGTGTCCGACGTCGAGGTGTCGCCGTCGATGGTGACGGCATTGAAGGTGTCCTCGACGCCGCTCTTGAGCAGCGACTGCAGCGCTCCCGCTGCGATCGGCGCATCGGTGAACACGAAGGCCAGCATCGTCGCCATGTCGGGCATGATCATGCCGGCGCCCTTGGCCATGCCGTTGATCGTGACCTTGGCCTTGCCGAGCTCCACGGTTGCGGTCGCGACCTTCGGAAAGGTGTCGGTGGTCATGATTGCGCGCGCCGCGGCCATCCATTCGCCTGATGCGGTCTGGCCTGCCAGTGCGCCGAGCACGCCGTCGAATTTGCGGGCGTCGAGCGGTTCGCCGATCACCCCGGTGGAAGCGAGGTACACTTCATTGGCGCCGCAGCCGACCGCCTTAGCGGCGATGGAAGCGGTCAGCGCCGTGGATTGCCGCCCGGTCTTGCCGGTAAAGGCGTTGGCATTGCCGGAGTTCACCACCAGCGCGCGCGCCGTCCCGCGGGGAAGCTTGGCGCGGCACCATTCCACCGGCGCCGACGGGCATTTCGACTGGGTGAAGATGCCGGCCACCGCCGTGCCCTTGTCCATCACGGCGAGCAGCACGTCGGTGCGGCCCTTGTAACGGATGCCGGCGGCAGCGGTGGCAAGCTTCACGCCCGCGATCGCGGGCATGTCGGGGACATCGGTCGGGGCGAGCGGGGAAACGGCTGCGGGCATGGGAGCAAATCCGGAGGCAAATCGGGCCACAATACGTCGATGCCCGGCACGAGGCCGGGCATGACGTCAATTACCGAAATCTGGCGCGCAAGTCGATTTACTTCTTCGCCGGCGCCATCTTGGAATCGGCCGGCGCGGCGGCGTCCGGCTTCGGCGCGGTGTTGGCGGCCTGGTCCATGCGCTCGACCTTGGCGGTCTCGCGCAGCTTGGCCACGTAGTCGGCCTGCGCCTTGCGCGTCACATAGGTCTCGATCTGGGCCTTGACCTGTTCGAAGTCCGGCGCCTTGCGGTTGCGCTTCTCCTCGACCTTGATGATGTGCCAGCCGAACTGGGTCTTGACCGGATCGGAGATCTTGCCGGGCTCCAGCGAGAACGCGACGTTGGAGAATTCCGGCACCATCTGGTCCTTGGTGAAGAAGCCGAGATCGCCGCCGTCGGAGGCGCCGGGATCCTTGGACTTCTTCTTGGCGAGTTCGGCGAAATCGGCGCCCTTCTTGAGTTCGTCCTCGACCGCCTTGGCCTCGTCCTCGGTCTCGACCAGGATATGGCGGGCGTGAACTTCCTGCTCGCCGGTGATCTGCTTGGAGGCGTCCTCATAGACCTTCTTCATGGCCTCGTCGGTGGTCGCAGCCTTGCCCTCACTCGCGAGCAGGCTGTCCATCAGGAGCCGGTTGCGGGTGAATGCCAGCCGCTTCTTGAAATCCTCGTTGTCCTCGACCTTCTTGTCCTCGGCGGCCTTGGAGACGATCTTCATGTCGATCAGGAACGACAGCACATTCTCCTTCTTGGTCGCGGGGTCCATCTGCGCGAGGCTCGGGCCGAGTTCCTCCTCGGCAAGGGTGAGATCGCTCTGGCGGATCTCCGAGCCGTTAACCTTTGCGAGCACCGGGTTGGCGTCATCGGCCCGGGCCGGCACACCCGCGAGGAGGACCATGGCAAGGCATCCGGCCACGGCAGCGATCGCGAGGCCAGGACGCAGGCCGGATTTCGTTTCCGGGAACGAGGTGGTCATGGAAAATCCTTATGGGGCTGTTTGGGGCGGCGGGACACTCGCCCAATCAAGTCGCCTTGGCAACGCGAAAAGTCTGTCAAAATGATGAAATCCTTGACAGCTTCGCGCCGTTGACAAGCCTGCTACCCGGCCATATCTCTGCCCCACCTAAGCCAATGGCGATAGCGCGTTTTTCCTTGCGTTTTTGGCCGTTGAACCTTGGATTGCTGAATTCCCACTCATCTGGCGGACGCTTCGGGAATCGGGGCCGGTGCCGCGATGCGTCACGATGAGTTGATAGGCAACCCGGTGGACCATTTCACGGCAGCCAGGCCGGATCGCTAGACGACAGGAATTTCGCATGATCGGCGCGCTCGCCCGCAAGTTTTTCGGCTCCGCCAATGACAGGCGGATCAAGGGCTATCAGGCCCGCGTCGACGCCATCAACGCGCTGGAGCCGGAGCTTGTGGTCCTTTCGGATGACGCGCTGCAGGCCCGCACCGCGGAATTCCGCCGCGAACTCGCCGACGGCAAGACCCTCGACGACATCCTGGTTCCGGCCTTCGCCACCGTACGCGAGGCCGCCAAGCGCACCCTCGGCCAGCGCCATTTCGACGTGCAGTTGGTCGGCGGCATGGTGCTGCACGAGGGCGACATCGCCGAGATGAAGACCGGCGAAGGCAAGACGCTGGTGGCGACCCTGGCCGTCTACCTCAACGCGCTGGCAAGCAAGGGCGTCCACGTCGTCACCGTCAACGATTACCTCGCCCGCCGCGACTCCGAATGGATGGGCCAGATCTACAACTTCCTCGGCCTTTCCGTCGGCGTCATCGTCCACGGGCTCGACGATGCCGAGCGCAAGGAATCCTATTCGCACGACATCACCTACGGCACCAACAACGAATACGGTTTCGACTATCTGCGCGACAACATGAAGTACCGGCTCGAGGACATGGTGCAGCGCGGCCATTTCTACGCCATCGTCGACGAAGTCGACTCGATCCTGATCGACGAGGCGCGCACGCCGCTGATCATCTCCGGTCCGCTGGATGACCGCTCGGAATTCTACAACACCATCGACACCTTCTTCCCGAAGCTCGACAAGACCGACTACGAGGTCGACGAGAAGCAGCGCACGGTGACGCTGACCGAAGTCGGCATGGAGAAGATCGAGACGCTGCTGCGCGACGCCGGCCAGCTCAAGGGCGATTCGCTCTACGACGTCGAAAACGTCTCCGTCGTCCACCACATCAACCAGGCGCTGCGTGCGCACTCGCTGTTCACCCGCGACAAGGATTACATCGTCCGCGACGATGAGGTCATCATCATTGACGAGTTCACCGGCCGCATGATGCCGGGACGGCGCTATTCCGAAGGTCTGCACCAGGCGCTGGAGGCCAAGGAGCACCAGACGGTGCAGCCGGAAAACCAGACGTTGGCCTCGATCACCTTCCAGAACTATTTCCGGATGTACGAGAAGCTCGCCGGCATGACCGGCACGGCGGCGACCGAAGCCGACGAACTGTTCGACATCTACAAGCTCGAGGTCGTGGAAATCCCGACCAACGTGGCGGTCGCCCGCCTCGACGAGGACGACGAGGTCTATCGCACGCAGAACGAGAAATACGCCGCGATCCTGGCCGAGGTGGAGCGCGCCAATGCGCGGCTGCAGCCGGTGCTGGTCGGCACCGCCTCGATCGAGAAATCCGAAGTGCTGGCCGAGTATCTGAAGAAGCACGGCTACAAGCAGATCGATTTCGGCAACGAAAACGCGATGGAAAAGCTTTATGCCGCAGCACGTGCCGGCAAGCCGGCAAAGCTGTTCGCGGTGCTGAATGCGCGCTTCCACGAGCAGGAAGCCTACATCGTGGCGGAGGCCGGCGTGCCCGGCGCGATCACGATCGCGACCAACATGGCCGGCCGCGGCACCGACATCAAACTCGGCGGCTCGCTCGAAATGCGCATTTTGCACGAGACCGCCGGGATCGCCGACGAGGCCGAGAAGGCAGCCAGGATCGAGCGCATCAAGGCCGACGTCGAACGTTTTCGCGAGATCGTGCTGAAAGCCGAAGAGGTGGTCGAGATCGAGCCCGCCAAGGGGTCGAAGCCGGCCAGGACCGTGACCAAGCCCGGCGGGCTCTACATCATCGGGTCCGAGCGTCACGAATCCCGACGCATCGACAACCAGCTGCGCGGCCGTTCGGGCCGCCAGGGCGACCCCGGACGTTCGAAATTCTTCCTGTCGCTGGAAGACGATCTGATGCGGATCTTCGGCTCCGACCGGCTCGACACCATGCTGACGCGGCTCGGCCTGAAAGACGGCGAGGCCATCATCCATCCCTGGATCAACAAGGCGCTGGAGAAGGCGCAGCAGAAGGTGGAAGCCCGCAACTTCGACATCCGCAAGAATCTCCTGAAGTTCGACAACGTCCAGAACGACCAGCGCAAGGAAATCTTCATCCACCGCATCAGCCTGATGAAGGATGAGAGCGTGGCCGAAACCGTTGCCGGCATGCGTCATGACTTCGTCGACGACATCGTCACCAAGCATGTGCCGGAACACGCCTATGCCGAGCAATGGCATGTCGCCGAACTGAAGGAAGAGCTGACGCGCGTGCTCGGCATCGATCTGCCGGTCGAGGTCTGGGCCAAGGAAGAAGGCATCGCCGACGAGGAATTGCTGACCCGCATCGAACAGCGCGTCGACGAGCACATGGCGGCCAAAGTGGCGCAATGGGGCCCCGAGGTGATGCGCTATGTCGAGAAGACCATCCTGTTGCAGACGCTCGATCATCTCTGGCGCGAGCATCTGGTGATGCTCGATCATCTGCGTCAGGTGATAGGTCTGCGCGGTTACGGCCAGCGCGATCCGCTGCAGGAATACAAGTCGGAAGCCTTCGCGCTGTTCGAGGCGATGATCGCCAACCTGCGCGAGGCGGTCACCGCGCAATTGATGCGCGTCGAGATCGTGCCGCCGGAAGAGCAGGCGCCGGCATTGCCGGCGATGGAAGCGCACAAATTCGATCCCAACACCGGCGAGGATGAACTCGCCTTCGCAAACGCCTCACTGGTGCCGGCCGCCACCGCGAATCGCGACCCGAAGAATCCGGCGAGCTGGGGCAAGGTCGGCCGCAACGAAGATTGCCCCTGCGGCTCCGGCAAGAAGTACAAGCACTGCCACGGCAAGTACGCCTGAACGGCGCCCTGACATCGCCATCAGTCTCGGTCGTCGTGCCCGCGCTTGTCGCGGGCATCCACGTCTTCCTTCGTCCCAAAACGCAGATGGCCGGGCAACACCCGGCCATGAGACGGCGATGAATGGGAATGCCGTTACTTCACCGCCGAGAAGCGGCTCTCGAACGAGTTCGCCTGCACGATCGGCGTTGCGCCGGCGACCACGTCAACCTTCGCAGGCGCGGCGGTCGCGGTCGACGTGTCCGTGACCGAAGGCTTCAGCGGCGGACGGGCGGCCTGCCTGGTCTCGGGCTTCGCGCCCTTCGGGATCGAGCCTTCGGGACGCGGCGCAGCTTCGTTGCGCCTGGCCTGCACGATCTTCGGCTTGGCCGGAGCTGGCGCGGGTTGAGCGCTCGCGGTGGTATCGGCCGGGACGCCGAAGCCGACCTTGCGGGCAAGGTTGCTGAAGAAGCCGCCGTCGGACGATGGCGCACTCGGAGCAACCGCGGCCACGCGCGTCGCGGGCGCGCCCGCTGATGACGATGAGGCCACCAGCGGTTCATCAGGCGCAGTCACGGGGCCGCGCGGCGGATTGACGGTGCCGGGGATGGTGCCGGGCGCACGCGGCAAGGTCAGCAGCGAGATGCCCATGTCGCCGCCTTCCGACAGGCCGGTCGAGCCGCCGGGCACCCTTGCGGCGAAAATCCTGTTCATGCCGCCATCGATGCCGGTGTTAAGGCGGGCGACCGGCGTGCCCTTGGCGATCAGCTTGTTGGTTTCGGCCTGATCCTGCTCCTCCTTGTCGCGCACGGCGTCGGCGACTTCCTGGGGGACCACATAGGCAGGGCACTTGCCGGAGGCCTCGAACACCGGATCGCGCTTGGCGTCCGGAGCCCTGGTCGCATCGAACACGTATTTCTTCTCGCAGAAATCGACCTTCGGCTCCTGCCGGGTCACCTCGAAATGATCGTAGCCAACCTTGATCATCTTCCAGAAGGTCATGTTCGGATTGTTGCGATGGCGCGCCATGTTCACTGGCGTCATCCGGAAGGGATAGGCCTGGAATTGAAACGATTTCTGTCCGCCGAAGAAAGACTCGCGGCCCAGCGCATAAATTTCCGCGATCTGCTCGTCGGTCATCGCGTAGCAGCCGCGCGAGGAGCAGTCGCCGTGCACCATCAGCTCCGAGCCGGTGTGTCCGAGCGAGCGGTCATAGGCATTAGGATAGCCGGTGTTGAACGAGAGGTAATAGGCCGACTGCGGGTTCATCTGGCCCGGCGAGATGCTGTAGAAGCCCTCGGGGGCCTGGCGATCGCCCTCGCGGACCTTGGGTCCGAGGTCGCCCGACCAGCGGCAGATCGGATAGGTTTTCAGCAGCGCGAAACGGCCGGAGCGGTCCTGCTTCCAGACCTCGAGGTCCGCCTCTTCCTTGAACAGGCGGACCAGAATCGGCGACTGCAGATCCATGTCCTTCTCGACCATCGCGGCGAGCAGTTTTGGCGGGACCGGCTGGTTGGCCTTGGCGTTGGTGGCAAGCGAGATTTCATCGGTGTCGCAGCCGGCCAATAGCACACCGGCGGCCAGGGCGGCCGAGGCAATGAGCGCGCGGCAAAGCGAGCGATAATTCAATGCGAAGCTCCACACCCGACAGGCAATTTCCGCACCCCAATCATCGCGTCCATGCCCTGAAGCCGATAACTAAAATTCTAGCCTTTGGCCCCCTTTGTCGCAAGCCGACGCTTGCACTGCAGCGGGTTCCACCACCGGCATAGTGAACAGACATTAAATATCGCTGTCTGGGCCTAATTGGGGCCAAAATGGCGGATTCTTGAAAAAGTCGGGGTCAAAACAGGGAGGGCGGCCGGGGTCGCTTCCCAGCCAGAAAGAGCGGCCTCAACCCAGCTTCCGCCCGATATCCAGGAATTTCTGGCGCCGCTGCTTGCGAATCGCCTCCGGATCGAGCCCCCGCAGTTCTTCGAACGCCTGGGCGATGGCCTCCCCGGTGGCCGCGATCATGGCGGCGGGGTCGCGATGGGCGCCCCCTGAAGGCTCCTTCAGGATCGAATCGATCACCCCAAAACGCAGCATGTCCTGCGCCGTGATTTTCATGGAGGTGGCCGCTTCCTGGGCCTTGGTGCCGTCACGCCACAGGATCGAGGAGGCCGCTTCCGGCGAGATCACGCTGTAGATCGCGTGCTCGAACATCAACACGCGGTTCGCGGTGGTAATGGCGATGGCGCCACCCGACATGCCTTCGCCGGTGATGACGGCGACATTGGGCACGCCGAGCGAGAGGCAGGCGTCGGTGGAGCGCGCGATCGCCTCGGCCTGTCCGCGCTCCTCGGCGCCGATGCCGGGATAGGCGCCCGCCGAATCCACGATCGAGAGCACGGGAATGCCGAAGCGCTCGGCCATCTCCATCAGCCGCACCGCCTTGCGATAGCCCTCGGGCCGCGCCATGCCGAAATTGTGCTTGATGCGGGATTCGGTGGTGGCGCCTTTCTCCTGGCCGATGACGCAGATGCTCTCGCCGCGAAAGCGGCCGAACCCGCCCATCAGCGCTTCGTCCTCGCCGAATTTGCGGTCGCCGGCGAGCGGCGTGAATTCGGATATCAGCGCGTTGATGAAATCGGTGAAATGCGGACGTAGCGGGTGGCGCGCCACCAGCGTCTTCTGCCACGGCGTCAAATTGGCGTAGAGGTCGATCAGCGCTTGTCCGGCCTTGTCCTCGATGCGCGCGATCTCGTCGCCGATGTCGCTGCCGGTCGCCGCCAGCGCGCGCAGTTCGTCGACCTTGGCCTCGAGTTCCGCGACGGGTTTTTCGAAATCGAGATAGGAGCGCATGGGGTCCGGCATCAAACCAATATAGGGGCGAACGCGCGGGAGAGCGAAGCGGTTCGCCTCCGCGCAGATAAGGCGTGTATCTTCAATTGTTTAGCCGCAATCCGACCGATTCTGACGGGCCGGCGGGGTGGCTCGCGGCGGGTCGTGGCTCTTTCGGTCGCGAAACGGCCGAAGTCAAGGCGCCGCGCCGCCTTCAGGGGTGGCGGCCTCTACTTCTCCGCCAGCGGATGCAGGTCGCGCACGAGGCTCTTCAGCCGCTCCTCGACCACGTGAGTGTAGATCTGCGTGGTCGAGATGTCGGTGTGGCCGAGCAGCGTCTGCACGATGCGCAGATCGGCGCCGTTGTGCAGGAGATGGCTGGCGAAGGCGTGGCGCAGCACATGCGGAGAGACCAGCCGTGGCGCTAGCCCCGCGGATGCCGCGAGTTCCTTGAGGTCGCGCGCGAAATGCTGCCGGGTCAGATGGCCGCTCTCGCCGAAAGATGGAAACAGCCATTTCGAGACCGACGCGCCGATCTTCTTCTCCGGTTTGGGCGCCTGCATCGCGGCGAGGTAATCGGCCATCGCCTGCCGCGAGGCGTCGTTCAGCGGCACCAGCCGCTCCTTGTCGCCTTTGCCGCGAACCACGATCATGCGGGCGTCACGCCGCGCGGCCGAGGCCGGCAGTGCCACCAGTTCCGATACCCGCAAGCCCGTGGCGTAGAGCACTTCGAGCAGGCAATAGAGCCGCATGGCGCGAAGCCGCTGCAGCGCAGATGCTTCCGGCGCTTCGGTCAGCGCCTTGGCGCGCGCGAGCAGGCGATCGACATCTGATATCGACAACACTTTCGGCAGGCCGCGCCCTCGCTTCGGCCCCGAGAGAATAGCGGCCGGGTCATCGCTTCTGATCCGCTCGTTGAGCAGGAAGCGGAACAGATGACGCAGCGCCGACAGCCGCCGCGCGACGCTTGAGGATTTGAAACCGCGCGCGTCGAGGTCGGCGAGATAGTCGCGCAAGATTTGTGTTTCGATGGTCGCAAAGCCCTTGGCGCTGCCGGCGAGGAAGCCCGAGAAATCGGTCAGGTCGCGGCGATAGGCCTCGAGCGTGTTGGCGCCCGCGCCCTGTTCGGCTGCAAGCATGTCGAGGAACAGGTCGATCAGTCTGGCGTCGGAAGTCCTGGATCGCATCCGCCGACCCTAGCAGCTATTTCTTGATGAACTTGTCCGGGGGAATGGTGATGGTCATTTCCCGCGGCTTCGGGTTGACGAAATTCGCCAGCGCGAACACTACGCCGTAGACGATACCGCCGATCAGGGCGACGACCGTCAGAAAGCGGAACAGGCTGGGCATCGGCGAGCCTCAGGCGGTGAATTAACCATTGAAATCATGTGGGATGGCCCGACTTGACTACCAACATGTTCGCCCTCGCGTGGCAAGAGTCTGGCAACGGGGTCGGGCGGGGTAGTATGATGACGGTCGAAGGCGAGGTGAGCCGATGAATAATGCCATTCTTGCGGCCGGGGCGGCGCCGGAGGAAGTTACATCTGCGCTGGAGCGCGGCGAACGTTTGCTGTGGCTTGGCGGCCCCCGCCAGGGGCTAAGGCTGCGCGGCGCCGATGTTTTTCTGATTCCGTTCAGCCTGTTGTGGGCCGGCTTCGCCATCTTCTGGGAATCGTCCGTTCTGGCGATACCGAACTCACCGTTCTTCATGAAGCTGTGGGGGATACCCTTTGTGCTAATCGGGCTCTATTTCGTGGCCGGACGGTTTTTCGCCGATGCGAAGATGCGCGACACGACGGTCTATGCCGTGACCAACCAGCGCGCGTTGATTTTCTCCGGCATCTTTCGGCGCGAAACCAAATCGCTGACCCTTCGGAATGTACCGGAAGTCTCGGTCGTGAAGGCGCGCGACGGCAGCGGAACGATCTCATTCGGCAGCGTTCCACCCTTTGCTGCGTTCTCGAGCGGGTTCGCCGGCTGGCCGGGATATGGGCGAAACCTGCCGCCGCAATTCGATATGATTGATGATGTCGCGCAGGTGGCGACGCTGCTGCGCGACACCCAGCGCAGTGCTTCGGCTTGAGAATCAAGTGACGGATTATTCGATGTCTGAGACGGCAATGACAGCCGGTACCACCGCATCCCAGGAGACCGCGATTGCCGCGGCGCTGGGAGCGCGGTCGGTCGTGCTGGTGGGCATGATGGGGGCCGGCAAGTCCACCATCGGACGGCGGCTGTCGGCGCGGCTGCGGTTGCCGTTTCTCGACGCCGACAGCGAAATCGAGGCGGCGGCCGGCATGTCGATCCCGGATATCTTCGAGGCCCATGGCGAACCGCATTTCAGGGATGGAGAGGCGCGGGTGATCGCGCGGCTGCTCGACGGCGGCCCCGTCGTGCTCGCCACCGGCGGCGGCGCCTTCATGCGCGAGGAGACCCGTAGCCGCGTCGGCGAAAAGGCGGTCTCGATCTGGCTCAAGGCGGACGCCGATATCATCATGAAGCGGGTGAAGCGCCGTGCCGATCGTCCGCTGCTGCAGACCGCCGATCCGGCTGAGACCGTCGGACGCCTGATCGCCGAACGCGAGCCCGTCTATCAACGCGCCGACCTGACGATCTGGTCACGCGAGGTGCCGCACGAAAAAATCGTCGATGAGTGTATCGATGCCCTGCATGGCCTGTTGTGCGGCAGCGCCGTCCGACCGGCATCGGACAGTGTGAGCCACAGTCCATGACCGCGCCGCTGAAGCATTCCGATTCCGTCACGGTCGACGTCGCGCTCGGCGACCGCGCCTATGACATCGTGATCGGCCGCGACGTGCTGCCATCGCTGGGCGGGCGCATCGCCGCCTTGCGGCCCCGCGCCCGCACCGCGATCGTCACCGACCGCAAAGTCGCAAGACACTGGCTGGAAAAAACCGAAGCCGCGCTGGCGGAGGCCGGCATCGCCAGTTCGCGCATCATTGTCGAGGAAGGCGAAGGCTCGAAAACCTATGCGGGCCTGGAACGGGTTTCCGAAGCGTTGATCGCTGCGAAGATCGAGCGCAACGATCTCGTGGTCGCACTCGGCGGCGGCGTGGTCGGCGATCTCGCAGGCTTTGCCGCGGCGATCCTGCGCCGGGGCGTCGATTTCGTGCAGGTGCCGACCTCGCTGCTGGCGCAGGTCGATTCATCCGTCGGCGGCAAGACCGGGATCAACTCGCCGCGGGGCAAAAACCTGCTCGGCGCATTTCACCAGCCGTTATTGGTGATCGCGGACACCGCCGTGCTCGACACGCTGTCGCCGCGACAGTTCCGCGCCGGCTACGCCGAGGTCGCCAAATATGGCGTGCTCGGCGACGAGGCATTCTTTGCCTGGCTCGAGGCCAGCCACGCCGATATCTTCGCAGGCGGCGCAGCGCGCGAACACGCCATCGCCACGTCCTGCCGCGCCAAGGCGGCGATCGTCTCCCGCGACGAGCGCGAGAACGGCGAGCGGGCGCTGCTCAACCTCGGACATACTTTCGGTCATGCGCTGGAAGCCGCCACCGGCTTCTCGGACCGGCTATTTCATGGCGAAGGCGTGTCGGTTGGCATGGTGTTGGCGGCGGAATTATCCGCCGAGCTCGGGATGATATCGCAATCCGACGCGGCGCGGGTCCAGCGTCACCTTGCCGAGGTCGGACTGCCGACCCATCTGCAGGATATCGCGGGATTTGCCCAGGAAGGACTCGGCGACGCCGATACGCTGATGACGCTGATGGCTCAGGACAAGAAGGTCAAGCGCGGCCGGCTCACCTTCATCCTGCTGGAGAAAGTCGGCCGCGCCGTGATCGCACCCGATGTCGAGCCGTCGCGGGTTCGCGATTTCCTTCATGCGAAGCTGGCGCGCAAGAATTAGACCGCGCAAGATTTAGATAGAGTGATCGTTACGTCATGGACTGGGTTGCACTCTCCATCGTCATTGCCTGCCTGCTGGTCTCCGCGTTTTTTTCGGCGAGCGAGACCGCGCTGACCGGTGCCTCACGCGCGAGCATGCTGCGGCTGTCGAAGCAGGGCAATCGTGAGGCGGCCGTCGTCTCCAGCCTGTTTGCAATGCGTGAGCGCATGATAGGCGCGCTGCTGCTCGGCAACAACATCGCCAATATCGGCGCTTCGGTGCTGGCAACGGGCATGTTCACGTCGTGGTTCGGCGAGGTGGGCGTGCTCTATGCCACCGGCGTGATGACGGTGATGGTGGTGATCTTCGCCGAGGTGCTGCCGAAAACCATTGCCATCAATGCGCCGGACCGGGTCGCGCTGCTGGTGGCGCGCCCGATGAAGCTGATGGTCTACCTGCTGGGACCGCTGCTCACCGTGATCGAGGTGGTGGTCCGCGTGCTGATGAAAGCGCTGGGCATCAAGATAGGCCACAACCAGCCGATATTGTCGCCGACCGAGCGGCTGCGCGGCGCGGTCGATCTGCTGCACCACGAAGGCAAGGTCGAAAAGCAGGACCGTGACATGTTCGGCGGGCTTTTGGATCTGCGCGAGCTTCAGGTCTCCGACGTCATGGTTCATCGCACCGAGATGGTGATGATCAATGCCGACCTGCCGCCGGAAGAACTGGTCCGCGAGGTGTTGGCCACCGAATACACCAGGATTCCGCTGTGGCGCGACAAGCCCGAAAACATCATCGGCGTGCTGCACGCCAAGGACCTGTTGCGCGCGATCCGCGCGTCCGAAGGCGATAGCGCGAAGATCGACGTCTCAACCATCGCGCTGCCGCCGTGGTTCGTGCCAGAAATGCGCCCCGTCTCCGAGCAGCTCAAGGCGTTCCGCCGCCGCAAGACCCATTTCGCGCTGGTGGTCGACGAATATGGCGAAGTCGAAGGCATGGTGACGCTGGAAGACATATTGGAAGAAATCGTCGGCGATATTTCCGACGAGCATGACGTGGTGGTGGCCGGCGTCCGCGCCCAGCCCGACGGCTCGGTGGTGGTCGACGGCTCGGTGCCGATCCGTGATCTCAACCGCGCGATGGACTGGAATCTGCCGGATGAAGAGGCGACCACGGTCGCAGGCCTCGTCATCCACGAGGCGCGTTCGATCCCGGAACGCGGCCAGAGTTTTACCTTCCACGGCTTCCGCTTCCGCGTCCTGCGCCGCGAGCGCAACCGCATCACTGCGCTGCGCATTACGGCCGTGCCGCGCGAAACCGAGATCGATGAGAAGAAGCCGAAGCGGGCAGGGACAGCGTTCTGACGGCGGAGGCCGGCGCGGATAATCCTAGCCTGCTTCCCCCGGCGCCTGTGCCTTGATCGCCAAGGCGTGCACGGAGCCTGCGAGTTCCCCCGACAGCGTGGCGTTAATCATTCGGTGGCGCTCGATCCGGCTCTTCCCCTGGAAGGCGGGCGACACAATATAGACCCTGAAGTGTGTCTCACCTCCGGGCCGGTGTCCGGCATGGCCCTCATGCAGATGTGATTCGTCCGCAACATCGAGGCTTTCCGGCGCGAAAGCTTCACGCAACTTGTTTATGATAACGTCCCTTGTACTCATGGCTGCGGCATTACGTCCGTGATGCTTTTTCGTCAATGGCGCATCCGAAGAGAAGGTTTCGCAATGTCAAGACTTGAAGCTTTTCGCGTTGCGTTGTCATAGTCAGCCATGCCGATCGATTCATCAAAATTCTTCGACTCCATCCGCATCAAGCCCAACAAGCTGAGCGCGAAGCAGCAGGCGCAGGCGCGTGAAGAATCCACCATGTGCGAATGGCCGGAATGCAAGAACAAGGGGCCGCACCGTGCCCCCAAGGGCCGTAACAACGACAAGGAATACTGGCACTTCTGTCTCAACCACGTCCGCGAATACAATCAGTCCTATAATTTCTTCCAGGGCATGAATGCGGATGCGGTCGCGCGTTACCAGAAGGATGCGCTGACGGGCCATCGCCCGACCTGGAAGATGGGCGCCAATACGAGCTCCAAGAAGGGCAAGGGCAGCCCGGAGGCCGATCTCGAAGGCGCCGCCGATCCCTTCAGCATGTTCTCCGAGCTCAATGGCCGCGGCCGCTGGCGGCCGGGCCCCGGCGCGGGCACCGATGCCAAGCCGGAAACCCGGAAGATCTTCAACGCCGAGCGCAAGGCGCTGCAGGTTATGGGGCTCGGCACCGATGCGACGCTGGAGAGCGTGAAGGCGAAATACAAGGCGCTGGTGAAGCAGCACCATCCCGACGCCAATGGCGGCGACCGCTCCACCGAGGATCGCCTGATCGAGATCATCAAGGCGTATAATTATCTGAAGACGGTGGTGCGGGCGGGCTGAGGTGATCGTGCCGGCCCTTGTCCGGAGTTGCAGCGCGACGACGGCAGATCAGAGCGGAATCCTAGCGAAAATCCTTGCGGACCTCTGCGGTCGGTTCGATCACAACGCCGCCACGGCGACGGTGAACGATCCAGGTGATGAGCGAGACAATCAGTGCGCAGGCGATGACGGCCAGGATCCAGTAGTGCCGGGCGAGCCCGTCATGGTGGGACAACCCGGCATATTCATGAAACGCGGACACTGCCAGCACCCCTGGCAGCACATGCGCCGGCGCCCATAGCAGGATCGCCGCGATATTGATGGGATAGAAGCGCGCCGGCCCCATGCCGAGCGCGCCGGCCGTGATCGGCACGAAGGCCCGGATCGGCGGCACGAAGCGCGCGAAAAACACCGCCAGTGCACCCCAGCGGTGAAAGAACGCTTCGCTCTGGGCGACCACCGACGGATAGTTCGACAGCGGCCAGGACGACAGGATCTCGCGCTGGGCGCGGTGGCCAATCCAGAACGCCGATCCGTCGCCGAGCAGGGCGCCGGTGATGGCGGCCGCCAACACCCATTCAAGTGATAACTGGCCGCCGGGCACCAGCGCGCTCAGCGCCAGGATAATGGTCGAGCCCGGAATCACCGAGCCTACCACCGGAACAGCTTCGAGCAGGGCGGCGAGAAACAGCGTGAGATAGGCAAGCCACGCATTTGCCGAGACGAAAGTAATCAATTGGTCGAGATATAAAGCCACAAAATCCCTTTGCCGGCATATTTCCGAGTCGAACGCAGAGGTAACATAAACCCCCGCCACCGAGGAAAGTGCCATCCAGGTCGCTAACGATCGCCACCGGACCGGGTTGATATGGTGAAACTAGGCGTGATTCGCAGGGCAGCCTTCCAAAAACCGCGGCTGGGCCCTATCTTCATGATAACGCAATGGAACTTTGATCGAGCCGCGGGCTTCTTCCGGCCGTTGCTCTCTGATAGGTTCCGGCAAGCACCCCATCCGCAGCCATGTTCGCAAATCTGGTTTCGGGAACGCCCGGGACCTCGGAGGATTGATGACGACCGCCGCCACGACCAAATTGCAAGATTCTGCCGGGGCAGTTCCTGCCGGCTTGCCCGACATGAAAGTGTCGGTGCGGCAGTTATTCGGGATCGACAGCGACCTCGAAGTGCCTGCCTATTCCGAAGTCGACGCGCATGTGCCGGACATCGATACCGATTACCGCTTCGACCGCGCCACCACGCTTGCGATCCTCGCCGGCTTCGCCAAGAACCGCCGCGTCATGGTCACGGGCTATCACGGTACCGGCAAGTCAACCCATATCGAGCAGGTCGCGGCGCGGCTGAACTGGCCGTGCGTGCGCGTCAACCTCGACAGCCACATCAGCCGTATCGATCTGGTCGGCAAGGATTCCATCGTCATTAAGGATGGCAAGCAGGTCACGCAGTTTCGCGACGGCATCCTGCCCTGGGCGTTGCAGCACAACATCGCGCTGGTGTTCGACGAATACGACGCCGGCCGCCCTGACGTGATGTTCGTGATCCAGCGCGTGCTGGAAGTTTCCGGCCGGCTGACGCTCCTGGACCAGAACAAGGTGATCAAGCCGCATCCGGCGTTCCGGCTGTTCTCGACCGCCAATACCGTAGGTCTCGGCGACACGTCCGGGCTCTATCACGGCACCCAGCAGATCAACCAGGGCCAGATGGACCGCTGGTCGATCGTCACCACGCTGAACTATCTCGCCCATGACGAGGAAGTCGAGATCGTGCTGGCGAAGGCGCATCACTATCGCACCCAGGAAGGCCGCGACATCGTCAACAAGATGGTGCGGCTGGCCGACCTCACCCGCAACGCATTCGCCAATGGCGACCTGTCGACGGTGATGAGCCCACGCACGGTGATCATG
>Ga0209483_1001288_pt1 | contig 19228 bp, 14 predicted proteins | sample NGEPerA_FD_184508 | JGI IMG/M metagenome (GOLD analysis project Ga0209483, IMG submission 184508) | Arctic peat soil microbial communities from the Barrow Environmental Observatory site, Barrow, Alaska, USA - NGEE PermafrostL2-A... | ecosystem: Environmental > Terrestrial > Soil > Wetlands >... | reverse complement strand
CCCACACCCCAAACCCCTCCCGCGCCCGGCAGTTTCACCGCCTTCATCCACTGGCCCTTCCAGCGCGAGAACACGCCGCTGGGCCGGGCCAGGGAATGGGACGAGGCGACGTACGGCCCGTATGATGAGAGCCTCAACGACGACATCTTGCGCGGCCGCGTGGTTCGCATGGCGGGGGCGGATGAATACCTGCGCACGCTCGCCATCGCCCGGCTCTTCCTCGACAACATCCCCAATTTGCAGAGCAGTTGGGTGACGATGGGCCCCAAGATCGGCCAACTCGCCCTCATGTTCGGCGCCAACGACATGGGCAGCGTGATGATGGAGGAAAATGTCGTCAGCGCGGCGGGCACCACCTACCGCCTCAGCGAACGCGAAATCTGCCGGCTCATCCGCGACGCCGGGTGGACTCCCGCGCAGCGCGATCAATATTACAATGTGCTTCGGCGACACGATGGGCCTGATTCCCCGGACCTGCGGCCCGCGCAGAATCCGCCGATGCGCGATGTGAAGAAGATCGACAAGAGCTATATCGGCGCCGCGCCTGGGTTGGACGATGGGCCGGACGCGAGCGTGAAGGTGCAACTTCCGATCCTGGGAGGGGCGGATGCGCCAGCGAGGACGCTGGGGGACTGAAATCCGGGCTTTTTGCCGCGGACTCCAATGTATGGGCACGTTTGTCCGATAAACCAAGTAAGGAATCGCGGCCCAATCCGCGCCCGGTCGAAATTTGGAGTGTGAAGTTTGTTCTCCCTCCCCCTGAGCCCCATACGAGGGGGGGCGAGCTGTTCCGCACGAGCGAGGGACTGAAATTTCCGCGAACCTCGTTGCCAAACCGCGCGCCCGGCCCACAATATCGGCCTTCGCGGGGCAGCGTCGTGGCCGCCCCGCGCCCAGGGGTGCGAATGCGCCCGTGAATTGGATTTCCCGGGCGTGAAATGCCCAGCTTCAAAGCGACGTCATGATGAAACAAAAGGCCAGGAAATGGATCACCTTCACCCTCCGCTGGGGAATCGCCGTCGCGGGCATCTGGTGGGTGCTGGCCAAGACGCCCTTCACCGATAAGCTCACCCTCGTCCGTGCGAACAACACGATCCAGCGCGTGGATGTGCTCAACGACCCGCCTGAAGACGCACCGGCTTTTCAGGTGAAAAACCCGGGCGGGCAAAAGACGTGGTCCGTCGCCCGCGATGCTGTCTGGACGCAGCCGGATCGATCGTCCGTCCACATCCACCTCGACGGCAAGAACGAAAAAGTCAAACTCCTCGCCATCCGCCCCGGCGGCCATTATTCCCCCGGCGAAGCGCCCGCCGAGCTGCTCGTGCGCGATCCATCCACCGGCAGGCAACTGCGGATCGCGCCGCCGCCGGGTTACACCGTGCGCGTGCCGTACCCGATGGTGGACATCGGGATCGTGCGGCTGGTGCGCTTCGCCAATATCGGCTTCCTGCTGGCGGCCTTGCTGGTGCTGCCGTTGAGTTACCTGATCACCAGCCGCCGCTGGCATCTGCTGTTGGGCGCGCTGGATATCCGCATGACGCAGGCCCGCACTTTCGTGCTTAACATGGTCGGCGCGTTCTATAACACGTTCATGCCCGGCTCGACCGGCGGCGATCTGATCAAAGCCTATTATGCCGCCCGGCATACCCCGCATCGCGTACGCGCCGTGCTTTCCGTCATCGTCGATCGCGTGATCGGATTGATCGCCCTGATCATCCTCGGCGGGGTGATGGCCAGCGTGCAATGGCAGGTGCCGGAGTGCCGGAAAGTTGCCATCATCTGTGGCGCCATGCTCCTGCTCACGGCGGTCGGCCTGGTCGTTTTCTATCATCCCGCCTGGCGGAAGGCGATGGGCGTGGATTGGTTGATTGCGCGCATGCCGATGCAAAAGCAGGTGCATCACGCGCTCGAGGCGATGCAGCTTTATGGCCGCCGGCCCACCGCCTCGCTGACCGCGCTGGTGATGACCTTCCCCGTTCACATGACCACTGTTCTGTCGGCGACGTTCGCCGGCCTGGCGTTTGGCATCAAGATGCCGCTGCTTTACTACTGGACAGTGGTGCCGGTGGTCACGCTTGTCGGCGCCATCCCCATCAGCCCCCAGGGCGCCGGCGTGATGGAGGCGTTCGCGGTATTGCTCACCCGCACCCAGGGCGTGACCATCAGCCAGGCCATCGCCCTCACCATTGCCATCCGCTTCGGCCAGATGTTCTGGAACCTGGTCGCCGGCATATTCGTCCTCCGCGGCGGCTACCACGCCCCCACCGAAAAGGAGCAGGAAACCCTGGAAACCGATGAACCCGAGCCCAACAATCTGGCAAGAACAAATGTCGAAATCCCCGACCCTGTTTCTGAACGCGAAGAGAAGATTCACCGCGGAGACGCAGAGGCGCAGAGAGGAAGAATTAGGAGTTGTCAAGTCGCGATTCAATCAAAGCCTTGATAATACCGCGTGGTCATTTCCCAGCCCCCCGCAGCGCGGTGAGTGTGTGGGAGAAAAAACGTCAACGTATCACGGGAGTCTCGCCCGTGCGGACGGCGCGGTAGTCGAAGAGTTGCAATTCGCGCGCACTTGGCGACCGTGTCGATAACTTGGCGGCCACGCGATCGGCGCTGGAAATCCGAATGCCCGAATGCCCGAATCCCCGAAATCCGAGGCAAATTCCGAATTCTGAATACCCGAAATCCGAATTGCATTTCATTCGGATTTCGGGGATTCGGAATTCGGCTGGGAATCCTTTCCGGATGCCAGAAGTATTGAAATAACGGCAACCCGGAAGCGCACTACAAAATCTTGGCTCTCTTCTCCTCTCTGCGTCTCTGCGTCTCCGCGGTGAATCTTCCATGCTCCGGCAAATTGATCGCATCATCCTTCGCGTGCCGGGCCTGGAGGGCGCGGTGCGGTATTACCGCGACGTGCTGGGGCTTGCGCTCATCAAGCAGGACGCCCGCATCGCTAACTTCCGGCTCGCCGACGGCGAAACAGAGCTGGTTCTCCACGATGATCCCGACCTGCCCGCCGAGGCGGTTTATTACCTGGTGGACAGCGTGCGCGATTTGTACGACCGGCGCGCCCAGTTGAAGCTCAAGTTTGTCTCTCCCCCGTCGCCGGTGGCGCGCGGCTACCGGGCGACGGTGAAAGACCCGTTCGGCATCGTGATGCTGCTGCTGGATCGAAGCACGCAGGCCGCCGGGGGACAGGCGGTGGAAGATGCCAAGCCCCCGGGCGCGCTGTTTGGCGGGATGGAGCAGCGCTCGCCGGTGAAGCGCGATGCGCTCATCAAGGCGTACCTGCACATCGCCCGCACGGCGGATGATCTTCCCTACACGCCGCACTTTGAGTCTCTGTATTCGACCTACGCCGCCGCGCATGGCGAAATTCAACCCACCCGCGCCGAAGTCTGGCGGCATCTGCTCAACTTACGCAAGGGCGGCAAACTCCCCAAGCTCGGCGAAGCCCGCTCCCGCCCGCCGGACGTCACCCCCGAAGACCGCGACCGCCTGAAGCAAATGCTGGGCGAAGACATCGGCCGCCGCGACCGCCTCCCCTACACCGATCGCTTCAACCAACTCGTTGACGAATTCAACACCACGCAGACAAGGCCGCTCTCGCCGCATCTGGTCTGGCGGCTGGTGGCGACGCTGGCGAAGTGACACTTTGTGACGAATTGTTACAAATGTGCGCGTTTTCGCCGACAGATATATCTGAAACTTGCTTAAAGCGATCCGCAACCCTTTGCCATTGCGGAAGTTAAGCGGCTTGGGCATCGCGAATGCAGCGTGTTGCGCGCACGATGCGCGCATCACGAGCTCAGCCGTTGTGGGATTCGGATTCCTCCTCGGCAAGCCGCGCCAGAGCGGCCCGACTCTCCGGCGAACCCGCGAAAAGTGAGGTTTCGCTCATCTTGATCCGATGCGCGGTGCGCTGTTGCTCAAGGCGGCGCAAGACCTCCGCGGGATTATCCGAGCCGCCCCGCGCGCCGCGCTGCGTCCCCAATAGTCGAAGCACCTGGAGCCCCAGGCGGCCATCCCCGCTCGCAACCGCCGACTGCACCGCGCCAACGGCGGTCTCACTGAGCGCGACCAGTTGGTCGCGCGCCGAGTCGAGGGTCTGGCGCCGCCAGGCGTTGAGCAGCGCGCTGAATCTTGGATCGGATTTCTGCCAGCGATAAATCGTCATCCGGCTCACGCCCGTGTCCCGCGCGGCATCCGTGATACTGCTTCCCGCCACCAACGCCTGCAAAACGCCGGCCTGCGCCCGGGTCAATCCCCGCGGCAGTTCCTCAAGCCCCCGCTCCGCCGCCGATTGCGCACCGGCTGCCGGCGGCGTGGTGTCGATCTGCGATTCCGAAGAAATGCTGTCCGATGTCATGGCTGCTCCTTTTGAAAAAAGCCGTTCGTTGACAACCGGACAATAACCTAACAGTTTAGGGGGCGGGGGTGCAAAAGAATTTTGCGTTTATCTCAGGGAACAGCCGTCGTCGCTCCGGATGTAACCTTTTCGTGGCTCAATACCCAGCCCGCACGTACTCCTGTCAACGCTTCGGTCACACCCTCGCGGGTGCGCCCGCATGACTCGGGGCCGGTGTGGCTCGCTAAGCCTTCACCGTATGAAACTCTCATTCACAGCACCTCACGGGCCTCGGCCGGCGCACCCGGTCGGATTTTTGGGGAGGCACACGGTGAAGGTGGTCCCAAGTCCCTCGCCGGCACTGGCAGCCTCGATTCGTCCTGCGTGCAACTCGACGAGACGATGAACGATAGCCAACCCCAACCCCACGCCCGGACTGCGCGCCCCTTCGGGGCAGTCCTGGGCGAACGGCTCGAAGATCCGGGAAAGGAATTCGAGCCTCACGCCCAGTCCTGTATCGCTAACGCGAAGCCGAACGCCCAGGTCGTCAGTCTCAACGTCCAGTCGGACGCGGCCACCGGCTGGAGTGAACTTGACTGCGTTGCTCAAGAGATTCCAGATCACCTGCCCGAGCCGCTTGGGGTCTCCCAGAACCAGCGCGGGAGTAGTAGAGGTTTGGCAATGAAGCTCGACGCCCTTTGCCGCGGAGACCGGACGAATGACCGCAAGTGAGGCGGTTGCCACGTCGTTGAGGTCAACAAGGCCGCGCTCGATCCGAAGCTCGCCGCTGGCGCTGCGGGCCAAATCGAGGATGTCGTCAATGAGTGCCGCCTGCGCGCGCACATTATTTTCGATTCCGTCAAATGCTTCGTTGCATTCCGCGATGGCCGGCGATGCGCACCGAGCGACCTGGGCCCAGCCAAGTATGGCGTTGAGCGGCGTGCGAAGGTCGTGGCAGATGGTGGCCAGGGTGCGGTCCTTTTGTATGCTGATTGCCGCAGCGCGATGTCGCTGGGCGCGCTCGCGTTTGAGGCGACGAACGCATTTGCGCAGCGACCGTCTATACCGGAGGGCACGGCTGCGTAAATCGGCGACCTCGGCCGTCTCCTCAGATTCAAGATTTCCGTACAATGCTGCATATCGCATGATTAAGCTCCTTAAATTTGCGAGTTGATGGTCGCACCGACTCATAGGTGCATGTCCCCCTGCGCTTCGGGCTGATACAATATCTTGTCAATGGTGAAGCGGCGGGACCCGGCTGCGAGGCGCGGGCCTACTCCATTTCCGGCGCGATGCCCCAGGATCGCCGTTCCCAGTGAGGAGTAGACGGAAACCGTCGAACGATCACGCGCATCTCCGTGCGGGTAGACCAGCGTGAGCCGTACCTGCTGGCCGGTCGTGCGGTCGAGAACTCGCACGGTTGAGTTCATCGTGACCACATCGGCCGCGACCTGCGTGGGTAAAACTATTGCCGCATTGCGCAGCTTTTGCTCCAATGGGTGAAGGTAAGCACCGGGGGATGTTGCAAGTCGGCGCGCGCGGATCACCTTCTTGAGGCGCCGGAAGTCGTCGGTGGTGACAACGACCCCGCCTGCCGCGCTAAGCTTCGTTTCCACCGGGCGGCTAATGGCTTGGTCGGCTTGGGAGCCGGGCCAGCCGGGCAGCACGGGGTCGAAGTCGAGGAAGAGTTCCGCCGCGTGGTTCCCAGGCCCCTCCGGCGACGGCCCATGCCATTCGTCGTTCTCAATGCTGCTGCACTTGAATCCGGTCTGAAAAAATTTCACTCGCATCGCTGTTTCCTTTCTTTGACGCATCGTAGACCGCACCGCATTCGATAGCCAATGACGATATTTCGATAGAATACATTCGCAAAACCTATGGATATGATGCCGCCATGAAATGGATCAACTACAACCACCTTTACTACTTCTGGACGGTCGCCCGCGAAGGCGGGGTCGTCCGCGCCAGTGAGGAGCTGATGGTCTCGCAGCCGACGATCAGTACGCAACTCAGGGAGTTGGAAGCGGAGGTCGGCGAAAAGCTGTTCGAGCGCGCGGGACGCGGGCTGCGGCTGACGGAGGCTGGGAGCGTCGCGTTTAATTATGCGAATGAGATCTTTTCCCTGGGACAGGAAATGATCAACGCCCTCGATCACCGCGCCGCCGGGCCGTCGCTGCGGCTGTCGGTGGGCGTGCTGGACGTAATCCCCAAGCCCGTGGCCCATCAACTCCTGGCTCCGGCGCTGAACCTCAAAGTCCCGCTGCGGCTCGTCTGCCGGGAGGACAAGTCAGACCGGCTTCTGGCTGACCTGGCGGCGAGACGGACCGAATTGGTCCTCAGCGACGCCCCCCTTGGGACCGCGATTCAACTCGCGGCGTTCAGTCACCTGCTGGGGAATTCAGGCGTAACGTTCTTCGCCACCGCCGAGATGGCGGCGCGCTACCAACACGGTTTTCCCAAGTCGCTTAGCGGCGCGCCGATGCTCCTGCCGACCGATCATACACAGGTGAGGCGGTCGCTAAATCTCTGGTTCGAGTCAAAACGGATCCACCCGGTCATCGCCGGGGAATTTGACGACAGCGCCCTGATGTTTTGGTTCGGTCGCTCGGGGTCCGGCGTGTTTCCGGCGCCCACGGTGATCGAAGCGGAACTGCGCCGCGAAATGAACCTCCAGGTGGTAGGCCGCGCTCGTGAAGTCCGCGAGCGCTTCTACGCGATTACTCTTGACAAGCACCCCAAGCACCCCGCCGTGTTGGCTATCTGCCAGGGGAGGCTGCCGCTATCCCGATAAATCGGAGATCCGGCCGCCCGCGTTTTGGCGCGGTGGTAATAACATAAGGTGTCGGCCACCGATCACGCAAGTACAATTCGCAAATGCATTTGCATCAATTTGCATCCTGTTTTTCCGCCAAAAACTTGACAAAGCCTGGAATGTGAGGCAAGATGATCCGTGCATAATGCTGATCGCTCAAAAATCGCGACCGGCACCGCAACTCTTATCCTCGATACCTCTACACGGAGACCTTTATGTTCCTGCGCAGGTGCGGGCATCGTTCTCGCGCGCTGTCTGTCGCTGGCGTTGCGGTGGTGGAGCGGATGGAAACACGGCTCCTGATGAGCGCGGGGCAGTTGGATGCGACCTTTGGAAACGGGGGGCAGGTGTCCGGTGCGCTGTTCCCGGGTGATTCTGCGTCCTCCACCGCGCTGCAGACGGACGGCAAAATTGTCATCGCGACTCACCATTTCGATCTCGCGCGGTTCGATCCAAACAGCCTGCTGGACCCGTCTTTCGGTGTCGATGGTCGGGTCATGGCGCCCGCGGCTTATGCCACTGCGACGGCGGGCGCGATGGCGCTTCAAAGCGATGGCAAAATCCTGGTTGCCGGCACTGCCAACAGTCCGTCATCCTCCGCCGGCGGCAAGGTTTTGGTCGCTCGGTATCAAAGCAACGGGCAGTTGGACGCGACCTTCGGGACCGGCGGATGGGCGGCTGTTCCATTCGCGGGAATAGAGCAGGCAAGCTCGATCACGATCGAGACCGGCGGGCGAATCGTCGTTTCCGGCACCGCGCAAAATGCCGCCGGTCATGGCGATTTCGCACTGGCCGCACTGACGCCCACTGGCGCGTTGAATACGACCTTCGGAACCGGCGGCGAAGTGACCACCGATTTCCCAGGCCCGGACAACAGCAGCGCGAGCGGCGCGGCCCTGCAACCGGACGGCAGGTTGATCGTCGTTGGATACGCTTTTGGCGGCTCGTTCAACAGCACGCTGGACATGGCACGCTATCTGCCCAATGGCGCGTTGGACCCCGCTTTTGGCTCAGGCGGGAAAGTGTCGAGCGGCAGCGTAGCGGCCTATGCGGTCGCCCTGCAGCGCGATGGGAAGATCGTCATCGGCGGCACGATGACACCGGCAATTATTCCCGATGTGTTCGGCCAGGAAATTGCCGTTGCGCGATATAACACGAACGGCACTCTCGATTCATCATTCGGCGTCGCGGGCGCCGCCGCCACACCGCTGGACAACGGCGGGGATGGCGATGTCGCCAACTCAGTGCTGATCCAATCCAACGGCTCAATCCTCGCCGTCGGCGCCGATGGCGTTTATGCCGGCCCCGGTTCTTATTCCGTAGGCCACTTGGTCCGCTTCCTGCCCAATGGCGCCCTTGATTCGAGTTTCGGAACCGGCGGCAGCGTCATCTGCCGGAATGTGGTGGCCCAGGCCGCCGTCCTGCAACCCGACGGCAAAATCATCGCCGTCGGTTATGATGGAAATCCCAACACGCCTGACATAGCCGTTGCCAGATTCGACAGCAACGGCAGTCTCGATGCCTTCGGCTATCACGGGGTGATCGACGACGCCAATGGCCTCACCGGACCGATCACCGCGGAGGCTTTGCAGCCCGATGGGAAGATCGTGGTGGCCGGCAGCGAAACCGGACCCACTTATACCGATGCCGCGCTGATGCGATATAACGCGGACGGCACAGTGGATACGACTTTTGGCGTGGGCGGCCGCGTTCTTCTGAAGATCGGACCCAATGCGGCCTACAACGCGCTGCTCATCCAAAGTAACGGAGACATCATCGCCGGGGGACTTGGAACGATCCAAAATGGCGGTCAAAGCGATCAAGTCTTCGCGCTGGTGCGGTATCTGCCCAACGGCGCCGCCGATCATTCCTTCAATGGCACCGGCGAAGTGCTGACCCGCTTTCCGGTCTATGGCGATGCGACGATAAATGCGCTGGCTTTCACGCCAGACAACAAGGTCGTTGCCGCCGGTTCCGCGTTCGATGCGTTTGCGATCGCCCGGTATCTTCCCGATGGTTCTCTGGATCCGTCCTTCGCGTACGGCGGCCTGGTTGCCGGGCATCCCGACGGCCAACCCTCCCAGGCCACGTCGGTAGCAGTGCAAAGTGATGGGAAAATCATCGAAGCCGGCCAGATCGGCGGCCATTTTGGAATCATCCGCCTCAATACCGCCGGCAAATTCGACACCACGTTCGGAACGAGCGGCGTCGCAACCACTGCCTTCTCCAGCGGCAGCAACGATTCCATCAACTCGATCGCCCTCGATCCCGCCGGCCGCATCGTGGCCGGCGGATCAACGCTGCAAGGCAACAGGATGGCGCTGGCCCGCTACACGCCGGCCGGGCGCCTCGACACCACCTTTGGAACCGCCGGACTGATCACGACAGCTGCTCCGACCCCCAACGGACCGTATTACAGTTCCATTGGCGCCATCGCCCTCCAACCCGACGGCGCGATCATCACGGCCGGCACCGCCGGTCTGACGGACCTCTATCCCGGAGCCAACGCGGCGGTCCTCGCGCGCTTCACCAGCCAGGGCCTCGACTCCACCTTCGCGACCGGAGGCTTCTTCGAGCCTGCCGAACAATTCAGCGCGCTCGACGGACTTGACGCGATCGCCTTGGACGCGCATGGCGATATCGTCGCGGCCGGCGGGCTTAATGTGTTTCGCCTGACGACGGTGTGATTGACGGAGAGCGTCATGATATTCGCCAAAACACCAATCCTAACCATCGCCATCGCCGTATGCATAACTTCGGCGGCTTTGGCCCGCGAAATAAAGCTGGATGGCCGCACGTTCGTGCTGCCGGATGGCTTTTCCATCGAGCGCGTGGCGGGGCCGCCGTTGATTGATCGGCCCATCGAAGCCGATTTTGACGAGCAGGGGCGGCTATATGTCACGGATTCTTCGGGCACCAGCGACAAGCCCGATGTTCAACTCAAAACTTTGCCGCATCGCGCGCTTCGCCTGCAAGACACGACCGGCAACGGGCATTTCGATAAGGCGACGGTTTTTGCCGGGCATCTGATGTTTCCCGAAGGGGCGATGTGGGATCACGGATCACTTTATGTTGCCGCGCCGCCGAGTATCTGGAGGTTGATCGACTCGACGGGCGCCGGCGTTGCCGACCGGCGGGAAGAGTTTTTCGCCGGCAAAACCCTCACCGGCTGCGCCAACGATCTGCATGGCCCGTACATGGGTCCCGACGGGTGGATTTACTGGTGCAAGGGCGCGTTTGCCGAGCAGACTTACCAGCGGCCCGGGCATAAGCCGCTGGTGACGCGGGCGGCGCATATCTTTCGCGCCCGGCGTGATGGTTCGCACATCGAGCCGGTCATGACCGGCGGGATGGACAATCCAATCGAAGTTGCATTCACGCCCGGCGGAGAGCGGATTTTTTCGACGACGTTCCTGCAAAACCCCGCCGGCGGACATCGCGATGGATTGATCCACGCCGTCTATGGAGGGATTTACGGGAAGGTTCACGACGTGACGGATGACCATCCGCACACCTCGCCGGAGTTGATGCCCGTATTGTCTCAACTGGGGCCGGCGGCGGTGTGCGGGCTGACGCGGTACGAATCCGATGTGTTCGGACCGGAATATCGCGACAATCTCTTCGCCACCTGCTTCAACCTCCACAAAGTGACCCGGCATGTGCTCAGCCCCGACGGCGCGACGTTCAAATCCGCCGATCAGGATTTTCTCACCTGTGATTCGCTGGACTTTCACCCGACCGATGTGCTGGAGGACGCGGATGGAAGCCTGCTGATCATCGACACCGGCGGCTGGTACAAACTCTGCTGCCCGACGTCGCAGCTTGGCAAGCCGGACTTGCTGGGCGCGATTTATCGAATTCGCCGCGAGGGCGCCAAGCGCATCGCCGACCCGCGCGGGCTCAAACTTGTGTGGGATACCATGAATCCCCAATCGCTGGCGGCGTTGCTTGACGACCCGCGGCCGGCGGTGCGCAATCGGGCGACCTCGGCGTTGGCCGATAAAGGGCCGGCTGCGCTGCCGGCGATCCAAGCGGTTATCGAGACCAATCCAGCCGAGATTGCGCGATTGAATGGCGTATGGGCCGCGACTCGAATTGATGCGCCCGAGGCGCGGCGCATCTGCCGATTGGGGTTGAGCGACGCGGATGAAACCGTTCGCCAGGCGGCGGCACACTCAGCGTCGGTTTGGCGCGATGCCCAGGCGATTCCCGCATTGGTCGAGTTGCTCGCGGGCAAGTCGATGCACAACCAGCGCGTCGCCGCCGAGGCGCTGGGACGCATCGGCGATCCTGCCGTCATTCCCGCGATTTTTTCGGCCCTGGCGAAGCCGACCGATCAGGTGCTGGATCATTCGCTCACTTATGCCCTGATTGAAATCGATCAGCCCGGACCGACGGCCAAGGGGCTGAGCAGCGACAACCCGCGCGTCCGCCGTTCCGCGATGATCGCGCTGGATCAGATGGAGAACGGCAAAGTCGAAGCGACCGTGATTGCACAAAGCCTGACGGCTTCCGACGCCCCGCTGCGCGCCACCGCCGGCTGGATCGCGGGCCGGCACGCGGAATGGGGCGCGGTTCTCGTCGATACTTTCCGCAAACGTCTGCAAGGGTCCGTGCCCGGCGATGCGGAGATCGAGGCTCTGCGGTCGCAGCTTGCGCATCTGGCGAAATCACCCGCCATTGCCGACTTCCTCGCCGGTCTGCTCGCCGATGATAAGACGCCCCAGGCCTGGCGCCGGTTGGCGCTTGGGGCGATTGGCGAGTCGGGGCTGAATGCGCTTCCCGCGTCGTTGACCGATGGCTTGATCCACGCCCTCTCGACGCGCGATCCGGGATTTTTGGCCGCGACCGTTGAGGCCATCGGGAAACTGTCACTGTCGAAGAAGGAAGCGACGGGAATTCCCCCAGCCCTCAAGGATGTGGCCAATCGCGGCGACATTCCAGCCAGCGTGAGACTCACGGCGCTGGCCGCGATTCCCGGCGGGGCGGGCCACGTTTCCCCAGAGTTGTTCGCATTCCTCACCGCGCGCCTGGCAATGACCCAGCCGCCCACCGACCGGCTCGCGGCCGCGCAAGTACTCGGGCATTGCGCGCTAACGGCCGATCAATTGCTCGCATTAGCCGATGCGATGAAAGGAGCGGGGCCGATGGAAATAGATCGGCTCCTCTTTGCGTTCAATCGAAGCAACGACCCGGCGGTGGGTATAAGACTCCTCGCCGCGCTTGGGCAAAGCAAAGGCGTGAAAGGATTGCGCGCCGAAAAGTTGAAGGCCGTGATTGCGCATTACGACAAGAACGTGCAAACGCAAGCTGAGCCGCTTCTGGCGAGTTTGAGTCCCGACGCCGCGAAACAAAAAGCACGTATCGACCAGCTTCTGGCGACGCTGCCCAGGGGAGATGTCCGCCGGGGCCAGGGGGTCTTCAACAGCGCCAAGGTCGGCTGCGTTGCCTGCCATGCGATCGGATACGTCGGCGGACAGGTCGGCCCGGATCTCACGAGCGTGGGAAAGATCCGTTCCCGGCGCGATCTGCTCGAAAGCATCGTCTATCCCAGCGCCAGCTTCGTGCAAAGCTTTGAGCCGGTGATGATCGTCGCCAGGGATGGAGACAATCAGTACGGCATCATCCGCAAGAATGACGCCAACGAAATCGTCCTCGTTGCCGGCCCCACGCAGACGATTCGGATTCCCAAATCAAACGCAAAAGAAATCCGCCCCGGCACGGTGTCGATCATGCCCGAAGGCCTCGACCAGCAGATCACGTTGCAGGAATTGGGCGATCTTCTCGCGTTTCTCATGGCGAGGAAAGGGTGAGTTCGACCGACTTCATTGGGGCTTACTCGCCGATTCACCTATAGACCTGACTGCCTGCCCCAACGCTCGCCAATGCCCCTCCTTCAAAATTGCGCACCGTCCGGCTCAAGTCGGTCTCTCGCTTTCGCGAAGCAGAGTGGTCATTCCGAAAGTGAAACACAATCGCCACAACGGCAGCGACGATTCCCGGCGTGAGAGTGCGGAGGTCTTTCGATTCGGTCCTCGCCACCGTAAAATGAGAAGCGATGGCGAATGTTACCACGCCGAATGTTATCACAGAGATGCAGGCCTCGTTCGGAGAAATGCACCGCCTTCCAGGAAGCAACTCTATGTTCGTGGTGGGTGATGAAGCAGCGCGGGTCTACTTCCGCTACTCCAAAGTCCATCGGCGAGGGCAAGCGTTCTTCGGCCTTCGTAAGTTGGACCTGCTTCAGCTGGAGGGGCGAAACTCGTTCATCGCTCTCCTCACCGATGATGGCTCACCAGCCGTCTTTCTTCCGTACATAGACTTTGAGGCCCTGTTTCAAGAGATCAGTCCCGCCAGCGACGGACAGTACAAAGTTCAGCTTTTGAGAGGGCATGGAACGCGCGAGCTCTATGTGCCAAAGCGCGGGCGATTCAACGTCAACGCTTACACGGGCCTGGAAACCGTCAGGCAGAGCATCGAAGCGGACAAACTGCGCGCGCGTCTTGACCTGACGCACTGCCAGGTCCAGACATTGCTCGGCGCAATCGGCGCGAGCAAGGGATATGAAGTCTTTGTGCCTGCCTCGGACATTTGCTCACTCGACTGGTCACTGACACCCCGTTTTCCGTTGCGCGAAGGAGTGCCAGCGGGATATACTGACATTCAGCCGATTCTTTCCGAAATAGATGTCCTTTGGGTCGCGAGTGGACGCAACGAAATCGAGGGGCTTTTCGAAGTGGAACACTCGACGCCGATCTATTCCGGCCTTCTCCGCTTCAACGACGTTCTGCTGACGAACCCAAAGGTTTCAAGATTTTTCGTTGTGTCCAATGACGAGAGGCGCGATCTGTTCGTGCGCCAACTCGCTCGCCCCACATTTCGACGCAGTGGACTTTCGGAAATTACGAGTTTTCTCGAATACGCGAACGTGGCGGACTGGTATACGCGCGCCAGCAAAGGAGTCGATCATGGTTGATGCCAAAGAAGATACGGTCTGGGCCGTGGTAGAGGTTTGGCGTGGCTGTGCTGATCGCGCTCACGTCTTTGAGCGCAAATCAGACGCGCAGCGACTTTATTCACGGCTTCGTCGGCGATGCAATCTTGACGAAAACGACGTGGAAATCTTAGAAACGCGCATCGTAAAGCATGTTCCGAAGCGTGCGGCCCCACGTCGTTGAACACATGTTTCAAGTGCAAATCGAGGTGCAGTTCGGAAAGTATTATTTCGTAGCATTCGATATGTTCGTGAAACACATGGCTTTTTACGTTGGCGACAAAATGGACGTCGGGATCGAAATTCTTCCGATGAAATCACTACAAGGCGAAATGTCATCCGGCGTCCCATATTACGAGCGCGGGCTATACGATTTGCTGCGACAAGGCCGGAGCACTCCCGCCGTCCCACTCATCGTCATCGGACTTACCGCGTGATTTTTTGCGATGTGCCGTATTATGTACTGCCATGAGTTTCGTCACGCGCTATCTTGAGCCGGCATTGGTGGAGCGGCTGAACCATCTGCAGCTTTCGGCGCGCAGCGTGGTGGAGGGAAGCATCACGGGGCAGCATCGCAGCCCGGTGAAGGGGGCGAGCGTGGAGTTTCGCCAGCATCGCTTCTACACGCCCGGCGACGATCCGCGCCGGCTCGATTGGCGCGTGCTGGGGCGGACGGATCGGCCCTATATCAAGGAGTACGACGAGGAGACCAACCTTCGCTGCATGCTGATGCTCGATTGCAGCGGGTCGATGTCTTACGGCGCCGCCCGGCCGGGGCGCGACGGGCAGGACGCGAACAGCAAGTTCGATTACGGGGCGCGCGTGATCGCATCCCTGGCGTATCTCATGCTCGGTCAAACCGAGAGCGTGGGATTGGCGATGTGCGGAGCCAGCGTCGAGCAATGGATCGCGCCCCGGGCGGGCACGGCACAACTCGCGCGGATCATCGACGCATTGGAGCGCGGCACGCCGCGCGGAGAGGCGAAATTGGGCCAGGCTATGCAACAGGTGGCGGACCGGCTGGACAAGCGGTCGTTGGTTGTTGCCGTCACCGATGCGTTCCTGCCGGCGCAGGTGCTGCGCGCCGGCCTGGCGCGGCTTCGACACGACCGCCACGAGACCATCCTCTTTCAGGTGCTCGATGGCGCCGAAGTGGAATTTCCCTTCCGCACCTGGTCGCGTTTTCGCGGCATGGAAGGGGAGCCGGCGCAACTCTGCGAGCCGGCCCTGGTGCGCAAGGTATATCTGGAAAACTTCCGTCGGCACAGCCAGGATCTGCATGACATCTGCCGCATGCTCGGCGTCGAGTTCTATTCCTTCGTCACCGAAAAGCCCCTCATCGACACCATCACGGCATTCCTGCAACGCAGAAACGCGGCGATATGACAGGCATGTTTCTCAATGCCATCATGCTCGTGGGTCTTGGCGCGGCGGTGGTGCCGCTGGTGCTGCATTTGCTCAGCCGCGCGCGGTATCGGGACGTGGAGTGGGGGGCGATGATGTTTTTGGACGGGGCTGATGCGCGGCAGCGGCATAGCTCGCGGCTCACGCAATGGCTGCTGCTACTTGTGCGCGCCGCGATGATCGCGCTGCTGGCCATCGCGCTGGCGCGGCCGGTGCTGCGGCACGGCGGTGGAGGCGCGGGCGCCCCGGGGCGGGTGACGGCGGCGCTGCTGCTCGATTGCTCGGGCAGCATGGGGTACGACGAAAATGGCCGCACGCGCTTCCAGATGGCCCAGGCCGCCGCCCGGCAGGTGTTGCGCGGATTGCGCGCCGGCGACCGCGTCTCGCTAATCCTCATGGGCGTGTCGCAAAATCCGGCCGACCTGGAACCGACCGGCGACCTGCGCGCCGTGGAAGCCCGCATCAATGATGCCAAGCCCGGCTACGGCAGCGCCGATCTCCGCGACGCGCTGGACCGGGCCGCCGACGTCGTGGATCGCTATGAAAAGTCCAACCGCGATGTGTATGTTATTTGTGACAGGCAGGCGCTGAGTTGGAACAAAGTGGACGAGCATTTCGCGGCACAGTGGAAGCGGCGGATGTACGTGCCGGGCATTAGCACGCGCATGTTTGTGATGCCGGTCGGCAACAGCGACGCGGACAACGTCGCCGTTGAATCCATCAAGGTGCTCAATGGGCCGGCGATTATCAACCAGCCGGTGGACGTGGAAGTGGTGCTAAGAAACTACGGCCCGATTCCGAGGGCTGCCGTCCCCCTCACGCTCGAAAATCCCGGCCAGGCCGCCGCCCAGCGCACGGTAAGCCTGGAGGCGGGAAAGTCCGTCTCCGTGGTTTTCACCCTCACCCTCGATCGCGGCGGCTCGCGCGTCTTAACGGCGCGCCTGAAAGGCACGGGAGGCTACGCCGGGGACGATGAGCTCCAATGCGCGGTGCAGGTGATCGATCCCATCCGGGTATTGATTGTGAGCGGGGACGAACATGCCGGTTCGTTTGAGGGAGGCAGTGATTTTCTCAAATGGGCTCTGGCGCCGCATCAGTCGGCCGGCGTGCCGGGGCATGATCCGTGCGCCGTCACGGTTTTGCCCGCGGAGAACTGGGCGGGCGCGGATTTCGATAAATATCAGGTGGTGGTGCTGGCGAACGTGGAGCGATTCACCCCGCGAGAAGCGCATGACATCGAGAAGTACGTATATGCCGGCGGGCGTCTGCTCGTCGCGCCCGGGAGTTTGTCGCGCATCGACGATTACAACGCCTTGCTCTACAAGGATGGAGCCGGCGTGCTGCCGGCGATGCTGATGGCGCCAACCGCCGCCGATGGGTCGGAGGCAACCACGATCCTGGGGCTGCAGACCGAGCATCCGGTGTTCGGATTTTTGCGCGGGCATTTCGAGATTCCCACCGCGACCATCGCCCGCTACTTTCCAGCCGTGCCCCGGCAGGTTGGGGCGGACGTGCTGGCGCGATATCTCAGTGATGATCCATTCCTGATCGACGGCCAATCCGAGGCCGGGCGCGTGCTCCTGATGACCACATCGCTTGATGCCGACTGGACCACGCTGCCGCTCTCGAATTTTTACCTTCCCTTCGTGCAATCCGCGGTGAAATACCTGGCGTCGGGCGCGGTGCCCAACGGCAATCTCAAGCCCGGAGGCGCCATCAAGCTTAGTTTTGACAATCCGAATATTTCGCGGACCGTCACCCTTACCCCGCCCGGCGGACAACCCAGGAAACTCGAATTGATCAACCTGGACCAACAGGCACAGATACAATTCTCCGACACCGATCGGCCCGGGGAGTATCGGGTGAGGGTGGAGGAGCCCGGCAAGCCGGCGGTGACGCATTATTTCATCGTGCCTCCCCCGCGCGATGAGTCGGACCTGACGCAACTGCACGAGGATCGCTGGCATTGGCTTGAGGGTGCGCTGGGCTTTAAGCGGATTGACCCGGCCAATGGCGCAGTTCGAGAAACCCTGGCCGCCGGCCGCGATGGGCGCGAACTGTGGGGCGCCGCGCTGGCCGCGCTGTTTGGATTGTTCGTGCTGGAAATGCTGATCGCCGGGGCCGGATCGGTGGAGCTTCCATGAACGACTACAAACCCGTCCTCGAATGGATCGACGCGCAGGCGGAGGGAATGCGCGCGCTGGTCACGCAATGGTGCGATGTGAACAGCGGCAGTCATAACCTTGCCGGCCTGTCCGCGATGTGCCAATTGCTCCATGATGCCTGGGAACCGTTGGGCGGCGAGGCAAGGCGCATCGCATTGCCGCCCGAGGAGACCATTGATTCAGCCGGCCACATCGCGCGGACGCCGCTGGGAGAAGCGCTGTCGATCCGCAAGCGGTCCGAGGCGTCGCTTCGCATCTTTCTGTGCATCCACATGGACACGGTTTACCCGGCGGACAGCGCGTTTCAGAAATGTGATCTGCCCAACGCCAACATCCTTCGCGGCCCCGGCGTGGCCGATGCCAAGGGCGGCCTTGCCATTATGCTTATAGCGCTGCAGGCGCTGGAGCGCAGCCCGTGGGCGGGCAACGTCGGCTGGGAGGTGCTGATGAATCCAGACGAGGAGATCGGCTCGCCGGGATCGTCGCCGCTCTTTGAAATCGCCGCCAGGCGGAATCATGTCGGCCTGCTCTTTGAGCCGGGGCTGGGGCCCGGTGATCTGGTGAGCGAGCGGTCGGGCTCGGGGAATTTCACGATTGTCTTTCACGGGCGCAGCGCACACGCCGGCCGCGATCCAGAGGCCGGACGCAATGCGATCCATGCCATGGCGGGCGCGATCGGCCAACTGGCGCGTCTGACGTCCGGCGGCGTCAACGTCAGCGTCGGCCACGTCGAAGGGGGCGGCCCGGTGAATGTCGTGCCCGACCTGGCGATCTGCCGGCTGAACGTGCGCGTGAAGACCGTCCAGGACCAAACGCAGGCGCTGGCGGCGATCGAACGCATCGTCGCCGAGGGCAATTGCCGCGATGGGATTAGCGCACGATTGCATGGCGGATTTCATCGCCCGCCCAAGCCGCTGGATGATTCCACGCGCGGCCTGCTCGACTACACGATCGCCTGCGGGGAGGAACTGGGCCTGCGCCTGGGCCACCGCCGAAGCGGCGGGGTTTCCGACGGCAATCAACTTTCGGCCGCGGGCCTTCCCAACCTCGACAGCCTGGGCCCGCGCGGCGGCAAGATCCACAGCCCCGAGGAATTCCTCCTGCTCGACAGTCTCGCCGAACGCGCCAAGCTCGCCGCGCTGCTCATGATGAAACTGGCCAGCGGGGAAATTGCCTGAAGATGATCCGGTTTCCAGGCGAGCGAAATTCTCCGTTGATCGCGCGGCCACGCGCTGTTCATGGATGGCAAAAGCAGAAGGGATGCAGGCCGAATCTGCGGCCTCAATCGTGACACGGGCGTCCCGCCCGTGCGTATTGCATGTATCACACGATGCGTCGATTGTTCTACTCCTTCGCCATCGGCACGGGCGAGACGCCCGTGATACGCTACGCCGTGAACCATCTTCGCGTGTTTTTCACGCAAAAGGTTATGGGTTCACAAAATAAGGCCTCCTTGACCATGATGATGTTATATCAATCAACCTGGCAAGGAGGCCGTGATG
>Ga0209483_1001286_pt1 | contig 19241 bp, 9 predicted proteins | sample NGEPerA_FD_184508 | JGI IMG/M metagenome (GOLD analysis project Ga0209483, IMG submission 184508) | Arctic peat soil microbial communities from the Barrow Environmental Observatory site, Barrow, Alaska, USA - NGEE PermafrostL2-A... | ecosystem: Environmental > Terrestrial > Soil > Wetlands > Peat... | reverse complement strand
CCCCAACGGATACCGCCGCATTCTCTTTGTGGCCGGCGACGGTTCACGCAAGACCATCCGGCTTGGCAAGGCCACGGCCAAGCAGGCGGAAGCCTTCAAGGTCAAGCTGGAGGCGTTGGCGACGGGCGCGATCACCGGCAGCATCGACGATGAGACGGCCCGTTGGCTGGCGGCGCTGGATGAGACCATGCACGCCCGGCTTGCGGCGGTGGGGCTGGTGAAGGCCCGCAACGTCGGCGGCAGAGGCTTGGGCGCATTTATTCACGCCTACATTGCCGACCGCACCGATGCCAAGCCGGCAACTCTTGTGAAGTTGAAAGAGACGCGGGCCAAGCTGGTATCGTTCGTCGGCGAGAATCGGGACTTGCGGGAAGTCACCGAGGGGGATGCCGATATGTTCTGGCGGCACTTGTTGCGCGAGGGGCTGGCGCTCAACAGCGTGCGGCGGACGTGCGGGCGGGCCAAGCAGTTTTTCCGGGCCGCGATCCGCAAGCGCCTCATTCACAGCAACCCGTTCGCCGACGTGAAGTGCCACGTCCAGGGGAACACCGACCGCGACTTCCTCATTACCCGCGATATGGCGGCCAAGGTGATCGACGCCTGCCCGGATGCACAATGGCGTCTGCTGTTCGCCCTGAGCCGCTTTGGCGGGCTGCGTTGCCCATCGGAGCATCTTGCCCTCAAGTGGGGCGACGTGGATTGGGACAAGGGACGAATCACCGTCACAAGTCCAAAGACCGAACACCATGAGGGCAAGGGCAGCCGGATCATCCCGCTGTTTCCAGAGCTGCGCCCGTACCTAATGGAAGTATTCGAGCAGGCCGAGCCGGGCGCGGTGCATGTAATCACCCGATACCGGGACAAGAACCAAAACCTGCGCACGCAATTCGAGCGGATCATCCGCAAGGCCGGACTGACTCCCTGGCCCAAGTTGTTCCACAACCTGCGCGGCACACGCGAGACGGAATTGGCCGAGACGTACCCGATTCACGTCGTTTGCGCATGGATCGGCAACAGCGAGCGGATCGCGCAGAAGCATTACCTGCAAATCACCGATGACCATTTCACGCGCGGATCGGATGAAGGCGGCACGCAGGCGGCACAGATTCCGGCACAGCAACCGGCGGAAATGAGCGGCAACGACAGGAAGTCACCCCGGATGGAAAGCGAGAAAACCACTATTTTTCCCGTAGATTCCGTAGATTGCCGTAATTTGCAGAATCTTGTCATGGCCCCTGTGGGACTCGAACCCACACTCGTTTAAGAAATGGATTTTGAATCCATCGCGTCTGCCAATTCCGCCAAGGGGCCGATTGCTGAATTTCCCGCTGTTTTACCGTAATCCCGCGTGTGGTCAAGCGAAGGCGCCGCTTTCCTAAATTGCCTCGCTTCGATCCGGCCACGTATTTGACGCCGGATTGCGCCGGCCGCTCCGCCGCACGCCACCGGCGGCGACGTGGAGTCAGAGACACCGCAACCGCCGAGAGCAATTTCAGGCGGAGCGCTGGCCGGCGCTTCGCCCCCGGTTCAGTAATTGTACGGTTCCAGCACGAAACGGAAAAACAGATTTGGAGGCGCGTCAGCAAAGATTCTGATATGATCCATCCTCCATTTCACGGATCGCCATATGAGCAATCAAAACCAATCTCACGCGGCATCGTTCATGGTTACTTTTGGTGGCCAGCAGTTCGGCCCACACACAAGCGATGAGATCGAGGCAATGCTCGCATCGGGCATGATCGACGGCTCGGCGCTCGTATGGTGCAATGGCTGGCCAAACTGGCTTCCGGTGTCCACGGTCGCAAAAGCGCCAGCGCCACCGCCAGAGGATGATCCACCCGCCACCGTCCTTCGCGCGCCGCCTGCTCCAATCCGTCGTCGGCCCCGAACCTATAAAGAGCGGGTTGGCCAGCGGAGCTACATATTCCAAATCGTGTTGGTGGTCTGGACGTTAAGCTACGTCGGCTGCATCCTCGCCGCATGGGCGTCCGCCGCTTCGCATGAAACTAACAGCGTGCCGCCCGCTTCCTCTTACGAGTCCCACGCTACGAACCCCGCCGATGTTTTGTTGGGGGTGTTTTCCGGTTGGATCGCCCTGGGCATGGGTTGGTGTGTGATCGGCTTACCTGTCGGCATTGCTGCCGTGGCGACGCTCGAAGATCATCGGGTAATTGTTTAGCCTGTCGAATCCTTATTTGACAAGGACTTACGAGCGGCAGGTGCGTGATTCGGTCACGCTTCTTGTCGTGAGACTACTAAAAAGCTTCATTATTCGCTAAAAAACACGGGCTTGGAGCGTTCCGACACGCTAAACAATTACCTGATCATTTGTAGCTCCGAATTATTCACCGCCCCTTCTGGCTCAGCCTCACCACTCCCACCAGCATCTTCCGAACGTCTGCCGGAAGCGCCGGCCATGCCTCGATAATGGCCTGTTAATCGGGATCAATTAGGCATGACGGATTTCACCGGGCCGTCGTCGGCACGCCACCGGATGCCGTGCCCTTGTCACGGCACGGCGCACGCCGGTATCCTGCGCCGCTCTAACTGCGCCATAGCCCGTTGGCGGCTGGGCCGGGATTTTTGCCGTATGTCTGTTACCTTTGTCATTGGCCGCGCCGGCAGCGGGAAAACGTTTCGCTGCTTCACTGCGATCGTGGAGGCGATGCGCGCCGATCCGCTGGGCCCGCCAATTCTCTGGCTCCTGCCCAAACAGGCGACTTTCACCGCTCAGCGACGGCTCACTTGCGATTCGGGGCTGGAAGGATTTTGCCGGGCGCGGGTGGTCAATTTCGAGCAACTTGGGGAACTGATCTCCAGCAAGTGCGGCGGGGCTGCCGTGCCGGAGGTGACGCCGCTGGGCCGGCAGATGATCCTGGGGCACCTTCTGCGAAAGCATTCGACGCAACTCACCTTCTTTGGCAGCGTGGCCAGGCAGGTGGGGCTTGCCGGCGAATTGGATCGCACCTTCGCGGAACTCGAGCGAGCCGGGAAGGGCGCGGAAGATATCGCCGCCTTGCTCGACAGTCTGCAACACGGCAGCGCGCCCGATACCGAAGGCGACTCGCTGGCCGCCAAGCTCCGCGACCTGCATCTGCTCTACAAGGCGTACAGCGACTACCTCGGCCAGGATCGGCTCGACCAGCACCGGCGGCTCCAGCAGGTGCTGGCGTCCGTGAAATCGTGCTCATTTCTGGCCAATTCGACGATCTACGTCGATGAGTTTTACGACTTCACGGATCATGAACGCCGAATGCTGGGCGCGATCGCCAAGGCCGGGGCGCGAATGGAGATTACGATGCTGATGGATCCGCACAGCCCCCTGCTGCGCGATCCCAACTTGCGGCCCGAAGACATGGGCCTCTTCCACCGCACCGAAGCCGCGTATCGGCGGTTGTGGTTCACGTTCGCCGATGAGGGCGTGGAGGTGAACGAGCCGGAGTTGCTTATGCCTAGCGCCGCGCCGCCGGGACGATCGACGGCGGCACGGCCAGACACACAGCCGGGGACGGCCGTGCTACAAAACGCGCGGAATTCGGCGTCGGGTGCGCGAAATATACTTGGCGAGCCGAGGTTCGTCTCGCCCTCGCTCGCATTTCTCGAACGCGAAATCTTTGGCGATGGCGACGCCCCTTCGCCGCAAAGCAACCGCATCCAACTGCTGGAAACGCCGGATCGGGAATGCGAAGTGGATGCGGTCGCGCGCGGCATCCTCGCATTGCTCCAGGGCGGCATGCGCCTGCGCGACATCGCGGTGATCGTGCGCGATCTGGAAAGGTACAACGCGATCATCGCGCCCAGTTTCGAGGAGCATGGAATTCCATATTTCGCGGACCGCCGGCGGATCGCGGCTCATCATCCGCTGCTGCAATTCCTGCGCAGCGCGTTGCAGATCGCGCGATCGGATTGGCCGCACGATGCGGTGATGGCGCTTCTCAAGACGGGGCTGGCGGGCTTGTCGTTCGCGCAAGTGGATGAGTTGGAGAATTATTGTTTGCTGCACCGGGTCCGCGGCGGCGCGGGCTGGGAATCGCCCCAGGCCTGGGTTTGGCGGCGCGATCTGTTGCGAGCCGGCGACGACCAAGCAAGCGATGACTCCCCCGCCGCGTCCACCGATCCGCCGGTGATTGACACATTGCGCCGGCAAGTGGCGGCGGGTCTGTCGCCGCTCACCGCGCTGTTCCGAGCCGGCAACCCGATCGCCGTGCGCGAGATCGCCGCGGAAATCTTCGCGGTGTTCGATCGCTTCAAGATCACCCAAACGCTTGCGCGATGGATGGCGGCCGCGGCCAACGCGACGGCCGCCGGGACGGCCCGGCGAATCGAGCAGAAAGACGAACACGAGCAGGTTTGGGCGGAGTTGATCGGGCTGTTTGATCAGTTGGTCGAATTGCTCGGAGACGAGCCGTTATCCCCTGGCGAATTTGTCGAGGTGCTCGAATCAGGGTTGGAGAGTTTCGATCTGGCGTTGACGCCCCCGACGGTGGATCAGGTGTTGGTGGGGCAGGCCGACCGCACGCGCTGCCCGCCGGTAAAAGCAGTTTTTGTGTTGGGGTTGAACGAGGGGGAGTTTCCCAAATCGCCGCGATTGGAGACGGTGTTGTCGGATCGAGATCGCCGGGAAATGAGCCGGCGAAATCTGGAATTGGATCGCGATGGGCGCCGGCAATTGCTCGATGAGCGATTGCTGGGCTATTGCGCAATGACGGCAGCCTCGGAACGGCTGATTCTCTGTCGGCCGCTGGGCGACGATTCTGGGCGCGAAACCACCCCATCCATATTTTGGCGCGAGGTAAAGCGCCTGTTCCCGACGGTTTCCACCCGGCGCCTGGGCCGCCAGGGAAGCGGCGCCGGGGGCGTGTCGCAACTGGCCACGCCCAGGCAGGTCGTGGCGGGACTGATGCGATGGGTGCGGGCGCAGAACGGCGCGACAGTTCAGCACGATCAGGAAATCCGCGAAACTCCAGAACCACTTCACGATAAGGATCGCGAATCGTGGCTGGCGTTGTACGACTGGCTTGCCCGTCGCCCGTCATCGGAAGATGCGATTGGCCGGCTTCGCCAGCGCGCCTGGCCCGCGCTTGCGTACGCGAACGTTGCATCGCTTGCGCCCGACGCCGGCCGGGCGCTGTTCAGCGCGCCGCTGTCGGTGACGGTCGGCCAGCTTGAAACATTCGCCGCCTGCCCGTTCAGGCATTTCGCGCGATTTGGTCTAAGGCTTGCGCCGCGCGAATCGCCGGGCGTTGGCGCGGGGGATTTGGGGAATCTTTATCATCAATTGCTCGAACGGCTGGTGAACGATCTGATCCGCGCCGGCACGCCCACGCCGGCCGATCCGCTGCCGATTTCGCCGGAGATGATCCATCAGTCCGCCGCCCGCATCGGCAAAACGCTGCGCGGCGAATTGATGCTCAGCACCGCCCGCAACCGCTATTTGCTGACCCGCGTCGAGCAGACGCTCGATCAGGTGATCGCATCACAGCGCGAGGCGATGAAGCTCGGCGGGTATCGGCCCATTCGCGCGGGGGTGGCGTTTGGGGAGGGTTCTCTGCTCCCGCCGTTGCGCCTGACGACGCCCGGCGGGGCGAAGGTGCAGGTGCGCGGGAAGATCGATCGGGTGGACGCGCTGCCCGGCGCCGGCGACGCCGCCGTCTTCGACTATCGGCTCAGCGTCGAGCCGCTGTCGATCCAGCGCGTCTACCACGGCTTGTCGCTGCAACTCCTGACGTATCTGCTCCTGCTGCAAGGGGCGGGCGAGGAACTCGCCGGCCGGCCGCTCACGCCAACCGCCGCGTTTTATCTGCAATTGCTGCGATCCTTCGGCGATGTGAAGCACCCGGATGAGGCGCTCGATCCGTCCGATCCGCGCTATCTGCTGGCCCACAAGCCGCGCGGCGTTTTCCACGCCCGCGCGCTTCCCGATCTGGATAGTGGTTGCGGCGAGGGATTCTCGATGGCGGTCGCCGCGTACATCAAGAAGGACGGAACCTTCGGCCATCGCGAGCGCAGCGACGTGGCCGAGGCTGATGAGTTCCTGGCACTGATGGAGCACACCCGCCGAGCCATCGGCGCCATCGCCGATCAAATAATCTCGGGCAAAATCGACGTTGCCCCCTATCGCCTCAACCGCGTTTCTCCCTGCCCCGGTTGCGAATATCGCGGCGTGTGCCGATTCGAGACGTCCGTCAATTCCTATCATCACCTGGCCTCAATGGATCGCGGCCAAGTGCTCGAAAAGCTCGGGCAGGAGGCGCGCGATGAAAAATGATTCGCTGTCGCCGCCGTCCGCGGGGAATGAGCGCATGTGGACGCCCGAGCAACTTCTGGGAATCGAAACGATCGGGCGCAGCCTGCTGGTGTCGGCGGCGGCGGGGTCGGGCAAGACTTCGGTCCTTGCCGCGCGGTGTGTTCATCTGGTTTGCGACGCAACGCCGCCGTGCAATATCGACGAATTGCTGGTCGTGACGTTCACCGAGGCCGCCGCGCGGGAGATGAAGGACCGTATCATCACCGCCCTGCGCAAGCGCGCGGATGAATCTCCTTCGCCTCGGCTCGCCGAGCAACTGGCGTTGGTGGATCAGGCGCAGGTGAGCACTTTGCACGCGTTTTGCGCCCGGCTGCTGCGGCAGCATTTTCATCTGGTGGGGCTTGATCCGGGCTTCGTGGTGCTCGAAGGCGACGAGGCCCTTCTGCTGCGGCGCGAAACATGCCGGCAGTTGTTTGACGATCGCTTTGAGGAGGAAAGCGGGGCCGGCGGATTCCACGCATTGGTCGATGCCTACGGCGAAAGCGACGATGCCCGCGTGATGCGAAGCGTGCTGCATGTGCATGAGTTGCTCACCAGCGTGGTGGATCGGCAAGGCTGGCTTGCGCACGCCCGCGAGCGGATCGAAGAGGCGGCAACCGTGCCGTTGGATGAGTCGGAACTTGGACGAAAGCTGCAAGAGATTGTGAAAGACGGGCTTGCGGCGCTGCGGCATCGCTGTGCGGACAGCGTCGCGCGAATCAGGCAATTGAGGTTTGGGCAGTATGCCGACTACCTGGCCGGCATCGGCGCGACAATCGGCTACTGGAGCGAAGTATTCGCCGACGGGGGCATTGATGCGCTGGCGGAAGTGGTAGCCGATCCACAATGGCCCAAACTTCCCACCGTCAAGGGCGACGCGCCGGGGAAGGAATTAGCCAGGTCGCTGGTGGAATCGGTGCGGACGGAGGCGAAGGAAGGTTCATGGCGGGATTGCCTGCGATTCTCGACCGCGCAATGGCACGAGGGATTGGCGAAAGTGCTGCCGCATGCGGAGATTTTTTTGGGGTTGATCGAGCAGTTTGGCCGGCGGTATGCCGACGCAAAGGCCGCCTCGCGGTGTTTGGATTTCGCGGACCTGGAGCGATTTTCGCTCCAGGCGCTGCGAAAAACCTCGGACTTCGATCCAACTGAAATCGCCGACCAAAGCGGCACAGGCGGGCCGCCCGTGGCTGGCCGTGCCCGGCCAGCGTTGGACCTACCCGGACGACAACCGCAAGAGCGCGGCAATCTTTCGCGGCAATCGGTTCCTCCCACCGAGAAACGCACTCGATTCGATAGCGCGAATCCGCGCAGCTTGTCGGACGTCATGGGCGGGCCGCCCATGCCACGAAAAGCTGGCGCCTCCCGTTCAATCGAATTAGAGGCCTCCGACTGCGCCCGCGCGTACCATCGGCGATTCGCGCACGTCCTGGTGGATGAGTATCAGGACATCAATGAGGTGCAGGATGCGATTCTGACGCTTGTGAGCCGGGAGTGCGTGGCGCGGGAGCCGCGCGTGGCGCACAATCTGTTTTGCGTCGGCGACGTCAAGCAGAGCATCTACCGATTTCGGCTGGCCGAGCCGGCGCGGTTTCTGGAGAAGCAGGGACGATTTGAGTCGGCAAACAGCCATGGGCGGGTGATCGACTTGCAGGCGAATTTCCGTAGCCGCGGGCCGTTGCTTGAAGCGATTAACAGCGTGTTCCACCTCTTGATGACCGCGGAGGCCGCCGACATCGAATATGACGAATCGCACCGGCTCCACGCAATGGCGGGGTATCCCGCGCCCGACGATCCGCGCGGCTTTGCCGGCGCGCCCATCGAGCTTCACCTGCTGCCCAGCAAGATGCCCGCCGGGCAATCCGATTCCGATGACTGCGACGAAGGCGCGGGCGACGAGGAAGACCTCGAACGACTGGAGCGCGAGGCGGTTCTGGCGGCGCGCGAAATCCGGCGGATCGTGGGAATGGAGGGCCAACCCGCGCGGCTCATCACCGAGAAAGACACCGCCGGCCAGTTCGTGCAGCGCGATGCGACCTTCCGCGACATCGTCGTGCTATTGCGGGCGATGAAATACAAGGCCGAGCAGTTCGCCGACGTGCTGCGCGCCGGCGGCGTGCCGGTGCATGCCGAGGCGGGCACCGGGTACTTCGAGGCAATGGAAGTGCGCGACATGCTTGCGCTGTTGCAACTGCTCGACAACCAACGGCAGGACATTCCGCTGGCGGCAGTCTTGCGCAGCCCGCTGGGCCAACTCCCTGAACCCGACACCAGCCTGGCCCGCATTCGGCTCGCGTATCGGGCCGACGAATCCGAGCGGCACTCAGGCGCCGCGCCCGGCGTCGCATTCCACGAGGCGGCAACGCGGTACGCCGGCGAAAAACATGATGCGCTGGCCGCGCGCCTGGTGGAGTTTTTCGCGCAGTTGGAGCGATGGCGCACCGATGCGCAACGCCGTCCGCTGGCGGATGTGATCTGGTCGATCTACCAGCAAAGCGGGTATCTGGCGTTCGTGGCCGGCTTGGCGAATGGCGAACAGCGGGTCGCCAACCTCAAACGCCTGCACGAGCGGGCGGTGAAGTTCGGCGCTTTCCAATCGCGCGGGCTTTCAAGATTTTTGCGGTACCTGGAACAGTTGCGGGAGGAATCGGACCTGGGCCAGCCGTCGATTGCGTCGGAGGCCGAGAATGTCGTGCGGGTGATGAGCATACACCGCGCAAAGGGGCGGGAGTTTCCGGTGGTCGTGCTGCCGGACCTGGGCAAGCGGATCAACCTGCGGGATTGCCAGGGCGGCATCCTCGCCGACCGGCAGGCGGGGTTGGGGATGGTCGTGGTGGACGAGGCGAAGCGCTGCCGATACCCGTCGCTGGCATCCACGCTCGTGCGGGCCCGGCTTCGCCAGCAATCGCTGGCCGAGGAACTTCGCGTGCTCTACGTCGCGATGACGCGCGCCAAGGAGCATCTGGTGATGATCGGCACATGCGATGAGAAGAAGCCGGCGCAATGGGAATCGCTGTGGCGCGATCACGCCGGCGTGCTGCCGCCGGATACGGTGCTGGGCGCGCGGACGATGCTCGATTGGCTCGGCCCGGTGTCAATCGCGACAAGAGGTGAGCCGCATGACGTTTTCGTCGTGACCCTCCATTCGCCCGATGACGTGCGCGGCTGGCCTAGCCCTTCGGCCCGGCAGCGGCAGATGACGGGCGAACAACTGGCGATGGCGCGGCTTGAGCCGCTGGCGCCCAAACCGCCGGTGCCGGACGCCGCCGCCCGCGCGATCGAACGGCTCTCCTTCGTCTACCCCTATCGCGCGTACAGCGAACTGCCGGCGACACGATCCGTCACGGCCGACACGCATTTGGAAAGTTCCGCCGGGACGAAGCACGCGCGCGGCGCGGGCACGCCTCGTGGCGCGGGCGGGCCGCCCATGCCACTACAGACAACGGCCGCGCCGGCGAAGAAGGACCAAATTTCCGAAAGCGACTCGCACGGTCGTGATCCGACGTATCCGGGCATTGGCCACACACTGCCCGCGCCCAAATTCCTGATGAAGACCGCCGATCTTTCCGCCGCCGACCGCGGCTCGGCAACCCACGCCGCGCTGGAGCATCTCAACTTCGCCGGGGCGTGTGACGCGGCGGATATTGCGCGGCAGATCGAAGCGATGGTCGAGCGGCATATTCTCTGGCCCGCCGAGGCCGCCAGCGTGCGACGTGATTGGATCCACTGGCTTCTGGGAAGCGAAATTGGCCGACTGTTGCGCCGCGAACCCAGGACAGTTCGACGGGAAGTTTCGATTTATTATCCCAGTGTGGTAAAGCCCGAAAGCCCTGCCGCCATCTCAGCCGATCCGCTCGATCGCGTGATGATCCGAGGCCGCGTTGACGTGTTGATTGTCGAACCCGATGGGACGACAATCATCGATTACAAGACCGATGCAATTGGCGTCGAAGATGTGGAAGCGCGGGCAAGGATGTACGAGCCGCAGATGCGGGCGTATCGGGAGGCGATTCAGCGAATCACCGGCAAATCCGTGAAGCAGGCATATCTGGTGTTCCTGGCAATGTCCTTGGGATTGACGCTTTAAGCAACCTTCGCGCCGATCGCGTGTAATGTTCATGGCGCGGCTCATCGCGCCATCGCAAATGGGAAGAACAACAGTCCAGGCCGCGGCGCTTTGCCGGGCCTGTTTGGAGGATTTGAAATGAAGCGATATTGGGTTTCCTTGCTGGCGGTGTGTGCTGTGTGTTTCGCCGCTCCCGTGCGCGGCGCCGATGACAAAAATGAGCCGGCCGTGAAGCCGATCAAGGCGCTGCTGGTTCTTGGCGGCTGCTGTCACGATTACGCAAAGCAGAAGGACATTTTAACCAAAGGCATCGAGGAGCGCGCGAACGTTGAAATCACCATCGCCTATGATCCGATCAGCACCACCAACCATCTCAACCCCGTATATGACAACCCGGATTGGTACAAGGGTTTCGACGTGATCATTCACGATGAATGCTCGGCGGACGTGACGGATTTGAAGATAATCAACGACACAATCCTCAAGCCGCACAAAGAGGGGTTGCCGGCGGTGGTGCTGCATTGCGGAATGCACTGCTATCGCAGCGTGCCGTACAAAAAGACCACGCCGTGGATGGAGTTCACCGGGATGAACACCAATCACCATGGCGACCAGCTCCCCATCGCTATCGAGTTCACCGGCAAGCAAAGCCCCATCATCAAGGGCATGGAAGATTGGACAACGATCAAGGAAGAGCTTTACCACCAGGAACTACTGTTGCCGACCGCAAAGTCCCTGGCCAAAGGCACGCAGCAAACCAAAGACGGGCCCCAGACCAACACGGTGATCTGGACCAATGAATACAACGGCAAAACCCGCGTTTTCAGCACCACCCTGGGCCACAACAACAAGACCGTCTCCGACCCGCGCTACCTGGACTTGGTCACGCGCGGCTTGCTCTGGTCGGTGCATAAGCTCGACAAAAGCGGGAAGCCCAAGGCCGGATATGGCCCCAGGCAAGCCGGCGCCGTGAAGTCGGCGTCGGCGGCGGGGCAGTAGTCATCCAGACACCCGCCAGAACGACGGCGGGTTTCGTCAAAGCGCGCGTATTCGTAGGGATCGCTTCAGCGAACGCTGTTATTCCCGCCCTGGCGAAGAAGACCGCGTTCGCTTAGGCGAACCCTACGAACTCTTCTCGGTGCGCAGCACTCCTTTGCCGATTAGATTAGCCGCTCCCGCTTCCGGGGCGCGGCCAGCGGCGTGGTTAATGATATCGCGATTGCGTGAGAGTCACCTGCGTCGCACACCTCCGTGTCAACCACCCCATCGCACGCGCCGCGCAAGCGAAGCGGCTAAGCGACAGCAGACCGGCTGCGCCGGGCGATTAGATGTTTAGCGATTCGCAACCACGCACGATCACGCGCCCGAAGGCGCGTTTTACACCAACCGCACCGCCACCCCGTGTTCCGACAGGAATTTCTTCACCTGCCCCACGGTGTATTTGTCGAAATGAAAAATACTGGCGGCCAACGCCGCGTCGGCCTTTCCCTCCTTGAATACATCCAGCATGTGTTGAGGCGAACCCGCCCCACCGCTGGCGACAACCGGGATTTTCACCGCGTCGCTGACGGCTGCCGTCATCTCCAGATCGTAGCCGGCGGTGGTGCCGTCGGCATTCATTACGTTGAGCACTATTTCGCCGGCGCCCAGCGCCTCGGCTTGTTTAACCCAGTCCATCACGCCGATCCCGGTTCCCACCCGGCCGCCGGACACGAACACTTCCCAGGTCTCAACGCCATCCTTCATCACACGGTTGGCGTCCAGCCCCAGCACGGTGGCGCAGCGGCCGAACTTGCGCGAGATCTCAGCCAATAGTTTGGGATTGCGCACGGCGGCGGAGTTAAGGCTGACTTTTTCGGCGCCGGCCTGAATCAATCGCGTGGCATCGTCGAGTGTGCGAATCCCCCCGCCGACGGTCAACGGCATAAAGATCTGCTCCACCACCTTCCGCACCAGATCGGCCATGATCTCCCGGCCCTCATGGCTGGCAGTGATGTCGTAAAATACCAGCTCATCGGCCCCCTGCTCCTGGTAGCGCCGAGCCTGCGCAACCGGATCGCCAGCATCGACATGATCGAAGAATTTCACCCCTTTGACCACCCGGCCTTTGTCCACATCCAGGCAGGGGATGATTCGTTTGGTTAACAAGGGTGACTGACGGGACTCGAACCCGCGACGTCCAGGACCACAACCTGGCGCTCTACCAACTGAGCTACAGCCACCAACATGGATGCTCGTTTTTACCCTTGTTTCGGCAAGTAGTCAAACCACCCTCAGCGACCTCAACAGTTAGCCCCGCCCCCGATTCCTCAGGGCTGATCAATAGCGGCAATCCTGTCATCCCGCCGGCGAATACCAGCGCCTCCGCTGGCAGCACCGCCGGAGCTTTCCCGCCAATTCGAATTACACCGAAAGCGCCCCGTCGGCAAAAATTTTGGAAAACTTGAAGTTTTATAATAATTCCACTTGATATTCGCAGTTTGTTAGGTAATACTTAACCCTAACACGCTCCTGCCTCGTTGGCAGGAAAAGGAGTTCAAGCGATGATCACCGTACGGCAAATCGAGCGGCATTGGCAATTGCGGTCCTATAAGCGGCTGGCGGAGGAATTAATTGCCGCCCGCACGGAGGCATCTTTCGAGCTTGAAGTGGCGGATCGGCCCTCCTTCGCCGCGGCGCTGGCGCTGATCCGGCTCGATGAGCTCTGCCAATCGCACCTGCCGCTCTATGGCAAATTGGTGCGCGCCGTGCTGTCGGCGCAGGATCGCGACGGCGGATGGGCCGATCCGGTTTGCACCGCCCTATGCCTGCGCGCGTTGCTGCTGGGCAACGGCGACGGCGAGTCCATCACCCGCGGGTTCACTTATCTCGCAAACCTTCAGAAGGAGGAAGGGGCATGGCCCGCCGGGCCCCTTCGCCGCATGCCCGCAGATCCGGTGGGATCGGCATTTATCCTGTATCAACTCGCGGACAGCCCGCGATTTCGCGAGGCGGTTCGCCTCGGCGACGCCATCGCCTGGTTCGATGCCAACGCCGCAGTGCAGGGAAACGCTTGCCGCCGGCTATGGGAATGGGTGAGCCTGCGCTGCCGGCCGGCGGTGGCGCCGCCGCCGAGGTTGCCGAGCCTCTTCGCGGCATAGCGGCTCCTGTTCTTTGACCGCTCCCGACTATTCGTTCATGTGCGCATAATTTGCGCGATTCGCCGGAATAATTAACCACGAAGGCACGAAGTCACGAAGAAACTTCAGAAAAAAACAGGACGATACAGAGGCTGCAAAATTATTTGTAATCAACGGAGGGGGACTGCCACGAATGGACACGAATTGGCACGAATAATTAGTCTTCATTCGTGCGCATTCGTGCCCATTCGTGGCTCCCCTCTTTTTTTCGTTGCAGGCTCACCGGCTCTGAGTGTCCTGTGCCGTCGTGGTTAATCCGCAATTTCCGAATTCGATACTCCCGACGGCCTCTATTTCGTCGGCTTGAGCAATTCGCTCCCTGCTCCGCCTGCGCCGCCCGCGCGTTTGGCGGGCATGGGAATGACTTCCACGGGGCCCAATCGTTCGAGCTGGCTCTTCACCTGATCGGCGGGCGCCACGACGACGATGGTCATGCGGGTGTCATCCACGTACTTGTCCATCACCGCTTTCACCTCGCCGGCACTGATCGCGCCGACTTTGGACGGGTAGTTATCGTAGTAGTCGATGGGGTAATCATTGAGGATGCCATCCACGCGGTAGTCGGCTTGCTGTTGAATGGTCTGCATTTCCATCAGCAGGCCGCCGGCCACGCGGGTTTTGGCCTGGGCCAGTTCGTCGGGGGGAACTTCGCTTTGCCGCATTTCGTCGAGCACCTTGAAGATAGCCTCAATGGCGTCGGCGGTGGATTCGACGGCGGTTTCGGTGCTGGCCATGAACGCCCCGCTGTGACGGGCGGGCCGAAACACGCCGCTCACGCCATACGCCAATCCCTTTTCCGCCCGCACGTAGCGCATGAGCCGCGAGTCGATCCCGCCGCCACTGAGAATCTGCCCGGCAATCGAGCCGGCGAATTTGTCGGCGCCGCGAATGTCATACGCCGGGATCGCTATGCGCACCGAAGATTGGCGGCCGCTGGGACGATCCACCAAGATAATGTGGCGCTTGGCCGGCGTATTGCCGGCCAGGTGAAAATCGGGGGCCGGCTTGGCGTGGTCATTCCAGTCGTTGAGGAGTTGTTTGGCCAACTCGCCCGCTTTCTCCGCGGTCACGTCGCCGCTGAACACGAGAATCGCGCCGTCGCGCGTGAAGTTGCGGGCGTACGCCTGCTTCACATCGTCAAGGGTAATCGACGCAACGCTGGCCGGCGTCGCATGACGGCCCAGCGCCGTGTCGCCGTACAATGCCGCCGCCATATCCTGGTTGGCAACGGCGGTCGGATTTTCCTGGGAGAGCAGCAGGTCGTTGAGCGTCTGCTCCTTGAGTTTCTTGAACTCGACGGCATCGAACCTGGGCTGGCGGAATATTTCCTGCGTGCGCTGCATGGCGTGGCCCAGTTCCTGAATGACGCAGGAACCGGATAGCCGGGTATGGTCGCCGCCGTCGCCGACTTGCAGCGTGATCCCGCGCGATTCCAGGTCCTGGGAAAGCTCCTCGTACGAAAGTCCCGCCGAGCCTCGGCGGAGCATCGTGTCGCTCAGCATCGACAGCCCTTCCTTGCCCTTGGGATCTTCAAACCCGCCATGCCGGGTGGTGAGGCTCCAGTTGACGACCGGAAGGCGGTCGTCGTGCATGATGATTACGCGCACGCCGGCCACGGTCGTTGCATCGCCCTTTTGGAAATGGACTTTGGCCGTCACCTGGGGAACCGGCGCTTGGGCCGGCCAATCCTTTGGAAATTCGACGGCGCGCGGCGTGACGGGGCGATTAGAGGGAACGACGGGAACATTCATCGCCGCTTGCGTGGCCGCGGCACGGGCCAGCGTGCCCAGCGGATCGGGCTTGACGCGCAGCGTGGTGGAATTATCCGGTTGGAGATACTTGCCGGCGACACGCTGCACATCGGCCAGCGTGACAGCTTCCATGCGGGCCGGATCGGTATTCACGCGATCCGGGTCGCCGGTCATCAGCGTCTCCTCGCCGAGTTGGCTGGCCAGATCGGTGGCGGTGGCGCGGGCCTGCACGAGCGCGACGCGTTCGAGCGTTTTCACCTTGTCGAGCTCCGGCTGGGTCACGCCATGAGCGACCACATCCGCCACGCTGTCCTTGAGTTGCTGCTCGACGGCGGCGGGGTCCTTGCCCTGCATCACCACCGCCCCCACCATGAACAACGCGGCATCCTCCAGCCGCATGTCATAGGCGAACGCCCCCACCGCCAGCGGTTGGTTGCTGTTGACCAGCAGCCGATCCAGCCGGCTGGAACTGCCTTCGCCAAGAATGTCGGCCAGCAGATTGAGCGCTTCGTGGTCTTCGTTGCGATACGCCGGGACGTGATACCCGATCTGCACGCGCGGCAGCGGCGCGCGATAGGCGACCACCACATGCCGGGGCGCGGTTTGTTTTGGCTCGATGGGAATATCGCGCGGCACCTTGGGGCCGCGCGGGATCCATGCGAAATACTTATGCACCATCGCCTTGGCGGCATCGGGCTCGATATCGCCGGAAATCACCAGCACGGCATTGTTGGGCAGATAATACGTGTTGAAGAAATCCTGTAGCTCCGCCGAGCGGGCGGCGCGAAGCTGATCCATGTTGCCGATGGGCGTCCAGCGGTAGCTGTGCGTGGTGAACGCCGCCCGCTGGAAATCCTCGAAGATGCGCCCGTATGGCTGGTTCTGATACCGCATCCGCCATTCCTCGGCGACAACCTTGCGCTCCGTGGCAAAGATGACGTCGGAAACCTTGAAGCTGGCCATGCGGTCGGCCTCCAGATACAGCGCGGTATCCAGCGCGCTGGCCGGCAGGGTTTCGTGATAGACGGTCTGGTCGTAGCTGGTGAAGGCGTTCACCGAAGCGCCGACCGCGCCCAGAATCTTCATGTGTTCCTGCGGCTTCACGTGTGCCGAACCGCGAAACATCATGTGCTCGAACATGTGGGCAAAACCCTGCCGGTCGGGCCGCTCATCGCGGCTGCCGACGTGGTAAAACACCCGCACCTCCACCACCGGCGCCTGATGAAGCGGTGCGTAGATCACGCGCAAGCCGTTGTCCAGCGTCTCCTGGGTGTACTCGATTTTGCTGCCGGTATCAGCGGCGAATGCCGATGCACAGGCCGCGAGCAGCAGAAAAAAAACGGGCAGGAGGCGAACGGGTCGGCGAAGGTTGCTACCGATCATTGTGCAAAGCTCCAAAAGATTTTCGGGCACGTCCGCGCGGGATGTTCCAAGAGCGCGGGGGACGAGAACCCGAATCCCATCGTAGCCTGTGTCCGCGGATTCGTCACCGTGCCTGGGCGTACCGTGATTTCGATTGCGGGCGAGGCGCGGGAAAGGATTGATCACAAATAGTGGGGCAGATTACGGGCCGCGCGAAAGCTTCGCCCGGGGTGCTGCCATTTATTGTGGCATGGGCAGCCTGCCCATGAGTGCGGTATTCCGCACTGATCCGGCGGTGTACCGCCGATTTCCCCTTATTGGTTGCGCACGCTGGTTTTCCCTTGCTGAGTACCGCAAGCCACGGGCGGGCCGCCCGTGCCACAAATTTTGGCCACACCCTTCGCCCGTGATCTCATGTGCCGCGTTGATTTCCGATCGGGCTCGCGGTAGAGTATTCGCGTGGTGACCGCCGTACGCGGGCGATTAGCTCAGTTGGTTAGAGCGCACGGATCACACCCGTGAGGTCGGGGGTTCGAGCCCCTCATCGCCCATTTTATTCTGCCCCGCCGAATACTTCTCGACAACCTGCGCGATCAAGTTTGTATTGGCTTGTGGAAATTGATAATCGCGCAGACAACCGATCTTGATCCATTTGAATTGTTGACAGGCAAGAGGACGAGGAACTCCGCTGGCCAATCGGCAAACAAATGGATGCAGCCGTACGCGGACGGCGGCGTAGTCGTGCTCGACTACTTCCAATTCATCCATCACTTCAACTTCAATATCGAGTTCCTCGCGAAGTTCGCGCCGCAGGCAGTCCGCGGGAGTCTCCCCTGGCTCAAACTTGCCGCCGGGAAACTCCCACAATCCGGCAAACGATCCCCCTTGGCCGCGCTGGCAGATCAGTACGTTGCCATCGTTGCTTAAAATGATCGCGATGGCGACGCTTAGTGGCGGCAATTTCACGTCCTGGGCATTGACTTAATCGCTAGCCCGAAACAGGCTCACGACTTAACGCAAAAATGGAGAGCTTCGGACTCCGTGAAGGCGGCCGAACCGGCCAAAATGGCGTCCTGCTTCAGTCAATTGATTATTTTCATAACTAATTATTTACAAAGCACTTATATTGGCATCAGAATTCGCGTGATGATCTTAAACCTATGATTGACACCCTTCGGCGGTCGGGTTATAGTCGTGTGCGTTGCCGAACCCAAAAAGGTTGAATCTTCGCGACAGATATTTATCGTCTTACGGCTCCAATGCCGTGGCGCACTTCCGGAGGTGGATAGGAGCCACCCCTCCGGAAGTCTTTTTTTGCGCACTGCTTTAATTCCATCTCATGTTCCCACCATGATTCCCGCGTGCCGCGATCAGTTCGTTAGTTCAGTTGTCGTCAATGCACCGCTGTGCCGCGAACACTACAAGCTCGTGCTGCGGCTCGATGAATTCCCGGCGACCGATCCCGGCCAGTTCATCCAAATCTCCTGCCGCGATTTGGGAATCAATTACCAACCCGAGCACGAATGGGATTGGGTTGAAGGGCAATCACCCGCGCTGCAAGGCAATGAATTGCTGGCGCCGCTGGCGACGCTCCGCCGGCCTTTCTCTTTGGCCGGCCGGCGCGATGGGCCGGATGGCGTTGAGCTCGACATCATCCATCGCGTGGTCGGCGTCGGCACCGACTGGCTGAGCCGACTCTCACCCGGCGATGCCGTTCACATCCTGGGCCCGGTGGGAAATCGCTTCACGTTGCCGCCGGAAAATACACCGGCGATTCTGATCGGCGGCGGCGTGGGGATTCCGCCCATGCTCTATCTCGCCCAGCGCCTCGCCGGCCGTCCCGCGATCGCGTTTTGCGGCGCGGTGAGCCGCGATCTGCTGCCGTTGACGATCCTGTCCGATGCGCCGATGCGCGGCCCCGACAGCGTCGAGCCAACCGCCAACATCGCCCAGTTCGCGCAATACGGCATCCCATCGGTCATCACCACCGACGACGGCAGCGTCGGCTTTCGCGGCTTCGTCACCCAGGCCCTCGAAAAATTCCTCGACGGCCCCCAATCCGCCCCCCCGCTCCTCTACACCTGCGGCCCCGAGCCGATGATGAAGCGCGTGGCCGAGATCGCCGCGGCACGCGGGCGGCCTTGCCAGATCGCGGTGGAGCGCGCGATGGCGTGCGGCATGGGCACCTGCCAGAGTTGCTGCATTCGCGTGCGCAAGCCCGTGGACGCCGTGCCTCTGAAGGGACGCGATTGGGCGTACCGCCTGGCCTGCACCGATGGGCCGGTGTTCATGGGCGCGGATCTGCTGTGGTAAACCCGATCGCGGGGCGCCGGAGATCCCGTGCAAGCCCACGGCGTCATCGGCTTCTACTGCAATGTCTTGGTATACCCCTGGTATATAGGTTTCGAATAAAAAAAACAGAATTTTGAACCTTCCAGACTGCCTCCTGAGAGAATCGGATGCTGTTCCCGGTCTTTCTTATGGAGGTAGCCCTATGGCTGCAACGATCGCACGCAAGCGTGGCCGCAATCGGCGGCCGGATGTTTTGCAGAAGCCGCGCGGGATCATTCACCCGCGGGTTCAGAAGGTGGGTCCCG
>Ga0209483_1001282_pt1 | contig 19274 bp, 15 predicted proteins | sample NGEPerA_FD_184508 | JGI IMG/M metagenome (GOLD analysis project Ga0209483, IMG submission 184508) | Arctic peat soil microbial communities from the Barrow Environmental Observatory site, Barrow, Alaska, USA - NGEE PermafrostL2-A... | ecosystem: Environmental > Terrestrial > Soil > Wetlands >... | reverse complement strand
CAACATCGCCCGAAAATCCCGCTCCAAAACGCGCGCACGGCGCAAATACTTGTTTCGCATTGTCAGTCCTAGTCTTTCAGCAGGTTCACACCCGCTCAACTAGGAAAGACCCTACTTTTTTTATCTTCGCCGTGACGCACCGGATTTAACCATTTGACAGTCTTGAACAATTGTGATACTACTTTGATACTTAAATGCCGCGCAAGATTCGCCAATTGGTAGCTGACTTGGAAAAGGCTGGGTTTGTGAACCGAGGCGGCAGGGGCAGCCATCGGAATTTTACGCATCCGAAAGGAAAACGGGTGACGGTGAGCGGCAATGTCAGTGATGATGCCAAGCATTATCAGGAGCGCGAAGTGCGGCGAGCGTTGAACACGTTGAAAGAGTGAATTGAAAGCAAAGGGCGGGACTGAAACTGAAACTGAAACGAATTATGAAAAAGAGCGAATTGAAAGCAAATGCCGCTCATTACACCAAGCTTGTGGAGTGGAGCGATGAAGACGGCTACTTCGTGGGCAGTGCGCCGCCGATCATCGGCCCGTGCTGCCACGGTGACGATGAAGCGAAGGTTTATGCCGAACTCTGCCAAATCGTTGAGGAGTGGATTGAACTGCTCGAAACGGACGGAAGTTCCCTGCCCGAATCATTGGGCAAAGTGAGTGATTTCAGCGGCAAGTTTGTATTACGCGTAGAACCAGCCATTCATCGCCGCCTTGCCGCCAAAGCTCTTGCTGCCGGTGAAAGCCTCAACAGCTATTGCGTCAAAACATTGGTGAAGGCGTAAAATTTGCCGCCGTTGCCTTGTTCAAGTAACGCACGCTTGAATAAAATTCTTCCGTGCCGGGTTATTGCCTTAATTTTCATCCGTGTTTAATCTGTGGCTAGAAAAAATTTGAAATGAAATTCATATTCGTAACCGGCGGCGTGGTGAGTTCGTTGGGCAAGGGCCTGACGGCCGCCGCGCTCGGCACGTTGCTTGAAAATCGCGGCCTTAAGGTCACGCTCCAAAAATTCGATCCGTATCTCAACGTTGATCCCGGCACGATGTCGCCGTATCAGCACGGCGAGGTTTATGTGCTGGATGATGGCGCGGAGACCGACCTCGACCTCGGCCATTACGAGCGGTTCACGAACGTCAAGTTGACGCGCATGAACAATCTCACGAGCGGCCAGGTTTATCAGACCGTGCTCAACAACGAACGGGAGGGAAAATATCTTGGCAAGACCGTGCAGGTCATCCCGCATGTCACGGACGAAATCAAAAATCGCATCCACGCGCTCGCGGAAAAATCCAAGGCCGACGTCATCATCACCGAAATCGGCGGCACCACCGGCGACATCGAAGGCCTGCCGTTTCTCGAAGCCATCCGCGAGTTCGCGCTCGAAGTCGGCTACAACAACGCGATTTTTCTGCACGTCACCTATGTTCCTTACATCAAGGCCGCCGGCGAATTGAAAACCAAGCCGACGCAGCAATCGGTCGCCAAGCTGCGCGAAATCGGCATCATGCCGCACGTTCTCGTTTGCCGTTGCGAAAAACCGCTCGACAAGGAATTGCGCCAGAAAATTTCCATGTTCTGCAACGTGCCGCTCGAAGCGGTCATCGAGGAAAAGGACGTTGACCATTCCATTTACGAAGTGCCGCTCATGCTGCAACGCGAGCGGATGGACGAGCTGGTCTGCCGGTTGCTCCATCTCGACACGCCCGCGCCGAACATGACGCATTGGCAGGAAATCATCCGCAAGCTCATCGCGCCGCAGCACCGCGTGCGCATCGGCGTCGTCGGCAAATACATCGGCCTGCAGGACGCCTACAAATCGGTCTATGAAGCGATCATCCACGGCGGCGTGGCGAATGATTGCGGCGTGGAAATCGTGCAGGTGGACGCGGAGGAAATTGAAAAAAACGGCGTGGAAAAAACCTTGAAGGGACTTGGCGGAATCCTGGTTCCGGGCGGTTTCGGCGAGCGCGGCGTAGAAGGGAAAATTCTCGCGGCGCAGTTCGCGCGCGAAAATAAAATCCCGTATCTCGGCCTGTGCCTCGGAATGCAGATCGCGACGATTGAGTTCGCGCGGAATGTTTTGAAACTCGCGAAGGCGCACTCGACCGAATTCGACGCCGCCACGCCGCATCCGGTCATAGCGATGCTGGACGATCAAAAGCGCGTGACAAAAAAGGGCGGCACGATGCGGCTCGGCGCGCAGCCCTGCCAGTTGGCGATGGGCACGAAGGCGCAACAACTTTACGGCGCATTTGTCATCAACGAACGCCACCGCCACCGCTACGAATTCAACAACGCCTATCGCGAAAAGTTTGAGAAAGCTGGTTTTGTTTTCAGCGGCAATTCGCCCGACGGCAAACTCGTTGAAGTCATCGAACTGAAAGACCATCCGTTTTTTGTCGCGAGCCAGTTCCATCCTGAATTCCAGAGCAAGCCGCACCAGCCGCATCCGCTGTTCAAGGCCTTCATTGCCGCCGCGCACCAGAACATCCATCACAAGCCGTTGTGAAAGGCTTGCGTTTTGAAAATGGAGCGTTAGCCTGGCGTTGTGCGGACGGTGAAAGCTAATCGGAGCGCGGCGATTGCAACAAGACAGCGCGTGATTGTGCCTGAATCTCTGGTTGGCGCTGTGTCCTCTCGAAAAAAAGTCGCTGGCGCACCTCACGACTTCTATCGCTACCCCGCTCGCTTCTCGCCGATTTTTGCGCGCGAGGCCATCAAGACATTTACCGAGCCAGGAGATTTTGTTCTCGATCCGTTTTGCGGTGGCGGGACGACATTGGTAGAAGCATTGTCGCTTGGTCGTCGCGCCGCTGGAATGGACGTGAGTTCGCTCGCTGCGTTTCTCGCGCGAACCAAGACAACGCCAATTTCAGTTCACGACAAACGTGAAATTGCGGAGTGGCTTGCATCTTTGGAAAAAGGAAATCCGCGAGCAAATCTTGATTCTTACGAAGCCGTTGATGCCGATACTTATTATTATCTCCGCAACTTGCCTGACGAAGCGCGGGCTTTTTTCTTTTGGGTTTTTGAACGTTTGATGGATTTACCGAAATTGAAGCAGCAAAAATTTGTGCGACTGATTCTTCTTGGTGCTGGGCAATGGGGGTTGGATTGTAAAAACAAAGTGCCAACGACTGCTGAATTCAAAGCCGAGTTTTGTCAGCGTCTCAATACCGCAGCCGACGATTTCTTTGATTACGTTTCAGACATTGCAGTCGCGAATGATCTGCCGCGTTGTCAGTTGTCATCAATGCGGCGTGTCATCAATCGCACGTCCGAGGAATGTGGTGAGGACGGTCGGATTCCAGATTCATGGCTTCCCGCCAAACTCGTTTTGACCTCGCCGCCGTATCTAGGCGTTCATGTGGTTTATCATCGCTGGCAAATTCTTGGGCGCAAAGAAACACCTGCTCCTTTCTGGCTGGCAAATCAGCGCGATGGTGCAGGTGAATCGCACTATCTTCTTGGCCCGCGTGATGAAGATGAGCTTGTGACTTATTATGCCCGGCTCAAATCTGTGTTTTCGTCAGTCCGTTCGTTGCTCGACGAAAATTCTATTGTCGTGCAACTCGTGGCGTTTTCAGACCCGACTTGGAAACTGTCCAAGGAGATGCTCAATTGAAAACGACGTTTTGGCCAATGGTCGGCGGTGTAGGCGAGGGATTCGCAACGTATCTCAAAATTCTAAACCATGTTCGGGAACACAAAATGGTCAGAGCTGAACTGGTGCTTTGGCTCAAAACAGAATTCCAGTTGGCACAAAGCTATGCGAAGAATGTGGCTGACCTTCTTCTGTTTGGCCCAGGCTTGATCGAATCCAAAGATACCAAATGCGTCTTGACTGACATAGGCTTGAGCATTCTTAACGAAGCAAAGCCAAATTTTCTTTATGATTTTTTTGCGAAACAATTCATCGGCATTACCGACATTGCCGACATTCTTCACGCATCACAACCACTGACGTGGGACAAGCTGTTTGATTTGTGGCACGCGCAGGTAAGCAAGGAGTCGCCTGAAGTTTCAAACTGGAAAATTAGTCATGCAAAAATGCAGTTTCGTCATCGGCTTGACTGGCTTCGCTCGCTTTCAATCGTCAATAAACTCGCCGACAGCTTTTACCTTTCAAAAACAGGAATGGAAGATCGCGCGCAAAGACGACTGCGAAATGCAAAGGGACAGGCTGAAGCAGAGCAAATCTCACACGGCGACATTGAGGACAAACTAAAACTCATCGGCGACTTTTTCCAGTTCATGTCCATCAAGCGCGCTGCTGTCAATGAAGCTCGTCCTGCCAACGCACCAAAGCTAACCGAGAACCGTCAACTCGATTGCCTCTGGGCGCGAGTGGTGCATTTCGGCGGAAAAGTTCAATATGCTTTTGAAGTTCAGGTTGGCGGAAATATTTCAGATGCAATCGAACGACTAGAAATGGTCGCCTCGTTTGTGCAGAAGGCTGTTGTGATAACAGATGAAGCCCAGCGAGAGGTAATTAGGGATCGGCTGGCCGTAAAACATTCACCACTACGAGATAAAATTTTGTTTCTCTCCTACGAGGACATTAACAATGTTGCCGAAGCCGTGAATGCATTGAAAGTTTTCACCCAAAAGGTGTTTCACGAGTGAACAGTGGCGGAACGGTGAAAAATTGATTTCAAAATCTGTTCGAGTGGTTTTGAATCCGGGATGCGTGATTCAATTTCTTCACGGCGACGGCGTTCACGAAGCGCGCGCAAGCCCGCGTGGTTTTTCAATAAATCTTCAAGCTCTTGCTCGACTTCTTTGCAAAGCTCGCCGCCGCGCAAACGGTCGCGGCTATTCATGAACAACAATTCACGCCCGCGCCCGCTAATGGCCGTGCAGTCCACAATCACGAGTATCGAATCGAAAAGATACGACAAGCCAACTTTGTTTCGGTTAAAAAAATCCGTCGTCAGGTGGCCGTGCGTCTGGCCGTTGACCGTGAAAATAATCCCTTCATTTCTCCGGTAGGTTTTCGCCTTGTCCTTTTTGAAAGCGTATATCGTCGCGGTCATTGGTTCGCCCGCGCAAGTCAGCGGGCCGGACGATGGAAAATCTGTTTCAAGGTTTTCTGCTCTTCCGCCTTCGTCAAGGCGAACGCCCAGTCCAGTCAAGGTTGTATCCATGCTGCCTTTGTGTCCTTTGTAACCCAAGCGGCATTCGTGCAGACGAATTGGAAGTGCGAGTTCGGGCAGCAGCAATTCCAAACGAGAAAGCAAACCACTTCCAAGAAGAATGTGCGTGCGATGACCAGGTAAAGAATATTCGTAGAGTTTGATGAGTGTGCCCCATTCAGCATCGCGGGCATAAGGTTCGGCGAGTTCGGGAAAGATTGGCATTTTGTCGGCAGCAAATGTCAGGACTTCGCGTTGCTGTGGTTTTTCATCTACACCGACTGGAGCTAGGAAAGTGTATGACGAACTTCTCCGGTTGCCAGACGGGTCTTCGCGGCGAACGAGAGTAAATCCCCACTCATCATCCGTTGGATGATTGAAGTTGCCATTCAGGATGCGCGGGCTTCGCCGACTCAAGAGAAGTTGGAAATTATGTCGTCCACAAAACTCCAAAACACCAGTCCCGCCCATGTTAAATTTCCCCTGAACAAAGGGAATGCGAAGCTTGTTGGATTTTTCGAGAGACAAAAAAGTTTCTGGAAATTTGCGCGGTGTTTGTCCTTCACCTTGATCGGCGATTGTCAGACATAAATCGCCTTCGTCTTTTGGTTTCGCTCCGGTTGCAGCGAGCGTAATGCCGGGTGCGACTTCTCGACGCATCTCGTTATCCCATGCCTTTATTTGGCCATCATAAACGCTGCCGTGTTTGCGCCCGTCTTCAAAGAACTTTGCAACTGCGTCACGGATTGATTGTGGTGCGACTGGTGCTTCTGGGTTGATGCCGCGAGACAAACACTCGTGCATCAAACGTGCATCCACAGAATTGATCAATTTTTCAACAAGCGCAGCATCAGGACGATTCTGTTGATTGCCGATGGTGCTGAAATTATTTTCCCTGTCACCGTAGAGTCGCCAAACTCGCTTATCATTCTCATACCCAACTTCAGTTAAGATGCGGATTACTTCGGTTTCACTGTCTGCCCGCATGAGCGCAAGACACAGATCTTTTTTTCTGATTGTTGTTCATGCGATTTTCTATTTGCCTACTTGAGCCAGATGATTTTGATTTCCTTTTCCACAGATTTGAATTCGTGGTCAGCCGTCACGAGTTCGGCTTTTTTATTTTTGGCAAGCGCGGCGGCAAAGGCGTCGGCAAGCCCCAAGGCATATTCATTTTTCAAATGCGCGGCGGACTCGGCGAGATCGCGGTCAATCGGCGCAACGTCCATCGGCATCGTCAATTCAAAATGACGCGCGGTTTCCACGCGTTGCTTGCCGAGTTTGCGTTCCAGCTTGTAGAGAACTTCCGCCCAGTTGACGGCGCTGATGAACATGGATTTGTCGGCTTCGGAGGCGGCATGAAACATATGTTCCATTTTCTCCGCGCCTGGCTCGTCGAGAAAATAAGCCAGCATCGCGGAAGCATCCAACACGGTGGTCTTCATTCGCGATCTTCCTTTTTCTTTTCAGCGCGCCGTTCCTCAAGAAGCTCCTGCACGATGGATTTCTCGCCGGGCTTCTGTTTGAAGATGCCGCGAAAGCTGCTGATGTATTCACGCGTGACGGGCTGGAAGATGATGCGCTCGCCTTCTTCCACAAAGTTGATGCGCGTGCCGGGCTTGATGCCGAACCGACGGCGGATGCGCGAGGGAACGACCAACTGGCCTTTGGATGTGACGTAAGCTGCATTCATAATTATTTCATCTTTCTGCCAGAAGTCTGACATGAATATAAATGTAAGGCAACAATTATTTTGTAAGAATTATTCACAGAGCGCTTTTAAGTGAATTCGCGTTGATTCGTGCAATTCGTGTCAGAACCTTTGTAGTGGCAAAGAATTTTGACATTTGCGACGCTATCAGCGCGTGAATTATTCCGAAGCCATCCAATTTCTTTACGGCCTGCAAATGTTCGGCGCGAATTTTGGGCTGGAAAACACGCGCAAGCTCGCCGCGCTCGCCGGCAATCCGCAGGAAAAACTCCGCTTCATCCACGTCGCCGGCACGAACGGCAAAGGCTCGACCTGCGCGATGCTCGAAAGTATTTATCGCGCAGCCGGATTGCGTGTCGGACTGTTCACCTCGCCGCATCTCGTTTCATTCCGCGAACGGATTCAGGTCAATCGCCAGTTGATTCCCGAAAATGAATTGATCCGGCTCGTTGAAGAAATTCAGCCACTGCTAAAACAATTTCCCGCCGACAATCACCTTACATTGTTTGAAGTCGTGACGGTCATGGCGCTGAAATTTTTCGCGGAACAAAAATGCGACCTCGTGATTTGGGAAACCGGCCTCGGCGGACGGCTCGACGCGACGAACATCGTCACGCCGCTCGCCAGCGTCATCACGAACATCGCCTTCGACCACCAGCAATGGCTCGGCGACACGCTGGAAAAAATCGCGGCGGAAAAAGCGGGCATCATCAAGCCGGGAATTCCAGTGGTGACGGCGACCGACGAACCGTCAGCGCTGACCGTCATTGAAAAAATTGTGCGGGAGAAAAATGCGCCGCTGGTTAAAGTAGGACAGGCTTCCAGCCTGTCCTGGGCAGGCAAGATGCCTGCCCTACCTTTACTTGGCCAACACCAGCAAAAAAATGCCGCGCTCGCGCTGGCGACGGTTGAAGTTTTGCAGAAGCAAATTCCGATCAGCGAAGAAAAAATCCGCGAAGGTTTGCAAAACGTGAATTGGCCGGGACGATTGCAGTTGATTGAAAAACCGAACGAACAAAAAATTTTACTCGACGGTGCGCACAACGTCGCGGGCGTGGAAGCGTTGCGCGCCGCGTTGACCGGCGGAACGCCGAACTCCGGTTCGGTCAGTTGGAGTTCACGCTTCAGCGTGCCGCCGGACAAGCTGAAGCTTGGACTCCAACAGCCGCAACTTGCCGATCGGGAGATCAGCGTTCCATTCACGTTCATCGTCGGTTTTCTCAGTGACAAGGATTGGCGGCCGATGTGCAAAATTCTCGCGCCGCTCGCGGCGAAAATTTTCTGCGTGCCGGTCGCCAGCACTCGCACGGCGGACGCGCACGAACTGGCAAAAACTTTTCGTGCCGCGAATCCGGCGGCGGAAGTTCTAATTTGTCATTCGTTGAGTGAAGCCTTGAAAAAAAGCGGCTCGCGGGGACGCTCGCCCCACCCGGCGCAAGATTTGATTGTCATCACCGGCTCGCTGTATCTCGTCGGTGAAGCGCTGGAACTGCTCGGCCTTTTGCCGGCGGATCCGGGCGGGACCGGGTTGAATGAATGGTCGGTCAATGTTTTGAAGCGATAAGCGCGCGGCAAGTTGCGGCCAAGTGGGGCTTATACTTTTCTTCCGTCGTTGACGCTGGGCTTGTGGATTACTAATTTCTTCACGCTTATGGCCTACGCAGACTCGCTTCCCAAACAACGCCCGTTCGGGCAAACCACGCGCCCCGATGAGTGGTGGGTGCAACCGCTCTTCGTTTTTCTCGGCTTCGCCGCGTTCATTGTTTATTCGACGTGGGCGGCATTTCATCCGCTTTACAACGGAAAATGTGCTTACTGGTTTGGCGGAAACTTGCTTGGCGGGGATGTCGCTGATTATATTTCACCGTTTTATTCGCCGGAAATTTTCGGCTATTCGCCGCACGCATTGTTTGGCGGGCAACCCGGTTGGTGGCCGGGCTGGTTGCCTTTTTCTCCGGCGCTTTTGATTTTGTGGATGCCGGGCGGATTCCGTTTCACATGTTATTACTATCGCGGCGCATATTACAAAGCGTTTTGGGCCGATCCGATCAACTGCGCCGTCGGCGAGCCGCGCAAAAAATATCTCGGCGAAAAATCCTTCCCGCTCATCATGCAAAACATCCACCGCTATTTTCTCTATATCGCAATTGGATTTATTCTGCTGCTCTCTTATGACGCATGGGAAGGAATGTGGTTCACCGAAGAGGCGAGCCGTGCAAAACATTTCGGCCTCGGCGTCGGCAGCATTGTTCTGATTTTGAACGTCGTTTTTTTGGCGTGCTACACTTTCGGCTGCCATTCGCTGCGGCATCTGGTCGGCGGATTTTTGGATTCAAAATCGAAAGTGCCGTCCTGTGCGAAAACTTACAACTGCGTCAGTTGCCTCAACAAGCGTCACATGATGTGGGCGTGGATCAGTCTGTTTTGGGTCGGGTTCACCGACCTTTACGTCCGGCTTTGCTCGATGGGCGTGTGGCACGACTTTAGATTTTTTTGAAAAAGTAAAATGTGAATGGTTGAATCGTTAAATCGTTAAATCGGAAAAACACAAAGCACGACACGATTTAACAATTTAACCATTCAACGATTTAACGAATGACAAATTACGAAACTCACGAATACGACGTGCTGGTCATCGGTGCGGGCGGCGCGGGACTGCGCGCGGCCATCGAAGCGTCGGCGGCGGGCGTCAAAGTCGGCTTGATTTGCAAATCACTTCTCGGCAAGGCGCACACGGTCATGGCCGAGGGCGGCATGGCGGCGGCGATGGGCAACGTGGATGACCGCGACAGTTGGAAAGTTCATTTCGCCGACACAATGCGCGGCGGTCAATACGTCAACAACTGGCGCATGGCTGAACTCCACGCGAAGGAAGCGCCGTCGCGCGTCCACGAACTCGAAGCGTGGGGCGCGGTGTTCGACCGCACGAAGGAAGGAAAAATTTCACAGCGCAATTTCGGCGGCCATCGGTATCCGCGCCTCGCGCACGTCGGCGACCGCACGGGCTTGGAGATGATCCGCACGTTGCAGGATCACGGCATCCATCAGGGCATCACGGTTCACATGGAATACACGATTGTTTCCCTATTGAAAAATGGCGACCGCGTCGTCGGCGCGTTTGGCTATGACCGCGAGCGCGGACGTTTTCGGATTTTCAAGGCGAAGGCCATGATTGTTTGCACCGGCGGACTGGGCCGCGCCTACAAAGTCACCAGCAATTCCTGGGAAGGCACGGGCGACGGCGTATCGCTGGCGTATCACGCGAGCGCGGAGCTGCTCGACATGGAATTCATCCAGTTTCATCCGACCGGCATGATCTGGCCGCCGAGCGTCATGGGCATTCTCGTGACCGAAAGCGTGCGCGGCGAAGGCGGCGTGTTGCGCAACAAGGACGGCAAGCGCTTCATGTATGATGACATCCCCGACAATTACAAATCGCAAACCTCGACCGATCCCGAAGAAGGCTGGCGCTACACGCAGAACGATAAAAATGCGAAGCGTCCGCCGGAACTGTTGACGCGCGATCACGTCGCGCGCTGCATCAATCGCGAAGTGAAGGCCGGTCGCGGCAGCCCGCATGGCGGCGTGTTTCTGGACATTTCGTGGATCAAGGAAAAAATTCCGAACACGGCGGAGCATATCAAAAAGAAACTGCCCTCGATGTATCACCAGTTCATGCAACTGGCGAATCTCGACATCACGAAAGAGCCGATGGAAGTCGGCCCGACCACGCACTATGCGATGGGCGGCATCCGCGTGAACGGCGACACGCAGGCGACCAATGTGCCGGGACTTTTTGCGGCGGGCGAATGCGCCGCAGGCCTGCATGGCGCGAATCGTCTTGGTGGAAATTCACTTTCTGATTTGATCGTCTTCGGCAAACGCGCTGGCGAATATGCCGCGAAATTTGCCAAGGAAAATTCCGGCGGACAAATCAACGACGCGCAAATCGAAGCCGCCGCGCGCGAGGCGTTGGAACCGTTTGAACGCGGCGCGACTACAGGTGCGAGCGCCGATGGGCCGTATCAAGTGCAGAACGAATTGCAGACGATGATGCAGCAGCTCGTCGGCATTGTGCGGCTGGAAAATGAAATGACACAGGCGCTGGCTGGCATCAGCAAGCTCAAGGAACGCGCGGCGAAAGTGGCGGTTTACGGCCATCGCGAATACAATCCCGGCTGGCACACGGCGATTGATCTGAAACATCTGCTGACGATTTCCGAAGCCATCACCATCGCGGCGCTAGACCGCAAGGAAAGTCGCGGCGGCCATTTCCGCGAAGACTTTCCGAACAAGGACCCTGAAGCGGCAAAATATAATTCCGTGATTTCCAAGCAGGCTGATGGTTCGATGAAACTGCGGCGCGAACCGATACCGCCGATGCCGGAACATTTGAAACAAGTCATCGAGGAGATGAAATGAACAAGACCGTCACTTTCAGGATCTGGCGCGGCGACGCGAGCGGCGGCAAGCTCGTGGATTATACCACCGAAATCACCGAAGGTCTCGTCGTGCTCGACGTCGTCCATAAAATCCAGAAAGATCAGGCCAACGACCTCGCGTGCCGATGGAATTGCAAGGCCGGCAAATGCGGCTCCTGCTCCGCCGAAGTCAACGGCATGCCCAAGCTCATGTGCATGACACGCATGGACACGTTGAACACCGACAAGCCCATCACCATCGAACCGATGCGCGCATTTCCGAGCGTGCGCGATTTGGTCACGGATGTGTCGTGGAATTTCCGCGTCAAAACGAAGATCAAAAAATTCAATCCGCGCCCGCCCGACGCGCCGGACGGCACCTGGCGGATGCAACAGGAAGACGTGGATCGCGTGCAGGAATTCCGCAAATGCATCGAATGTTTTTTGTGCCAGGACGTCTGCCACGTTTTGCGCGACCATCACAAGCACGAGGAATTCATCGGCCCGCGCTTTTTGGTCTACACTGCCGCGTTGGAAATGCACCCGCTCGACACGGAAGACCGCTTGCCCGAACTCAAGCAGTCACAAGGCATCGGCTTCTGCAACATCACGAAATGCTGCACCAAGGTCTGCCCCGAACACATCACGATCACGGACAACGCGATCATTCCGTTGAAGGAACGCGTGGTGGATGAATTCTACGACCCGCTCGGCTGGCTGTGGAAAATGCTGCGTCCGAAGGCTTGACCTGCGAATTGACGCCGCCAAATTTCCAGCGCAAACTCCGCTCATGGCAAAGAAATCCGGGACTGAACCAACCGCCGAGACGCCGGGGCGCAGAGTTGGAAAACAAAATTCTGAAGCTGGTAAATCCGAATCTCTCCGCGTCTCGGCGTCTCTGCGGTTGAAATCCTCTTCATTGATTGACACCCGCGTCGTTTATTGCGGCGACAATCTGGAACAGCTCGCCAAGCTGCCCGATGCCTGCGTTGACCTCATTTACATTGACCCGCCCTTCAACTCCAACCGCAACTATGAAGTCTTCTGGGGCGAAACCAGGGAGAAGCGCGCCTTTGAAGACCGCCACGAATCCACCCGCGCCTACATTGACTATATGCGCCCGCGCTGCGTGCAACTCGCCCGCGTCCTCAAAAAGACCGGCAGCTTTTATTACCACTGCGACTGGCACGCCAGCCACTACGTCAAGGTCATGCTCGACCAGATTTTCGAGAAAAATTAAAATCGTGTGTAAAAAATGATTGCCGCCATCCGCCTCATTTGTTTCACGATCCTGTTATCTGCGTTTTCCTTTCGAGCTGCGGCCGAGGATTTCACGAATGCCATCCATGCGTTTCTACAACGGCGCATCGAGGTTGAAAAACGGGACGTTGGCATCGTGGTCGGCATTGTGGACGAGCATGGCAGCAGCATTGTCAGTTGTGGTAAAATGGATAACGGCACCGATCAGGGAGTGAATAGCGACACACTGTTCGACCTCGCTTCCATCACGAAGACCTTTACCGCATTGCTGCTGCAAGATATGGTCGAGCGCGGGGAAATGAAGCTGGATGACCCCGTGGCAAAGTATTTGCCCGAGTCGGTTAAAATGCCGACCCGTAACGGCAAAGAAATCACCTTGCTCCAGTTGGCCACGCACACCTCCGGGCTTCCACTCTTGCCTGATAACGCCGACCCTAAAAATCGTTTACCGACTGCTGATTATACCTTCGATAAGTTGGATGCCTTCGTGTCCGGATACAAATTGACCCGTGCGCCGGGAACGAAGTATGAATATTCAAATGTGGGAATAGCATTGCTTGGTCAAGCTATCGCTCTGAAAGCCGGAACGAACTACGAATCACTGGTGGTGGATCGGATTTGCCGACCATTAGGGATGGACAGAACGCGGTTCACGCTGACGCCAGAACTGAAATCGCGGTTCGCCACCGGACACAATCAACTCGGCCATGTGGTCTCGAGTTGGGATTGGGGAGCTCTGATGGCCGCTGCCGCGCTGCGCTCGACCGCCAATGACATGCTAAAATATGTGTCGGCCAACCTCGGTCTGACGCCATCCAGCCTGACACCGCTCATGGAAAAAACGCATGCCGCGCACTTTCATGCGGACGTTATTGATGAGGACGTTGGGTTAGGTTGGTTTATCACGCGCGAGTTGGATGGGACAAAAATCGTCTGGAAAACCGGAAGCGGGCCTGGTTACACCGCGTTTGCCGGTTTCGACATGACGCAGCGTCGCGGTATAGTGGTCATGTCTAGTTCGGAGGATCAGGATGTTCATACCATCGGAAGGCTTTTACTTGAAAGCGAATGGCAGCCGGATCGTCGGCCAAAGGAGACAAAAATCAACAGTCAGCTTTATGATTCATGTGGGGGGCAATATCAGCTTACACCCGATTTTACGCTGGGAATACTCACCCTGCGGCAGTATCTCTTCAACGCGCCCAAGGCGGTCATTTATATCCCTGTGAGCTTCTGCCTCGCGGTGCTATTGGTCTTTCTCTGGCGCACTGCCAGTTTCCGTAAGCGCTGCATCATCTTGGGCGGGGCGGTTCTCGTCAGTGGTCTTTTAGTGGCTCTCATTGCGCTAGTGTTGAGTCACATGGTTTGCGCGTTTTTCCACCCCGGCATAAGTATCCGCTGCGAAGGGAATCGGGCTTTTGCCCAATACACCCTTGCGGTTTATCGCCAACGGTCACCGATCACTTCCAAATTACTGCCGCCTTTCCCTGCTGAATTTTGGCCGGAAATCCCTGTTGAACTTTTGCCTGAATCGGAAACTCACTTTTTTAACAGGTTGACCGGCATGTCCGTGACTTTTTTCCGGGATAACCGGGGCAAGGTGACCCGTTTAACCGCGCAGATCCTCGGAATTGAGTTTTCTCTTGCGAAAATCTCTGATCAGCATGTCGCTATCAAGCTAAACACGAAACTTCTCGATGTCTGTGCCGGCCAATACGAATTTGCGCCGGACAAAGTGATTCCCTATGGAAGAAATCTGAAAATCTGGCGACAAGGAGATCAGTTGGTCGTGCAGGTTTCGGACCAACCGGGCAAGCCCGGCAGCGGGGGCACTTTCGATATTTATCCCGAATCGGAAACGAATTTCTTCCTCAAGATTGCTGATGAGCAATTCATCTTCATCAAGAATGGCAAAGGAGAAGTGACGGCTGTCACCGTTCACCATTCGGCGGGGTTGCCAGATACCAAGGGCAAGAAACTTGCAAATTGAACAGAATGATTTTTGCAACGCAAAATTTGAAACGCCAATGGATTGGCATTGATATTTCGCCCAACGCCTGTCGCGCCATGGCCAAACGCCTGCGCGACGTTTGTGCGTTGCCGGAAAGCGAATGCTCTGGCGCGCCGGACGCGGCTTCGTCGTCCGCGACCTGCCGTGGAGCGAGGAAAAGTTGCGCGCCATCACGGCGGCGGCGCAAATCATTTCGCCGAGAAAGCATAGATGGTTGTGCTTTCAAATTTTTCTCCCGGATGCAAAATCGTCGAAGGGAAATTCGGGTGGTGGATGGAATCGGGGAAGTGCTGCGTCTCCAGGCAGAACCGGCCCGGTCTGCCGGTGTAAAGCTGCAAGCCGGGTTGCGTCGTGCGAATTTCCATGACTCTGCCGCTCTGCGGATCGCGGACGCGCGCGGCCAGCACGAGCGAGGTTCCGCCGCCGTTGATGACAAAGTTATTGTCGTAGATGGATCGCGGTTGAATCATTTCATTCATCCGCGAACCAATGAGCGCGGGTGTGGTGAAATCCAGTGGCGTGTCTTTCACCGGTGCGATCTCGCCGGTGGGAATCAATTGGGAATCGGTCGGCGTGTAGCGGTCGGCGTTCAGCCAGAGTTCGTGGCCCAGCACGTCGCCGCCGCTGGCCAGATTAAAGTAGGCGTGGTTGCTCAAGTTGACCAGCGTGGGCTTGTCTGTCGTCGCCGTGTAATGGACCCGCAGTTCGTTGCTGTCCGTCAGCGTGTAGGTCACGCTGGCGGTGAGGTTGCCGGGAAAACCTTCCTCGCCGTCCTTGCTCAAATACTTCAGCCGCACGGACGCTTCGTGTTCCGCCACCGGCAGCGCCTCGCCTTGCCACACCATCTTGTCAAATCCCTTGCGCCCGCCGTGCAGCGTATTGGTGCCGAGATTGGCCGTCACCTGGTATTCCGTGCCGTCAATCGTGAAGCGTGCGCCGGCGATTCGGTTGGCGACGCGGCCAAGCACGACCGCGCCGCTGACGCCGCCCCGTCCGGCGGTGTAGCGTTCCAACGAATCAGCACCGAGCACGACGTTGGTCATCGCGCCGTTCCGGTCGGGAACTTCAATTGCACTGATGATCGCGCCGTAGGTGATTACCTTGACCGTCATCCCCTCCGCGTTTCGCAGGGTGAATTGCTTCACCACGGTTCCGTCATCCAGCTTGCCAAATTCATGCTCTTCCAGGCGGGTGAGCGCCGCAGGCGGCCCGGCATTGGTGGCAGATGCCGGCGAATCTTGAGCCGCCCGCGCCGGCGCGGTGAGACAGAAAATGGCGCACAGCCCAAGAACAGTGGAAAATGTTTTCATGTGACAAGTCTTACCCGCCCGCGCGAAATCTTCAATCAAATTTGCGCCGGCGTTCTGGCGGAGGCCGTGAAGAGTTTTCTCCACAGGCGGCATCATTTTAATTTCCGCCGCCCGTGACGAAGCGCCGATGGCCTGCAAAAAATCCGTGAAGTCATGGCGGCGGAAAACGATTGGGCTGCAGATTTTTTTTGACCGTCCGCAAAATGCAATAAACCACCGGCGTTGCGACGAGCGACAGCAAGACGGAGATGCACAGCGCACCGATGACGGCGACGGCCAGCGGGCGCAGCATTTCTGCACCGGAGCCGATGCCCCAAGCCAGCGGCAACATTCCCAGCGCGGCGGCGAGCGAGGTCATCAACACCGGACGCAGACGCCGGTGGCCGGAGCGCACCAATGCTTCCACCAGTTCCACGCCGTCGGCTTCCAATTGCTGCACGAAGTCGAGCATGAGAATTCCGTTTTTGGCGACGATGCCGACGCCGATGATCGCGCCGAGAAATGAAACGATGTTCAACGTGATTCCTGTAATCCACAACGCGGCGACCGTTCCGAACATCGCGAGGATCGCGCCGAAGACAATCGCCACCGGCTCGTTGAACGAGCGGAATTCAACCAGCAGCACGGTGAACACGAGCAGAATTGCCGCGAGCAAAACCATCACGAGATTGCGGAAGGATTCCTGTTGCTGCTGGTAAAGGCCGCCGTATTCGATTGTGCCGGGCGGCAGCCATTTGAGCTGGCTCAATTTGTCCTGAATCTCGCGCATCGCGCCGCCGAGGTCGCGGCCTTCGAGCCGCGCGCTGACAATTATATCCTGCCGCAAATCGTCGCGGACCAGTTCAACCTCGCTCGGTTCTTCGTTCACGTCAGCGACTTGATTCAATCGCACGACGGCGTCGTTCGCGGTTCGCAAAGGCAGTTCGCGCAACGCCGAAATTTGATCCACGCTTTTCGGCTCGGCGAGGACGCGGATGTGAACGATGCGGTCGCCCTCCAAAACATACGACGCGGTCTGGCCGAGCAGCGCGGTGTTCACGGTGTCGGCGATTTCCTGCACGCTCAAACCAAATCGCGCGGCGTCGGCGGGACGCACGCGGAGATTGATGGACGGGCCAGTTTCCGTCAGCCCGTCGAAGGTATCCACGATGCCGGGAATTTTTTTGATTTCTTCCTCCACGCGCGGCGCGGTTTGTTTCAGCCATTTCAAATCGGGCGAGAACAATTTGATTTCAATCGGGTCAGGTGTCATCTGCAAGTCGCCGATGACATCGGTCAGGATGCCGGGAAAATCCCAGCGGATCGCCGGGAATTGTTCGTTGTAAGTGTGGCGCAATTCGGCGATGACCTCGTCGGTCGAATGTTTGCGGTCGCGTTTCAACTTCACCGCGAAATCGCCGCGATTCGCCTCGGTGATGAACATTCCCATTTCCGCGCCAAGCCGCCGTGAATAGCCTTCCACGTCCGGGTTCGCGGACAAAATCCTTTCCGCCTCGTCAAGCTGGCGCGAAGTTTCGGTCAGGCTCGTGCCGGGCGGTGCCCAGTAATCAATCACAAAACCGCCCTCGTCAAACTCCGGCAGAAAATCAGAATCCAACTGACGGTAAATGAACACCGACGAAACCAGCACCGCGCCGCACGCCAGCAGCGTGAGCCAGCGGAACCGCAACGCCATGCGCAGCGCACGTTCATAAACCCGGATGACGCGCGTCAGCAGCCAGCCGCCGTCAGGATTTTTTGGTGCCTCGCCCGGTTTTGTTTTTTTATTGTCGCGGATAAACCACGCCGCCAGCGATGGCGTGAGCGTGAGCGCCAAGACCAGCGACGTGAGCAGCGAAACCACCATCGTCAGCGCCAGCGCGCGGAAAAACACGCCCGTGATGCCGGACAAAAACGCCAGCGGAATGAACACCACCACCGGCGTCAGCGTCGAGCCGATGAGCGGCGTCAAAATTTCGCCGATGGCTTCCTGAATTCCCGCCAGACGCGGCCGGCCGGCGGCGATTTTCACGCACATCGCCTCGACGACGATGATCGCATTGTCAATCAAGAGTCCGATGGACGCCGCGATGCCGCCGAGCGTCATCATGTTAAAACTCATGCCGACCAGCTTCATTGCGATGAGCGTGATCAGCACCGTGATCGGAATCGTGACGATGGCCGTCCACACGCTGCCCCAGTTTTTCAAAAAGAAATAGAGAATCAGCACTGACAGAATCAGGCCGAAAAGGATTGCGTCCCAAACGCTGCCCACCGAATCGCGCACAAAAAGCGACTGGTCGTAGAAAAATCCGAGGTGCATGTCCGGCGGCAATTCCTGCTGGAGCTGTTGCAATTGAATTTTCAACGCGTTGGCGATGTCCAGCGTGCTGCCGTCCGCCTGGCTCTGGACGTTGAGCAGCACCGCGTCCTGCCCTTGCGCCGTGACCGACAGAAAAACCGGCTCCGCCCCGCGCTCGACCCGCGCCACGTCTTTGATTTGCACCGGATGGCTGCCATGAACCGCAATCACAAGATTCCCAATTTCCTCCGCCGAATGAACGCGTCCGTCCACCGTCGTCAGATACAGATGATAATTTTCCTCCATCATGCCGGCGGGCGCGAAAAGATTGTTTTTCATCAGCGCGTCGCTCACGTCCGACAGGCCAAGCCCGTTGGCCTGCAATTTCAGCGGGTCAACGACGACGTGAAATTCCGGCTGGCGACCGCCGGTGATTTCCACACGCGCCACGCCGGGAATCTGGAGAAAGCGCGGCTTCAGCTCATAGTTCGCCGTCTCCCAAAGCGACGTGATGTCGCGGTTGGAACTCGTCAGGCTGATGCCGATGATGGGAAACGCCGAGAAGGTCACGCGCTCGATTTCCGTGGAAACAGTCGCCGGCAGGTCGCTGCGGATTTGCGAGAGCCGCCCCAGCACATACAATTCCGACTGCGACATATCCACGTTCCAATTAAAAAAAACATTGATCTGCGCCGAGCCGCGTTTGGTCGCCGACCGCACCGTGAGCGCGCCGGGGATGTCTTTCAGCGCCTCCTCGATGGGGCGCGTGACGGTCGCCATCATTTCGTCGGCGGGCGTGATGCCGTTGTTCACGATGATGACGACGCGCGGAAAATTCGTCTGCGGAAAAACCGACGACGGCATCCGCAGCGCGCAAAAAATTCCCGCCAGACACAAAACCGCCGCGATGAACGTGATGGACAGGGCGTGCCTGGTGGCGAACCGGCCCAAGGGCGAAATGGTGTCGGGCTTCATTTAGAATTTCGCCGTAGCGGCGTCTCGGCAGAGCGCCGCAATTTCGCGTTGAGCAAGATGACGGCGCTCTGCCGAGACGCCGCTACGATTGTATTGAAGGCGTTCGCTTGCATCATGGATTCACCACGCGGATTTTAGTTTTTTCCGGCAAACCATAAGCCCCAACGG
>Ga0209483_1001281_pt1 | contig 19276 bp, 27 predicted proteins | sample NGEPerA_FD_184508 | JGI IMG/M metagenome (GOLD analysis project Ga0209483, IMG submission 184508) | Arctic peat soil microbial communities from the Barrow Environmental Observatory site, Barrow, Alaska, USA - NGEE PermafrostL2-A... | ecosystem: Environmental > Terrestrial > Soil > Wetlands >... | reverse complement strand
CGGAAGCGCTACGCGGCGATGGAAGGGGCGACGCAGTTATGGCGCGCCATGTGAGCAGCCGCGAGCGTGGATCGGCTGCCACCTCTAAGTGAGAAACGTGTGCTCTGACCACAGTTCACCGCTTGGCGTGTACCAGCGATATGTCCCATGGCGTTTGCCTGATATGTACTCTCCGACTTCTTTGGCGACCCCGTCATCCCACCAAGAGCGGTACGCCCCATGAAGCTCGCCGTGGCGATAGTGCGCTTCGAGAACGAGAACGCCGGCTTCAGTCCACTCCTGCTGTGTACCGTGCGCTTTGGAATCGAGCCTTTCGGTCCTTAGCAGGCGAGCGCCTGAAGGGGAAAATCGTTCGATGACTTGAGAGTCTGCCATTCGAGAACGGTCAGTGCTTCCACTCGTCGAGCACGTGCGTCGGCGTCTCGTGACCATAACGCAGGTTCCACTTCATGACGGCGATGTCGGGCGCGGCGTCGACTGGCCCCTGCGAGCCGCATTCCTCGCACCAGACCGCCCATGCGTCGTCTGGCTGGTCCTGAAGCTCATGCAGCTCGCAGCGATCGTGCGCGCAGTGCGGGCATGGGCGGATCGCATCCATTATCAATTCCGGGCCTTGTCACGCGTATCTTTACGGTTTGAAACTCGGCCGGACCTCGCGAAGGGCGCGCCCTCCCTTGGGCGTCAAACAGTCCGTCAGCACAAGGTCGATCCACTCGTTACCAGAATGACTCTCTCGGTGAACGGATGCAACGCGCTCGATATAGCCGGCTTCAGCAAGAGCCTGAATGGTATCCGCGATCGGTTGAAAGTCGGCCAGCGATACGCCGAAGGTGTGCGGGTGGAAATCATGCATGTGCCCGTCGAGCCGCCGAAGAATCTCAGTTTCTATCGCAGTGAATTTCTGCGGCACAGATCCCTCCGTACTTTCGTGTTGGTTAGGCGACTTGCGCCATTAGCGAAGCGCGCTCCGCACTTTGGCCTCTGCAAGCTGGGAAGCCTCGCGCCACCAGTCTTCATACTCGTCGGAATCTAGCGACGCGTCAGCAAACGATTCACGCCATAGGCTATTTAGCGCCTCAAACGTGGTTGAAAACAGGCCCGATGTTGCCCACAGCGTTCGTATGCCGTTGACGCGATCTCTCCCTTGATCACGCCGGTATTCAAATCGAATAACTTCAACCGATCGCTGCACATACGCACCGGCGGCAAATATCGCGACCACGTAGAACCAGGAAAAAAGATACTGCCCCAGCAGTGTTGCGACGATGGCGATGCCTGCACACCATCCCGCCAAAGTGGACTTTTCGTATTCGGCAAGCCTTTGCTCAGCGTCAACGAGCGATGGCAACTCACGTCGTAGTGCGTCAACGCAGGATGCCACTATATCCAACCTTCGTGCCAAATCGAGTTGGCCAATTGCCGGCAGCGGAGGAGAGCTGGACTCGTTCATGGGAACTGGAACCAATCTTAGGAATGTCAATTCTCACTTACAGAATTCCTGCTGCAATTCCACCGAAACTTGATATGGAGTTTGGTACGCATAGTTCCCCTGGATAGGCAGCCAAGCTGGGGCATTGGAAAGCGAAATATCAATCCGTAGTCTTGCAAAGCCTTCCGCATCGACTACTGTTGAATCTGCCGGTTTAATTTCTCGTTGTAAAAGTGCTTGCGCTGGATCCATTTGAACCCCTCATGTTTTGTGATTGTGGCAACGTCGATGGCGCCTCCGACGGTCGGGGCGTTTAAGCTGAAGAGAGAAAATTTCGCCGCGGTATCCGCAAGAAAGTACGTTAGATCAATTGCATCCTGGATGGGCATCGCGGAAAGAGAAAGCGGCGCGCAGAGCCCGCCATATAGTGTCTTTGTAATGGTGGTGGCCTCCTCTTGACTATGGCCTGCGTTCACTAGCACAGAGTGCGTATCCGAGCCGCAGCCAAGTATCAAACGATCCAACGCCTCCCCCTGTCCTGCCCAACGTAGCCCGAAACTGTCTCTATCATAGATAGAGACAGGATTTGCGCACTCGTTGCCAATGATTATGAACTCCCAAACCTCAGGCAGAGCGGCGCCCGCCGAGTAACCACCAATGCGGTACCCCATGTAAAAGTTGGGGACGCCATCAGGGTACTGCGCTCGATACCGCTGCTCGAAGAGAAAGCGACGGGCTTTGATTGCGACTTCCTCTACGGTGTATCCCTCCCCATCGAGACTCATGTCAGGGTCCAGCGAGGTCATGGGATCCAGCAGAATGCGCAAGTCTTTAGATAGCGTACTTATCGATGCTGCTCCAATACTGCCGGAGCCGTACGTCATCGCGCCAAGCGGCCAAACCTTAACGAGATTGAACACTTTGTTAGCGTTGTTGTAGACCTTCATCACAACGCCCTCATTGTTCGAGAACGTAGTTGCACTATCAGAGGCCATTACCAGCCCGTCAGTGACGCGCGTGGTTACGACAATCGTCATTGCGCAGTCCTTGAAGAATGTGCGCAATGCTATTGCCATCCTGATGTAGTCGCAAGGGGCAGGTGCGTTAGCGGGACAACAATCCGCCTAGCGCGCGGAGGATGGCGTTAGCCTGTCTGCGCTGTACCAAGTAAGCCCGTGACCGCCGCCCATGGGTAACCGGCCTGCCTGCCTTGCCCCCGTGCATCCGACAGCGGCCGTTCGCCATTGCCGGTGAACAGCAGGGATTGCCGGTCCTGCGCGAGTGCGCGCCGCAACGGGGCGATAGGTGGCAGTGCAAGGGATTACGGATTGTTTTATCGGCCTCACCCTCCACGGCTACCCCCCGGTGTGGAGACATTGCCAACCAGCGCCTGGCCGCCAGCAGCAACGTTGACGTGCTGAACGGTGACCGTTTGTGAGCCGCCATTGCGCAACCTCTGAAGCGTCAGGGCGCCGTTCTGGAATGCGGCCATCAGCTTAACCACAGTGCTGGCACAGCGGTTGGCCTCCACGTTATCCGGGCGAAAGCCTTCGGTGTACCTGAGCGCGTTATTCGCCATGCGCATGCTCATCTCGTGCGCGACTGCCATCTGGTGAGCTATCGCCTTCTCCACACTGTTCTCCGCTCGTATGCTTTCGGCCAAATCAATCGCCAGCGCGACGCAATCGAACGTGGGCTGCTGTAACAGATCGGTGCGGCGGACGCTGGCATCCTCGGCGATGACAGTAGGGTCTTCCCGTAGGGTGTCTCGAATGTTCGCGCGCTTATAGTCCTCACGCCGAGGCTGTTCCTGCACCACTTCGCCGCCCGCTCCTAAGTCCGGTGCTGCTGGCAGTTGCAGTACCTTCGCGGCCGCGCGATCCCACACGGGCGCCAAGACGGGCTTGGGCTTGCAGCGACGCTCTACGTAGCTGTTGCGGCGGTATTCGAGGAACTCGGCCGTAGGGGTGCGATATGCCGTGGCCATCGCTGCGATTATCCGAGTCCGTTACTGCGCGTTCGGCCGGCAGCGGGCGCCTGAGACAGCGCCTTACCAGAGCCCAGCGGCTGGAAGTTGCCGGCGATGTTGGAGTTACCCATCCCCGCGAGCGTAGATAGCGCAGACTGACCGCTCTGTATGTAAGGCGTGTAGTTCCCCGCCGCGCCACCCGTCCCGCCGCTGCCGTTAATCAGGTTCGTGGCTTGCGCAGAGGCATCGTGCAGCCCCGCTACAGTCTGCGCAGTCCCGGCGTTCACCGCGTTGCGATTCATCAACCCGCTGGCACCGACCGCGAGCATCGGGAGCAGGCTGGAGAGAATGTCCCCGGTGCTTGCATTCGTCTTGCCGGTGAGCAGGCGAGACAGGATCGAACCGATACCGGCCGAGCCGGACGCGTTCGCGAGGGCATTCAATTGGGCCGTGGACAGGCCACCGTTAGGATCGGCGTTGCCGTTCCAGTTGTTGTTCGTATTGGAGCCCCAATTGATCCCCATCGACGGGTCAGTCGGGGGAGCTATCGTCGTCGGATAGTTCCACCCTGCATTTAAGTCCCCACTGGTAGGATCGAAAACAGTGGGATCAATCGTCATCTGCGTAGGGTCCGGCAGCGTCGGCAATTGCGACAAATCCAAACCACTCCAGTCAAAGCTGTCCATCTGTTTCTCCTAGTGCTGCACTGCGTTGAGTTGTCCTGCGATTAACGCCATTACACGAAGGCCGGCAAGCGCTGTCTCGGGTTCGGTGAGTAACGCGTCCATAACCTTTTTGTGATTTGCTGCCTGCCACCGCGTCCGCAGCCAGTCGGGCTGCGTTGCAACCACCGCACGTAGCAGCCTGTCGATCTCCGTCGCCTGCTCCGGCGTCGCATTTTGTTCTGTGTTCATAGTCTTGGCCCCGAAGCCCCCGCGACTCCCGCAGCGGGGATTGCCAGCGACGACAGGGCCGTTCCTAACTGGCGCGCAAGATCAGGACGCTTTGTAAGCATCGACAGAGCCACTTGTTTTCCAGCCGGTGTGTAAAGGAGCGACGCTAGTCCTCCCGCGCCAAGTCCGACCGACGTTGTCATCGGCGCGTGCATGAATCCCTCAGCAAGCGCCGGTAGTGACATAACAGCAGCCGCGCGGTCGAACGTTCCGCTGTTGTTGACCTTGTTCGGCAACACCTGCTGCGCCGCCGTGGATAAATCCTGATTCAGCGCATCGCCGCGTGCGGACATGCGATTGCGTACCGTGTTGTCGCTGCCGCGCACGGCGTTCGTAAGCTGAGCCGGAGTAAAGACGCCGTCCTGTCCCATCGCCCCTATCGACTGACCAGCCTTTTCCAGTTGCACCAGCGTTGCCCATCCTTGGTCAGCAGCTTGAATGATCGGCGCAGTCTGCGGATTGGCACGCGCAAACATATCCTTGATCGTGCTTTGCGCTTGGCTGAGGGCTTGCGAGTACAGACGTTGCGAACCGTCCGACGATCCGCGATAAGTCGCCGCCAACTGTCCGAGTGCTGAGTCGGCTTGCTTCCCGACTGTGGGCGTGATCGTGCCGGCCGGCGTGATGTTGTCCAGAACGTTGCGCTGAATGGCGGAATCGAAATCCGACTTCATCGACGACGGGACCATGGTGGACAAGTTAGCCAAGGCGCTTTGTGTCTGATCGTCGAATGGCGCGGGTACTGACTGCGACAACGCATCCTCATACTTCTGCGACAGGAAGTTGCCGACGGCCTTGATGCCCTTGGTGCCTACGGGAACACTCGCCGCTACCTGTGCGCCCTCGTCGCCGAACGGTTGTAATGCGCGGGCATACACGGCACGATTCAAGTCAAGGATGCCCTGTTGCCTCGCGCCGCCGATGATCGAGCCGAGGACCGGGATGCTAGTCGCTGCCGACTCTAGCGCGTTCGGGATGCCGCCCAATGCTTGACCTGGCGTCAGCGAGATGTTCTCGTCGATCAGCTTTTGCTGGGCTGCGCCAATTTGCGGAGACAGTGCGCCAGCAACGGTGCGGAGAGTCCCGCCAACGCCTGCGCCAACGACGGTGCCCATTCCGACTTGCTTGGCTTTCTGCGTCCAGAAATTATCACCGGGGTTATCAACCGGGGTGAGTGCGCCGCCCAGCCCTCCGGCTCCGGCACCTTGCACAATGCTTCCGAAAATGCCTGCGGCCTTGAATGGCCACGCCAAGCCGGGGGCGAGGTCTTGTGCAAAACCTGAACCGGGAATTGGCGCGGGCTGCGCAGCCTTCGTATCAGCGTTCGCAGCCTCTGTCGCTTGCTGCATGTTGGCGAACGTCTGCGAAGTCGGATCGAGAGTAGTCGCCCCTCGTGCGGCCAGTTGCGCAGCAGCGTCCAACGTGCGTTTTGCCCCGTAGGCTATGTCGGGCATATATTGGCCGCCGGGCAGTATGCTGCCCAATACCTGACGAAACAGGGATCCACTGCCAGTTGGCTGCGCGTTTCCCGCCGGCGGCAGCGAATCAACTATCGTGAAACCGCGACCACTCGGCGGCAGCGAATCAACGATTGTGAATCCGCCGCCAGAGGATGGTGCGGCTGCCGCGTTCTGCTGTGCGGGGATGAGATCGTCGAAATACCTTGGCGCTTGGTTTTTCTGCGCAGCGATAAGATCGTCGAAATAGCCAATACCTGCCGTCGTTGTGCCGCTCATTTCTTGCTCCCTGTAAGTGCCCGCAGGCAGTTGATGCCGGCCGGATAGTCCCGGCAGGCGGTGCGGCGTGCTTCGTCTACATCTGCGCTGGTCCACCGTCCCGGATCGGCACGGCGTAGGCGCTCGATGAGTTCCGACGCCTCACGTTCGACGGACGCCAGGAGGGTCGCGAGCTCGTCGCGATGGGCGCGGATCGCTGCGCGCAGGTTGTCGTCTAGTCGGGTGGCTGGCGTGACCACGATGCGGGCGCTATCCAGAACGACTGTGAAGCCGGCCTCGGACAGCGTGCGAAGGGTCGTGGCGGCATCCATCAAAACGCCTCGCCGACTTCGGCGTAGTAAACCGTTTGACCGTCGCTCGCAGGGTCGCGATCTACTCCATCGGCCGAAGATTCCGCCGAAGGTGCCGAAGGTGCCGCACAATTGTGGGTGGCATCTTCAGCACCTTCGGGCGAAAGTGGCACCTTCGGGAGGCTCCATTCCCAGCCGCCTTTCATGCCTTGCTTGTCTACCCGTGCGCCGATTGCCGCTCGCGCCCGCTGCATCTGCCGCTTGCTGTAGCCATGTGCTTCGGCGTCCCGGAATACGGTCGTTGCGGGCATTGGGCCTAGTTCGAGGAGATAGCGCAGGAATTCCTTGGGATCGCCGCCACCCTCGTTTTCGGCCTCGACGTGCTCTGCGCTCGCCAGGATGTCTCGGGCGCTGCCGTCGACCGATCCGGCCCATTCCACCCGCGAGGCGACGATGCCGGCTAATTCTCCGGTGAGGTCCACTTGGAGCAGCTCGTATTTGAAGCCGCCGCCATCGGGGCCGATGTTGGACTTCACGCGCACCAGTACGCGGCCGCCGCCATCTTCTTCGGCCATCTTGGCGGTTCCCAACACTATCCGCGCGACCGCTCCGAAACCGAGTGAGCCCGTAACCCGCTCCAGCGGTTCCTTGCCTTGCGTGCCTTTGGTGAAGTGGGTTATCCCAATGAGCGCTACCCCTTGCTGCTCGGCGAACGTTACGAGTGGTTGCAGACCTCGCCGCACCTCGGCGTTGTGATGTGAGTCGCCAGCAACCGCCGAGACAATCGGATCGACGATCATCAGCCGAAGGTCAGGCAGGCGGGAGGCCGCCAACGCAAGCGCCGGGAAATGGGTAGCTGGATCGAATGGAACTGGTTCCCCGCCTTGGCGCACGTCACCCACAAAGTGAACGCGGGACATATCTGCGCCGGCCGCTCGAAGGCGGGGCGCGAGTGTGTCGCTCGGCGCATCCTCACCTGACCAGACCAACACGTCGCCAATAGGTGCGCGGGTGCCGTCCGGCCATCTGCCGCCGCATGTGACCGCTGCCGCGAAGTCGAGCGCGAGCGTCGTCTTTCCCGTGCCCGGTGCGCCCGCAACGATGTGCAGTTTGCCCTCGGCAAGGAAGCCCGCCCATAGCCACGCGATTGCTTCGATCTTGACCGTATCGCCTCGGACCAGCGCTACTTGCGGACCTTCCAGATAGGTCGCCATTGCGTTGTACGGCTCAGGTTGGGGCCGACGTACCGGCAGCGCCTCAAAATCGCTTGTAGAGGCTTCCGAGTGCGATTCCAACCATTCGACGGCGTCGGCCCTGGGAGGCAGGTTCAGTTGTGCCACATCGAGCGTTGCGACCGTGCAACCGATCGACAGCAACCGTGCGGTGACATTCATCATGTACCGCTGCCCTGGCTCGTCGTTGTCTGGCCACAGTCGGCAGGTGCGCCCGCAAAGGGGCGACCAATCGGCAGCGTCGGCAGTGTCCGCGCCGCCGCTCGTTGTCGCGACGAGCCCGGCTTTGGTCAGTGCATCCGCCGCCTTCTCGCCTTCCACTATCCAAACGGTTGCGTCGAGAGCGGTCGCGATTGCGTCGAGTCGGTACAAGGGCTTTCCGTTCGGGAATCTAGGCTCGCCGAGTTCGTAACCATGGCCGGTCAGCTTCATCGGTCTGATCCACTTGTCGCCGTTTTCGTGCTTGGCTCGTATGCGCCAGTACAGCGGAGCGCCGTCCGCACCACAGTACGTGTGCAGTCCGGCCGGCTGAAAGCCTTTGGCGATTGCGGGCGCTGCCAGACGGCGAGCTGCTTCCTTCGGGGTCTCGGTCATTCGAACCGCCCGCCAAGGTCGCGCACGGCGTCAACAAATCCCTTGCCAGTGCGGGCGCGGTGCAAGGCGATCACATCGCCGCCTTTTTCGCCACAGACTTGGCATCGGTAGTGACAGTCCACCAGCGACACGATCATGCTGGCGTGAGCCTCGTTACCGGCCTTGTGCGTCGGGCATTTGATCAGCGCCCATTCGCCGCGCGGGCGCTTCGCAATCAGCCCGTTGTCGGCGAGATAGCGAACCGGCGTCGGAAGCGAGGCGCGGTCCAGCTTGCGAGGTCCATACAGGCGTTGGTAGTGCTGCATGCCGGGATGGAGGTTCATGCTGCCCGCCATTGCGGACGCCGATCGAAGGCGGTCTGCAGTCGTTCAAGCGAGATCGCGCCGGAGGTGTACAGCGCCACCGCAAGCGGCTTGCCATATTGATCCGGAGAGAGAGACGAGATACGATTCGCTTCGGGAGTAGTTACCTGGGCCGCCGGCAAGCGGCCCGTTTCATTTGCGGGCGGCGCATGAAGAGTGTTGCTCACGCCTCCATCTCCGACGCGCGGCGCGATTCGATCCAACGATCGAAATCGTCACGCTTATAGCGCACGCTGCTACCCAGCTTGATAACAAGGTCACGAAAGCCGTAACGGTTGGTCGATCGCCAGACCGCTTGGGTGCCTTCGAGTATCTGGTATTTCTGAACGACATCCCGCGGCGTCAACATCTCGGCCGTCGGTATTGTTCGGGTAGATTCGGTACTCGGTGTTTGCACGTTCGCTCCTGGTTGTTTGACCGGCATTCACGTCGAATGCCAAGCCACAACAGGAGCGTATGGAGCTAATTAGGGCAGCCCGGAACACCTAACAAAAATACCGCCGCTATTTCTTCCGAATGCGCTTAAGGATCCTATGCCGGCTCCGTAGCGTCGCCAATAGCACTTGGAAAGCTGCGAAGCCGAGCTCTCCGGATTCGTCACTGTCCGGATCTTCCCACTCCAATCGCTGGGGCTCGGGGTATTCGTTCACGATCAATTTGGTAGTTCGCGCTGCGCCAATTGCGATAGTCCACAAATCCTGATTGGTTGCGGCGCGATTTGCCAATAGCGATACCTCGACGATCTTGTTAAACGCCGTTCTTCGGCCAGTTGCGCGAGATCGCTGCATGCGCGCTGTGTAGAAGCCGAACTCCGCTAACGGAGTCATAGAGTCAATCCAGGCCGCGAAGAACGAGACCTTCATCTCTAGCGCTTGGCGATCTGATATGTGTCCAACAGACGCCAACTCGTTTAGCAGTGTCGGAGAACCCGCTGGGCGGATAGTGGATAGTCCCACTTCGCCGCAAAGTTCGTTGAAGCGCGTGGCGTATTGCAGCCACGCTTTTTCGGCGGCGCCATCGCGGGGCGTGTCGAGGTCGCGGGGCTTGCGTTTTTTTGAGCGGCGCATACGTAGTGCTATCCCGGCAGCGGTCTGCAGTCACATACGTTGCTCATTGTGTTCCCGGCGAATATCGACCGGCGCGACCTACCAGTTCAAGTTGATTGCCAGGCTGGCTTTGCCGAGCCTCGTTGTCCAGCCTCGCGGCGCCCCGAGCACGGATTACTAGCAGTCGCTCAGCCCATTGCTGTGGGCTTAGCGTGATCCAGTCGCCGTCCGGATCGGGCCATACCCGCTTGACGCGGAAGCGCTCGATATCGTTGAAGCGCGCATCGCCGGAGTTTGGGTGCCTTGCCGGCTTGTAGAGAACCACGTAGGCAGGAAGGTTGGCGCGTCGCGCAAGCTGCCGAATGACGCTAGTCGCCTTCCATTCCTGCTCTACGTCTAGAGCCGTCTCGATGAGTAGCAGAGGCTCCTTCGCTCCGTCCGAGTGCTCGATCCAGATGGCGTTGTCGAGATCGACCGTCGACAGCGTAGACGCCAAGTCCTCGCCGAGATACCGGCGAAGACTGGCGGTCCTGTGCCAACTGCTGTACTCCGCGGACCTAAAACCGAAGCGTTCAGTGTCCACGGCTCTCCGGTCGCTGGTTGGGAAGCGCCTTGGCCAGAAATGCAAGAAATGCACCATCGTGCCTGGCCTTCGCAACGGCGGCGGCCACAGGCGATTTCTGTGCAGGCGCAGTTCGCACGGCAATTGGACTACACGACTGGAGTAGTTGCATCGCGTGCTCAAGGGCGGCCTCTACCTTAGCTACGTCCTCGGCGGAATATCTGTAGCTAACCTTCCCGCGCGACTCGTTTTCGAGATCGCCATTCATGCACTTGATCGTGCATCGCACATCAGTTCGGAGTACACCCTCACATATCTCCGTAAATCTTTCGACTCCAGAAAAGAGAGGCGCCTTATTCTCTTGCAAACGGGCCTGCCGCTTTGCTTCATCGCCGGTGTAGCGGACCCAGTATTCGTAGAATCCCTCACAGAGCCTGCGGGCCTTCCACTCATCTATCCCCGGCCTGCGCCTTTCTTCTTCGGTATTCTCTTCGCGGCCGGATGCGCGAGGGCTGGCGGACGACAAATGCCGCTCAGGACATACGTCAGCCTCGATAAGATCGGCCTGGTGTCCGTACCACCGAATGCCAGCGCGCCACTCGTATTCGCGCCATTCCTCCCGTTGAATGGGTAGATGTTCGCCGGCTTGAGCACGCGAAATGAGATCACATTCGGTTTCCTCCCTTTTTTTAGCGCCGGATTCGCCCTCGCGCCACGTTTCCAGATAGAGATTCCCGGAAGACGGAAAGCAAGCCCGCCAACGTGCGCATTGTTCGCCGCCGCACCTTGATCTGCTTCCGCGAGCAGGTGCGCCTGCTCGCTCGATGGGAACTCCAGCGACAGCGCAGACTTCGGCGACCGGCCCATAGAATCCGCGCACGTTCCACCGTTCTGTGTACGAATAAATAGTGTCCGGCAATTCGTACACCTCCACGCCGCCTTCCTTTCGGATTGCAAGTGGCACCGGGGCTGCCGTCAGAGCACTACAAGCGCCGACCCCCTTGACTCTTGCCTCCGACACATCGTGTTCTATTCTGACGTATTGAACTTCGTCGCTAACGAAATGGACTAGCTCCCATGGCACGCCGGCTTCCGTAAGTTGCCGCGTGCGATCCATAAGGTGTGGCGGCACGGTCGTTAGTTTTTTGGACATGGTCATCATTCGCTGGCGGGTTGTTCGGTGAATATGCCGAAACCTGCATCGTCGATGACATTCCAACTCACTGCGTTGATTTCCTGCGCCCTGCGTTTTGCGGCCCCACGGCAAGCGAATAGCAACTGTCTGGCTCGATCCGGGTTAACAAAGGAATCGATGGTCAGCTGACCGATCGCAACCGCACCCAACGCAAGCACCTGGAACCGCGAAATCTTGATAGTTGGAATCCCGGCGCGCGTTGTCTGCCTGACTGACGGCAGTTCGGTTTGGTTGGGCGACTTGCGGCGGATAGCCAGTGCTGTGCTGCCCGACGTGCGTCGGCCGCGTGCCTCCAGGAACTCAGTGATAATGTTTTCAGCCATGATGCAGTCTCCTTTAAGAGATTCACTGCGTTGCGGTTAGGGGGCGCAGGTATTCCCGTACCTGCTGCCCCCGCTTACGACCTCTTACGTTTCTTCTTCAGTTGCGTTACCTCTCCAGCTTGCTTCATACCGGCCGCCACGAGAATTGCTGACGTGGCGCGCTCTACTGACTCTCGTACCGGGTCCGTGTCCAGACGCGCATACGTCGCCGTTGTCTGGACCGATTTGTGATTGAGTGACTTGCCGATAATGGCGAGGCTTGCCCCGGTACGTGCCTGCCAGCTTCCGAGTGTGCGGCGCAGGTCGTGTATGCGCAGATCGGCCATTCGGACGGTTGACACGTCGATCTTGGCGGCGACTGCCTCAGCCCTTGCCCTGGCGAGTACTGCAGCAAATCGCTCTTGGCGCTTCGCCTCGAACGTGATCCCGCGTTCAGCGAGTTGGGTAGTAAGTTGGGTCAACTCGTCCCGGTCGAATATCCGTCGCCATGCCATCTTGGGCTCGACCAGATGGCCATGCTTGCCATGCCCTGCGAACACGAACGGGGAATCGGTGTTGGTGCGGCGGCTTTGCAGGATCTTGACCGCCTCCGGTGTTAGCGGAATGGTCTGCGGATCGTCGTTCTTGGTGCGAGCAATGCGCCATTCAAAACGCGCCATATCAAGCTCGGACCAGCGCATGGCAAGGACATTCGCCCTTCGCGCTCCGGTCAGCAGCGAGATCAGGAAATAATCCCGTAGCGCCGTATTAGGCTCATCCACGAGGGCGCTATAGAAGCGCGGCAGTTCCTCTGCCTGCAGGAAGCGCTCCCGCGACCTTTCGGCGTTCTTGCGCACCCCTTTGGCTGGGTTGGTCTGCCACAGCCCCGACGACAGCGCCCAGCCGTAGACGCTCGAAATCAGCGCTAGAACCCGGTTGGCCGCCACCTTGTGTCCCACCTTGGAGATCGCGCTGTGCACGGCCGCTACTTGGGCCACGTCGATCGCCGAGAGCTTCTGCGGGCCCAACGTCTTCACTAGGTACTGATCGAACTTGGCCTTGTCTTCCGGCCACGTGCGCTTGCGGGGCTTGGAATGGCGCTCCAAGAAGTCCTCGAATAGCTCGCCAAAGGTCAATTCCGCCTTGTGCGCCCGCTTGAGCTTTGCGGGGTTGGCACCACCCTCGATCGCCAGGTTAATCTGGGCGGCCCGTTTCCGGGCCCGCTCAATTGTCATGCTGGGATAGCGGCCAATGGTGATCCGCTCGGGACTGCCCCCCTTCGTTCGGCGAAAGACCGAGAAGGTCTTGGCTCCGGACGGAGTCACGCGCAGCTGCAGGCCCGGTACACGGGCGTCAAGGACGGTCAGCCGCTGTCCTGGCGCAGCGGTCAGCCTGTCGAGGACAGCCTTGGTGAACGGTTTCCGGTCCATCCTAGCCTCAGGGTTACGCCGGGGTTACGGCCTACGTCTAAATCCGTGTAACCCCATTAAGGCGAGTGTAACCCGCTTTCCCTATGGCGTAAAGCTCCGTGAAGGCCGGTAAATCTCTGGGTTATCGTGAACCCACGGAATCATAATCCTAAGGTCCCCAGTTCGAGTCTGGGGCTCGCTACCAGTAAAACCAAGGGCTTGCGCCAATGACGCAGGCCCTTGACGTTTCATGCGGCGTCCGGCGACAGACGGCGCGCAGGTCGCAGTCCCACGCGCCGGTTTCGCGACATCGGACTACGCGCGATGAGGACAAGCGCTGACGGGCGCCCGCTGAACCGCGACACAGACTGGTGATCCGCCAATCAAACAAAGATTCCCCATGAACATCCGGAAAACGCTTTTGGCTTTTGCGGTCGCGGGATCCTTCGCGTCCCCGTTCGCTGTGCAGGCGGCAAGCATCCGATTCAACGTCGATGTTGCGCCACCCGCTCCTATCTACGAGCAAATGCCCGCACGTGCAGGCTATGTGGTCGTGCCGGGTTATTACAAATTCGACGCAAAGCGCCACGCCCACACCTGGGTCAAGGGCAAATATGAACGTGCGCGACATGGCCAGCATTACGTCGCGTCGAACTGGCAGCAGCAAAATGGCCACTACGGCTTCAATGCAGGGCACTGGGACAAAGACTGATCGCTTGTGATCTGCGAGATCGCGGCGCCTTGCGGCGCCGTATTTATTGGCCCATCGCGCATGCCATCGTCGCTCGCCCAAAACGGTATCGGGCCGGAACATCGCCGTCCCGCGCCGGAAGCATTGCCTGCGCTGGCTCCGGATGCGATTCGATTCTCATCGCGCGTGCAGCCGCGATGTAATTTCGGGCGGTGCGCGCGAACGCAGCCTTTGGAATGTCGCGTCGCACCGGGGCGCACGGCCTCGGATTCTCGTAAGTACGTTAGCGTACAGACACGCCATTGACCGCGTGTTCAAATCTGCAGCATATGATCGATGTTCCTCTCGTGCAGCACGCGTTGCCAACGCCCGAAAAACCTTTGCTGGTGGTCGGCAGGATCTGGGCCGCATCACCCCGCGACAAGGTGGAGGGCGTCATCGCCTACTGTCTGCTCGGCGCCGTTGCCTGCGCTATGCTCTACATCGCCTGCATGGCTGGGCTGTTCTTCACCAAGACGTAGCGCCCCGGACGGAATTGCACGGCGCATCACGTTACCGTCACGGCTTCGCGGCTACCTTGGATTCACCCGCCGTGGTGTGCGCTGCGTACTTTGAGCATTTCATCCGCAATCCGGTATGACCATGCCGGAAGCGCCGACTCCTGCGATTCGTCGCACGTCGACGCGCCGTGGGTGCTGTTGCCGCAAATGCCTGCCAGCGCGGCCGCGGCGCGGCACCGGCGATGAACACGCCGTCGCGGACGTCGCTACGGGACTGCAAATCGCCCTGGTAGCGTTCCGGATGCTTCGATAGGTGAGAAGATGGCACGGGAGGCGTCCGACGTCCAACCAGTCGGTTGCGACGAATAGAGGCGTGAACCGGCGCGGCTTGCCGCGCAACCGGGCTTGGCGCCGACAAGCTGCCCGCGCCTTGTGATTACACCCAGGCGCATTGCGCGGCGAAAGTCACGGGTTCAACGTGCGCGTCGGTGCGGCGTTGTCCACCGCGGGGTTCGCGCTGATCGCGGCGCAAACTCTGCGCGCCATGTTCAGCGAACGCACGCGGGTCGGCAATTTCTGATGAGTACCCCGATGACAAGCAAGACCGATGACGACGAAGGCGACGCCGCTCCGGCAACCGGGATGCGCCGCGGCCTGACGAGCTACGGCGACGCCGCGTTCTCGCTGTTCCTGCGCAAGGCGTTCATCAAGGGCGCCGGCTACACCGACGATGCGCTCGATCGCCCGATCATCGGCATCGTCGACACCGCGAGCGCGTACAACCCGTGCCATGGCAACGCGCGTGCGCTGGTCGAGGCGGTCAGCCGCGGCGTCATGCTGGCGGGCGCGCTGCCGATGCCCTTCCCGACGATCTCGCTGCACGAGAGCTTCGCGCATCCGACCAGCATGTTCCTGCGCAACCTGATGTCGATGGACACCGAGGAGATGATCCGCGCACAGCCGATGGATGCGGTCGTGCTGATCGGCGGCTGCGACAAGACGGTCCCCGCGCAGCTGATGGGCGCCGCGTCGGCCAACGTGCCCGCGATCGTGCTCGTCACCGGCGCGATGCTGACCGGCTCACATCGCGGCGAACGCGTCGGCGCGTGCACCGACTGTCGCCGCTACTGGGCGCGCTACCGCGCCGACGACATCGACACCGATGAAATCGCCGCCGTCAACGAGGAGCTCGTCGCCAGCGTGGGCACGTGCTCGGTGATGGGCACGGCGAGCACGATGGCGCTGTGCGCGGAGGCGCTGGGCATGATGCTGCCGGGTGGCGCGACGGCGCCGGCGGTGAGCGCCGATCGCATCCGTGTCGCCGAGGAGACCGGCGCCACCGCGGTGCGTCTTGCAGCGTCACGGCTGGCACCGCGCGACATCCTGACCGTCGAGGCGTTCGAGAACGCGTTTCGCGTGCTGATGGCGATCGGCGGATCGACCAACGCGATCATCCACCTGACGGCGATCGCCGGACGCGCGGGCATCGGCGTCGACCTGGATGCGCTCGACCGCATGGGTCGCGAAACCCCGGTGCTCGTCGATTTGAAACCCTCGGGACGCCATTACATGGAGGACCTGCACAAGGCCGGCGGCCTCGCGACGCTGTTGCGCGAGCTCGCGCCGCAGCTCAACCTCGACGCGCGCACGGTGAGCGGCCGCACGCTCGGGGAAGAACTGGACCGCGCGGCCCCCGCATTCGCGCAGGACGTCGTGCGCGCGCGCGGCAACCCCATCCATCCGCAAGGCGGCATCGCGGTGCTGCGCGGCAACCTGGCGCCGGACCACGCGATCATCAAGCAGTCGGCGGCCGACCCCGCGCTGATGGAACACGAAGGCCGTGCGGTCGTGTTCGAGAACGTCGACGACCTTGCGGCGCGCATCGACCGCGAGGATCTCGACGTCGAGGAAGGCGATGTCCTCGTGCTGAAGAACATCGGTCCGCTCGGCGCGCCGGGGATGCCCGAAGCCGGCTACCTTCCCATTCCGCGCAAGCTCGCGCGCCGCGGCGTCAACGACATGCTGCGCATTTCCGACGGTCGCATGAGCGGTACGGCGGCGGGAACCATCGTGCTGCACGTGTCTCCGGAGTCCGCGGCCGGCGGTACGCTGGCGTGGGTGCGCAACGACGATCGCATCCGCTTGAGCGTGCGCGAGCGCACGCTGACCCTATTGGTCACCGACGACGAGCTCGCGCGGCGCAAAGCCGCCAACCCGATAACGGCGCCGGTCGCGCCGCGCGGCTACCGCAAGCTGTTCCTGCAAAGCGTCACGCAGGCGGCTGCCGGCGTCGATTTCGATTTCCTGCGCGCCGAAGCCATCGTCGCGCAGACGCCACGCAAACCGCGCTTCGACTGAATCGTGGGAACGCGCGCGATTTTGAAGTCGACCGCGACTTTCGCTACTATGAGGCGAGCGCGCCACGCATGACCGAGACCGACACATTTTCCGCCGACTGCGAATCGCACCGCAGCTACCTGTTGCGCGTGGCGCAGCTGCAACTTCGCGATCGCGACGCCGCCGAGGATGCCGTCCAGGAAACGCTCCTCGCGGCATTGACGGCGAAGGCCGGCTTCAGCGGCAAGTCGACGCTCAAGACGTGGCTGACGGGAATCCTCAAGCACAAGATCGTCGACACCATCCGCCGCCGCCAGCGCGAGCCGCTGTTGATGGCGTCGCTCGAGGAAGAGACCGACTTGGACGATTTCGACCCGCTGTTCAAGAGCAACGGCGCTTGGGATACGCCGCCCGCCAGCTGGGGCGACCCGGTGGCGGCGCTCGACCGCCGGCAATTCTTCGACATCGTGGATTTCTGCCTCGAACGCCTGCCCGCCAACACCGGCCGCGTGTTCATGATGCGCGAGGTGATGGAGCTCGAATCCGACGAGATCTGTAAGGAATTGCGGATTACCGCGAATAACCTCTGGGTAATCCTTTATCGTGCCCGCGTGTCGCTGCGCCAATGTCTCGAGCAGAACTGGTTCGCGACAACGGGCGCCGCGCGCTGACGCCATGCGGACGCCGATATGAAGCAGCCGCACTGGATGGGACACATGCTGTCGTGCAAGCGTGCTTCGCGTCTCATTTCGCAGATGCAGGACGCCACGATCCCGGCATGGAAGCGCTGGCTGTTGCGCCTGCACCTGCGCGCCTGCGACGGCTGCACGCGCTTCAGGGCGCAACTCGCGTTCCTGCGCGAAGCGATGCAGCGCTACCGGTCATGAGCGGCGGTGCAACGGCCGACGCGCTGCGCGTCGAGGTCAACGGCTGCGAGCGCCGCTACGCGGCCGGCGCGACGATCGCGGACATCGTCGTCGCGATGGGCGTGGCCGGCAAGCGGATCGCCGTCGAGCGCAACGGCGAAATCGTCCCCAGGAGTCGGCATGCAGAAACCGCCGTGGCTAATGGCGACCGCATCGAGATCGTCGGCGCCGTCGGCGGGGGATGATGCGCGGCGGAGTAAAATTCCGCCATGAACACTGCCGCTGATCGTCCCCTGGTCGCCGACCCGTTGGTCATTGCCGGGCGCGCCTATCGCTCGCGTCTTCTGGTGGGCACGGGCAAGTACCGCGATTTCGCGCAAACGCGCGAAGCCATCGACGCCTCGGGCGCCGAAATCGTCACCGTCGCCATCCGCCGCACCAACATCGGCCAGGAGCCGGGTGTGCCGTCGCTGGTCGACGCGCTGCCACCCGCCGAATTCACCTACCTGCCCAACAGCGCCGGCTGCTACACCGCCGACGACGCCGTGCGCACGCTGCGCCTCGGCCGCGAACTGCTCGACGGCCATTCGCTGTGCAAGCTCGAAGTGCTCGGCGACAAGGACACGCTGTTCCCCGATGTGCAGCAAACGCTGAAGGCCGCGCAAACGCTGGTCGCCGATGGTTTCGACGTGATGGTCTACACGTCCGACGACCCGATCGTCGCGCGCGAGCTCGAAGCGATCGGCTGCGTCGCGATCATGCCGCTCGCTTCGCTGATCGGTTCGGGAATGGGCATCCTCAACCCGTGGAACCTGCGCCTTATCCTCGAGCACGCGAAGGTGCCGGTGTTCGTCGACGCCGGCGTGGGCACCGCATCGGATGCGGCGATTTCGATGGAGCTCGGCTGCGCGGGCGTGCTGATGAACACCGCCATCGCCAAGGCCGGCGACCCGGTGCGCATGGCCAACGCCATGCGCCTCGCGGTCATCGCCGGCCGCGAGGCGTTCCTCGCCGGCCGGATGCCGCGCAAGCTGTACGCCGGCAGCCCGAGCTCGCCGACGTCCGGCTTGATCGGATGATCGCGCGACACCTGCTTGCTGGCGCTGCGCTGGCCGCGTGGCTGCTCGCGTCCGCGGTATCGGCCGCGCCGCCCTCGCGCGAGGAAATCGCGCAATGGTGCAACGACGCCGAGGGCACCACGCAGTGCAACCGCCTGATCGAAGCGCAGCAATTGAAGCGCCTGCCGGCACTCGCCCGCCGCGATGGAGCGGCGCTCAGCGTCACACTGTTCCCGAATGGCGCGACAACGTTCACCGACACCGACGATATCCACGGTGGCACGTCGTACAGCCTTTGGGACTACCAGAGCGCGATCAACGCTGCCGTCATCGCCGTCACGCGCGACGACCGCACGACCTACACGCTGTTGCTGCGCGCGAACGGCCGCAAGTTCGACCTGCCGGCCGAGCCCGCGCTGTCGCCGGATCGCCAGCACCTCGCCACCGCCGACTTTTGCGCGCAGGATTGCAGCAACGAGGTGACACTTTGGCAGCTGTCGCGCGATGGCGTCGCGCGGCTCGCGTCATGGAGGCCTGCGCCGACGTGGTCGGACGCTGTGGTGGCGTGGGTGGACGCCGATACGCTGGCCATCGACTACACGGCGATGGGTGAAACGCAGGGCCGGTCGCAGCGGCGCAAGCTCGGCGACCCGGTGTGGCGGCCGGCCGCCGTGCACTGACGCGCGACATGCCCGACTCGCCGTCCTCCGCCGCCACGAATGCGCTGCACCGGCCGGTGCGCAGC
>Ga0209483_1001279_pt1 | contig 19310 bp, 15 predicted proteins | sample NGEPerA_FD_184508 | JGI IMG/M metagenome (GOLD analysis project Ga0209483, IMG submission 184508) | Arctic peat soil microbial communities from the Barrow Environmental Observatory site, Barrow, Alaska, USA - NGEE PermafrostL2-A... | ecosystem: Environmental > Terrestrial > Soil > Wetlands >... | reverse complement strand
GACAACGCCAGCAAAGCCGCGCATACCGCCCTGAATGTTTCCATCGGCAACAGCCAGAAGAACGCCCGCGCCCTCGCGCAACGCATCAAGAAAAGCACCGCCTACACCGTCACCGTCGGCAACCAGCTTGGCATTGAAGGCGCGGAAGATTCCGTGGACATGAGCCAGCAAAAACCGACTTTGGATGCCAGCACCGAACTGGGCGGCGTGGTTGAAATTGGATTCAACAAAATGGATGCCGAAGGCGTCCACATTTACAGCATGAGAGACGGCGACGCGGGATTTACCTTGCTCGCCAGCGAAACCCATTCACCCTATGTGGACAACCGCCCGTTGCTGACGGCGGGCAAACCCGAAGTGCGCCAATACAAAGCCATGTTCTTTCTCGGCAAATCCGAAATCGGTTTGCCCAGCGCCGTCGTCATCGCGACGGCTGCGCCGTGATTGAAGATTATATGTGCAAAGCGGCCTTCGGAAACGGAGGCCGCTTTTTATTTTAACGATTGTAGGAGACGACGTGAGGAGTCTCATTCTGAAAAGCCGCAATCCGCAATCGCCAGTCCAAAATTGAAATGAGTCTCGTCACCTCGACTCCTACAAATTCCGCAGAGGGTAGCGCGCGTCTCGCGTGCGGTTTCGGGCGTCGCGCCCGGAACATCGTTGGGCAAATTAGTTTGACGGGTTTACGGCGCGACGCCGAAAACGGCAACCGGGACGGTTGCGCTCCCTCATTCCAAAATCCGTAGGAGACGACGTGAGGAGGCTCTGATTGAAAAATTAAAAAACTGGGTTTGAAATGAGTCTCGTCACCTCGACTCCTACGAAACGGACGGATTTTGTTTTGGACGGTGGGTGGCCGTGCGCAAGCACCCAGACACCTTGGGTCTGGCTCATTTCCGGTTGTCCCGTTGGGACGAACGCCGTGCCAAAATCATTTTGCGTTGGACGTTTGGGGCAATTGACGTTTGAATTTTTCGGCGCGCGAATGACGCGAAGGCGGCGAAGTCCGTAGGACTGGCATATTTGAAGAAACGGCAGCGTAAATGAATCAAGCTCCGTCAGGAGCGGCATCGGTGGCCGTCCGCAAGGACTGAATATGCCGCCCCGACGAGGCTGAAATTTTATTTTGGTTTTGGTTCTACAAATATGCCGCGCCTACGGCGCTGGACGGAAGCAAAACGAAAGCGGACGGGGCGCAGCCGAAAATTGGACGGACTGGAACTCTTTTGTATGCGTCTGACCCGGCACGTCTATCCTTCTACAATTCTCAATTTCCCTCAAAAAAAATCCGCCGCTGCCCGGGGCTGGTTTTTGTTTAACCACGCCGTCAGCATGGCAGCACTCGCTCCGGTTCAAAAGGGTTAAAGCGTAAAAGAGCAAAAACTAAAGCCCCCTCACACAACGGAACCCGATGACGGGGTTGGTGAGGGCCGTGTAGACGGAGCGAAAGGCGCACCGCGCGACGTCGCCGGGGCAGATCCAACCGCCGCCACGCAACACACGTTGGCTCCCTGTTGCTGGTCCTGTTGGATTGGTGCCTCCCAAATACGGGCTGCCCGCTGGATATGGCGGAGCTGCATACCAATCCCAACACCATTCAACAACATTCCCAGCCATGTCATACAACCCATACGCGTTCGGCGCAAAAGACCCCACCGGACTCGTAGGGACGGAGCCGCTGTCGAAGTTCGTGTTGTATCCACTATACGGCCCCAAATCATAACTGTAATCGCTGGGGTCAGCGTTGTAGTTGGCCTGGCTTTCCGTGATGATATTGCCCCACGGAAAACGGTTGCCCGTCAAGCCGCCCCGCGCCGCTTTCTCCCACTCCGCTTCCGTTGGCAACCGATACCCGTTATTCGCCATGTTCAGATAAACATTCGTTCCCCCAGCGTCCGTATAGACCTGCGTCAATCCCGCATCCGTGTAATAACAAGGCGTCAATCCCGCCTGCTGCGACCGCGCATTGCACCACGCCACACAATCATTCCATTCCACCGTCTGCACCGGATTGTTGCCCGCCTTCGCCGAACCCACATCGGCAAAGGTATAACCATGACCCGTGCCGTAGCTGTAAATCGCCGCCCATTGATTGGAACTCACCAGGTTCGCGTCCATGTAAAACGCCGAAACATACACATTCGTCGGGTAGGCATTCATGATGTCAGGGTCGTTCGTGGCAGTGTTATAGAAATTGTTAACGATGTAATTTCCGATTATGAACGAACCCGCCGGAATCAGCACCATGCCCGGGGGATTGGTGGATTCGAGCAACCGGAAAAAACCCGACGGGGCTGAGTTCGTTACCGTCATGGCATTGACCGTGACCGCGTTGGTCGCCGTCGTCCAGTTCGGAGAGGACAAGCTGGCCGTGGTTTGCAACACATAATTCGTCGTGCCGCTCGTTGGCCAGTAAAGGAAGGATTGCGGTCCCGCCGGGGCGATGCCCAGATTCGTCACTTGCGCGGTGGTTTGGTGGACGCCAGCGAGGATCGCCAGCCCGATGAACAGGGATTGCAGCTTGTTTTTCATGGTTCTTTTGGCCGTGCTTTCACCGAGTTGATACCCGCTGTCATCAGAATTGGAGGTTCACGGCCATCAAACCAGAAATGATGACGACGACGCAAATTTATCATGTTCAAGGTTTATTGCAAATTTTTCACAACTTATTTCACGCGCCAAGTTTTCCACTGCATCAAGCAGACCAATCTGCCGCACAATCCGAGTTCAATTTCTGACAATTCCATTTCATCCGAAAATCCAACGGCGAGCGGCCCGGTCTTTTTCATCACGGACGACGGTTATTTGATTTCCAATTATCATGTGGTCAAGGAGGCGACGAAAGTTCGTCTGGTTACGAGCGCCGGAACGATTGATGCAAAAGTGGTTCAAGTGGACGCGGCGAATGATCTGGCGTTGTTGAAAGCAGTTGGAAATTTTTCTCCGTTGCCAATTGCCGCGAGCCGCACGGCGCATCTGGGCGGCACGGTGGCGACGATTGGTTTTCCCGACCCGTCGTTGCAGGGATTTTCGCCCAAGGTGCTGGCGCACGGCCACCACGGGGGAAATCGCTGTTGGGAAGTCGAACTTCGACCGAGGGATGACCCGCGCTATTTTCAAATCAGCGTGCCGGTGCAGCCGGGCAATTCGGGCGGGGCGCTGGTGGATGAGCGGGGCAACGTCATCGGCATCGTTTCCGCAAAACTGGATGCTTCAACAGCATTGGCCATGAGCGGCTCGCTCCCGGAGAATGTGAATTACGCGATCAAGAGCAGCCTGCTGTTGAGCTTCCTTGAATCGGTGCCGGAGGTGGACGCCAAACTCAAAGCACAGAACACGGCGATGAGAAATTTGAGGACGTGGTGAAGTCGGCGCAGGATGCCGCCGTCCTCGTCCTCGTTTATTGAGTAGGAGACGACGTAAGAAGTCTCTAACTTTTTTAGTCACGGATAAAACGCGGATTGAACGCCGATTTTTGCAAGCCAATCATCGCTTGACTTCTCGCCTTCCTAATTCAAATCTTGCGGTCAACCGCATGAAAATTTCAGGTAAAATTTTTGCAACCGCGCAACCGCGTAATTCTTTTGCCGTCAACCGGCTTTCCTCCGTCACCCCGCCGCGCTCCGCTGGCACACGCCGGACATTCTCCGTCAACTGTCCGAATTCCGGCGCGACGTATCCGCGCTTCTCCGGCACGTCCCGAATGCTTCCGGCACACGCCGGAATTTCTCGACGGCCTGCCCCCGCCGCTCCGGCACGAGCCGGAGCATCGCCGTCAACTGGCGGAGGTTCACCGAGGTCTGCCGGAATCATTCCGGCACGCCATTTTCCTTCAAAAACCCTTGTATTTCCACAATTTCCCTCACCCGGCCTTCGGCCACCCTCTCCCATCGGATGGGAGAGGGACGGGGTGAGGGCAACCTCCAAAACCACAACCTCCAACCCCTGATTATTATGGCAAAACGCGACGCAGTTCCCAAGACCCAAGACGGCTACCTCAAATGGCATGACACCCTCGAAGCGGGCGTCAGTGCCAATACTCCCGGCGCTACCGCCGCCGACATGACCATGCTCACGGCGGACAACACCGACCTTCACGCCAAAATGACGGCGGCCACCACTGCCGACAACGCCAGCAAAGCCGCGCACACGGCATTGAATGTTTCCATCGGCAACAGCCAGAAGAACGCCCGCGCCCTCGCCCAACGCATCAAGAAAAGCACCACCTACACCGTCACCGTCGGCAACCAGCTTGGCATTGAAGGCGCGGAAGATTCCGTGGACATGAGCCAGCAAAAACCAACTTTGGATGCCACCACCGAACTTGGCGGCGTGGTTGAGATTGGCTTCAACAAAATGGATGCCGAAGGCGTTCACATTTACAGCATGAGAGACGGCGACGCGGGATTCACTTTGCTCGCCAGCGAAACCCATTCACCCTATGTGGACAACCGCCCGTTGCTGACTGCGGGCAAACCCGAAGTGCGCCAATACAAAGCCATGTTCTTTCTCGGCAAAAGCGAGATTGGTTTATCGAGTGACGTTGTTCCCGCGACGGCTGCACCGTGATTGGAGACTATTTCCGCCAAGCGGCTTCCAGAAATGGAGGCCGCTTTTTTGGCGAAAAGACTTGGCAACTTCCTGAATGCGCCGAAACTATTTCAACAAATGAGCTGGGAATCACGCCAACGAAAGAGAGCGGCCAAGCAGCGTTCAGGCAAAACAAAGTTTCTGTGGATTCTTCCTTTTGTCGTCGTTGCTTGCGCTGCTGCTAGATTTTTTGTCTGGCAAAAACACTCCGCACAAGTGGAAACAAAAACGGCGGTGGCAGTAATTGCAACCAACGTCGTAATTCAGCCAACCATTTTCAAATACCCCAAAAACCTTGCGGAACTTTGCGCCATGAAAACAAACGACTTGGCGCAATGCGACATTGCATGGATGAATCTTCTCTGCGCGGAAGGATTGCCCGGTGCTGAAAATTTGAATCCAGTTGCTTCGATGCAGTTGCTGGACAGTTGGACTGAACTTGTGCGTCGCACAACCGAGAAAAACTTCTATCGCTTCCGTGAAAATCCCGCCGAGTTTGACAATTCAGAGGTGATTTATCGGATGATGATTTTGAGCATGGTGCTCAAGCGCGATTTGGGCGTGAAATATAATCCGCAATTCCGCGATTTGCCTCTTGCGTGGGGAGCGGGAGATTTAGAATTTTTTAGCGACTCAAAAAATTGTTTTTTGCATGGAGTGTTGTCGCCCGAAAAGGTTGGCACTTGCGGCACGCTGCCTGTTTTGGAGTGTGCCATTGGTCGCAGACTCGGCTATCCGTTAAAACTCGTCCGTGCGAAGCGGCATTGTTTTATCCGCTGGGAAAGTCCCGACGGCAAAATCCGCCAGAATATCGAATCTGCTGGTGATGGTTTTGGTTATCATTCCGATGAATACTACCGCACTTGGCCGGAAGTGATTACCGATGAAGAAGTGCAGCGCGGGGATTATCTGAAATCACTTTCACCTGCGGAGGAATTGGCGATGTTTTTGGGGCAGCGCGGATTGGTTCTGATGACACAACGCTACGTGTGGCTATCGTTGGACACGCTTGTGACCGCCCACAAATTTGCGCCGAATGACAATCTCATCCGTCAGGCCATGGCTTATTACGCGACGACGATTGACCAGAACGAAGCGGATTTCAAAGCGGATATGCAGCAAAAGTTGGAGCAGGTTCACGACCAGCAAAATCCGCTTGCAGAAGCCGACTTCGTCAGTGACTATCAGCGCACGTTGCTCCTGATCGAACGCCTAAAGCATGATCTAAACAATCCGTAAATGTTTATGAGAACAAAAAACTTCACTCTGATTCTCCTGCTCGCCTCGTTGTGCCTCGGCCAGACCGCCCGCGCCTACTACGACCCGACAGCCGGACGTTTCATTTCGTTTGATTCAGTTGCTCCGCCAGCGGGAAGCATGGATGGTTACTCGTTTGCCAATGGCGACCCGGTGAATCAATTCGATTCGGATGGCAGACTCGGCAAAGGTTTCTATGCCGGATTGACCGATTCGTCAGTTCCCGCAAATGCCAGTTCAGCTTTCATGGCGGGATATACCGGCGGCGGAGTGACCGAAAGTTATTACGGCACTTTGTTTAACGAGGGCGAAGCAGTGGTTTCGCCATCCACTTATATCAACGGTGCAGAAAGTTTCGGCAACAACATCAACACGGTTTATCAAAGCGACGGAGTGATTGCGGCTGGCAGCTATGCGGCGACCAGTTGGAATGTGGGGGCGGTTTGGTCAGGTGCGGCAAATATCAACTTGGCAACTGGTGAGCCGGTGGGTAACGGAGTTGACCAAGCAGAAGACATTTTGAGCGGCATCGCTGGCACGGCAGGAGTTGCCTCTGGCGGTTTGGGTGTTTTTAACGCTGCCACCGCTCCGGCTGCCACTGTGCCAACAGCAATAGGGGAAATACCACCAGTCATACAAGATGCCGCACCAGCACAGCAATATTATATTGAAAACGGAGTGCGTCGTTCTGTTGCTTCGCTTCAAGCTGGCGCGAGCGATATTCCTGCGACGATTTACATAGAAGGTCAATCACCTGTGACAACGACCGTGCCGCTTAACCAACTATTTTCGCCGAAGCCGGAGATTCCGATGGACACCCGTTTCTTAAACATTCAACCGCCGATTCAGACTCCGATTCAGTTGCAACCATTGGGACTGCCGGGACAACTCCCAACCGTGCCAATAAATCAAGTAAATCTCATCCCGCCGCCATGAGGTAACAAAATGAAGCAACAAGAACTTCAGCGCCGACTTTTATTTATCCTGCATCGTGGCTTGGTGGAAGCTCGATTGCTTGCACAGGCGAAGAAGCATCAGCAGCTTTTTGATTTAACCGACGCGCTCGAATCTTTGCCAAGTTATATGGACAACTGGGAGGAACGTCATCTTGAAACGATACGGTTCAATTTGGAAAACTACCGGAAAAAACATCCGAGTTCATCATTCGATTACCTTCGATACTTGGACATTGACCCACTACCCGAACGTTTCTGACATAAAGGGTTCAGTCCAAAGCATTGAACAATTCTTCCGCGCCGAGTTGTTGCCTTAATTTTCATCCGTGTTTCATCCGTGACTAAAAATTAATTCATTCTGCATTCGCCTCACGGCACGGGCAGTTCATCAAAGATTTTCTGGATAACGATTTCGCTGGTTTTTTCCCCGGCCCCGGCTTCGTAGGTGATGGCCACGCATGGCGCAATACGTCCATGCCGATGCTTTTCACGTCCTGCGGCGTGACGAGGCGGGCAAAATGACGAGTTAGGGTTGCAGCCATTCATCAAGTCGGCAATCATCATGGCTGTTGCATGATTTTTCGCGCCCGACAATTTGAATTTCGCTTCCCGCGCCCGGCGCTCGTCATGGGCATCGTCAACGTCACGCCGGATTCCTTTTCCGACGGCGGAAAATTTTTTGACCCAGACGCCGCCGTCGCGCACGCGCTGGAACTCGCCGCGCAAGGCGCGGAAATTCTGGACATCGGCGGCGAATCCACGCGCCCCGGCGCGGAACCGGTCGGCGAAGAGGAGGAACTGCGCCGCGTCATTCCCGTCATCGAAAAACTTGCCGCGCAGACAACCGCCGCGCTCTCGATTGACACGATGAAACCGGCGGTCGCCCGCGAGGCGCTCGCCGCCGGCGCGAGCATCGTCAACGATGTCGGCGCGAACCGCGAAGATTATTCGATGTGGCAGGTCGTCTCGGAATTCCACGCGGGCTACATTTGCATGCACGCGCCGGAAAGTAGGACAGGCTTCCAGCTGGTCAATCTTCACGGCGAGGGCGAACAGGCTGGAAGCCTGTCCCACGAAAAAGATGTCGTCCGCGAAGTCGGTGAATTTTTTTCGGAACGGCTGACAGCCATGCTGAACGAGGCCGGCATCGCGGCGGAGCAGATCGTGCTGGACCCTGGCATCGGCTTTGGCAAGACGCTGGAGCACAATTTGCAACTGCTGGCGAACCTGCGGATTTTCACCAGATTTCGCCGCCCGCTGCTGCTCGGCGTTTCGCGGAAATCGTTCATCGAAAAATTTTCCGGCGCCGGGCTGAATGAACGCTTGCCAGCCTCGCTCGCCTGCGCGACTCTGGCGATTGCCGACGGCGTGCAGATCATCCGCACGCATGACGTGGCCGAAACCGTCCGGGCCGTCCGCATGGCGGAAGCGGTTCTGGGCCGGAAGAAAAATGCCTGACCAGGTTCACATCTCGGAATTGTGGCGTCCCGCGCTGGAGATTTTAATCCTCGCGGTGCTGATTTATTTTGTTTTCAAATTCGTGCGCGGCACGCGCGGCTGGCCGGTGGTCATCGGTTTCGTCGTCGTGCTGCTGGCGCTGACGGCGGTCACCACGATTTTGAATCTGCAGGTGCTGCGCTGGATTCTCGGCAGCGCGTCCGTGTTCATCGCCTTGGGCACGCTGGTGATTTTTCAGCCGGAACTGCGCCGGATGCTCGGCGAACTCGGCAACCTGCCGCTCTTTGCCAGCACCAGCGAACAGCGCGAAAGCATTGAAATCATTATCCAAACTTGCGAGCGCCTCGCGGACGTGAAAATCGGCGCGCTCATCGCAGTGGAACAATCCATCCAGCTTCAAGAGGCTGTCGAGTCCGGCATCAAGGTGGATTGCGACGTGACGGCGGAGATGCTCGAGGCGATTTTTTTTCCGAACAATGCCATTCACGACGGCGGCGTCATCATCAAGGGCGACCGCATCGCGTATGCCGCGTGCATTTTTCCGCTGACGCAGCGGAGCGATTTGAACAAGTCGCTCGGCACGCGGCATCGCGCGGCCATCGGCTTGAGCGAGGAGACGGACGCGGTCATCGTCGTCGTGTCCGAGGAAACCGGCATGATTTCCTATGCCTACAAAGGCCAGCTCACGCGCGGCGTGACGCTGGAGGAACTGCGCGCGTTCATGACCTCGGTGATTTTGCGCCCGGCAAAAACGGCGGGCTTCGCCAAATGGCTGCGCGCGATGTTCCGGGAACGCAACAAGCCGGCCGGCCCGGCGGTCATCACCCGGCACGAACCGCGTCCGGCGGCGAAACCAAACGGCAAATAATTTTTCACGACCATGCGCGATTTGCTCATCAAAGACCTTGGCTGGAAATTGTTCTCGCTGTTTCTCGCGGCGGCGATCTGGTTCACCGTCAACCGCATTTTGCACGAGTCAAACGCGCCGGCTTCGTCCGTCGCCGGCGACCAGGTGACTTATGAGAGCCTGCCGGTGTTCATCGTTTCGACAGCCGAGGATGTGCATCTCTACCATGTCGTGCCTGACACCGTTTCCGTCACCGTCAGCGGTTCGCGCGAAATCATCGGCAAGTTGCAGGGCAACCAGATCCGCGCGACCGTGGATTTGACCGGCATTGGAACGGCAAAGGATTTGAAATGCAGCGTAAGCGTCTCCGTCCCGTCGGGCGTTACACTCGACAGCGTGGAACCGCAAAAAGTCAGCGTGATCGTGCCGCCGCCGCAAACAAAACCATGAGCCATCTAAAAAAAATCTTCGGCACGGACGGCGTTCGCGGAACGGCGAACATCGAGCCGGTCACCGCCGAAACCGCGTTGAAACTCGGGCGCGCCGCCGCGCACGTTTTCAAAAATCTCGAATCGCACGCGCGAGGTCGCGGCAAACACAAGATTGTCATCGGCAAGGACACCCGGCTTTCCGGTTACATGCTCGAAAACGCGATCTCGTCCGGCATTCTTTCGATGGGCGTGGACGTTCTGTTCATCGGGCCGCTGCCGACGCCGGGCGTCGCTTACGTCACGCGCAGTTTGCGCGCGGACGCGGGCATCGTCATCACCGCGTCGCACAATCCTTACGAGGACAACGGCATCAAATTTTTCGGCGCGGACGGCTACAAGCTCGACGACAAGATTGAAAACGAAATTGAAGGACTCGTTTTCAGCGGCGAGATTGAAAAAGTCCGCCCGACCGCCGGTGAAATCGGCAAGGCCGTCCGTATTGACGACGCGCTTGGCCGCTACATTGAATTTGCGAAATCCAGTTTTCCGCGCGGCATGACGCTCGAAGGTTTGCGCGTCGTCGTGGATTGCGGGCACGGCGCGGCCTATAAATCCACGCCGTCCGTGCTGCACGAACTCGGCGCGGAAGTGATCGTCTACGGCCATCGCCCCGACGGCACGAACATCAACAAGGATTGCGGCTCCATGCACCCGGCGCAAATGTGCCACAACGTCGCCGAACATCAGGCGCACATCGGCATCGCGCACGACGGCGACGCCGACCGCGTTTTGCTCTGCGACGAAAATGGAAAATTGATTGACGGCGACGACATCATGGCCATCGCCGCGCTCGATATGCTCGCGCAAAAAACTTTGGCCGAGAAAACCTTGGTGGCGACCGTGATGAGCAACGCCGGTCTGGAAACCGCGATAAAATCCGCCGGCGGAAAAATGATCCGCACCGCCGTCGGCGACAAGAACGTGATTGACGAGATGCTCAAGCACGGCTTCAACTTCGGCGGCGAGCAGAGCGGGCATCTGATCTTCCGCGATTTCGGCACGACGGGCGACGGCCTTGTCGCCGCGCTGCAAATTTTGCGGATTATGAAAGCCAAGAACTTGCCGCTGTCAAAACTTGCGAAATGCTGGACGCGCTTCCCGCAGCTCGTGACCAACGTGAAGGTGCGCGAAAAAAAACCGTTCGAGCAGCTCGACGGCGTGGTGAAATTCGTGGCCGGCGCGGAAAAGGAATTGAAATCCGCCGGCGGGCGCGTGCTGCTGCGCTATTCCGGCACTGAACCGAAGGCGCGATTGCTGCTCGAAGGCCGCGACGCGAAAGTTTTGGAAAGCTGGTCAAAAAAAATCTGCGGCGCGATTCAGAAGCAGATTGGAGTTTAAGAAGCGATGCCGTTGCAGCCTACTTGTTTGTTAGGCGTATTCATTTCGGCAATCCGTTTGTCATAGATGGAATGTCACAGATGTAACGAACTTCTGTCAATGGCCACGGAGGTGTAACACGCGGGTTGTAATTGGTGTTCCACGCCCTCATTGCAACGTAAACCGTCTTATGTTCAACACTATTCTTATTGAAGGAAAACACCCACTCTCCCGCATAAGTGTCCGGGCACCATTCGTGACCAATTTTGGCTCCAATACAATAATAGTCGTTGGTTTCGGAACCTAACGCTTGCAAAGCAAGTGAATACCCATCTCCAAATGGTCGCATCGGTGGATTCGGACGGAAAACCTTTGGGTCGAATCCCCAAACAAAAGTGGCAGTCAAAGATAACAACAAACAGATGATGAGACGTTTCATAAAGACCAATGCGCATAATAATTATTAAGCCGCAGTTTTTGTGGCCGATTTAGTTTCACGGATTCAACTCTGCCCCCGCCATTTCGGAATATCAAGAAAAGTTTTTCAGCCACGGACCTGACGCGACCTGACGCGACGGTGCGCGAGCACGGCGGGCGGGCGCGACCATGGCGTGTTGAACCCGGAAAGCATACGCAGATTTCGCAGATTCACGCAGATTTTTTCGCGCCAGAGGCGCAAACGAAAATAGCCCGGCGTTTCAACGCCGGGTCGCCCGCGCAAACGAACGAGTCCCGCAGGGACGGCTGAACGGACGGCACACAATTTTTGCCATTGCCTATTATTTTGTTTCGCAAATTCAACCGTCCCTTCGGGACTTGAAACTTTTTGCGTTCGCCCCCGGCGTTTCAACGCCGGGGAAAATTCGGAATTGCATAAGTTCCAAAGGAACGGCTGAATATATTCCATGTCATACATCAGCTCCTATTTCCATTGCGTCTTCAGCACCAAGGAACGCCGTCCGTTCATCACGCCAGAGTTGCAAGAACGGCTCTGGCCGTTCCTCGGCGGCATCGCGCGCCAAAATAAAATGAAGGCCATCGAAATCGGCGGCGTGGAAGACCACGTCCACATTTTGCTTTCGCTGCCGTCCACAATGGCAATTTCCAAGGCGTTGCAATTGATCAAAGGCGGCTCGTCAAAATGGATTCACGAAACTTTTCCAGAACAGCGCACGTTTGCATGGCAGGAGGAATATGGTGCGTTCAGCGTGAGCGTGTCGCAACTGGACAAAACCATCGAATACATCAAGGGACAGGAAGCGCATCACCGGAAGATGACGTTTCAGGAGGAATTTCTGGCGTTGTTGAAAAAGCACCGCATCGAATACGACGAACGGTATTTGTGGAAATAATTTTCAGCCGTCCCTGCGGGACTGGTTCGATTTCGTTTTTAGCACCCGCAGTTGAAACTGCGGGCTATTGTCGGTCGCCGCGTTGCGGCTTAAAACCGCGCCGTCACGCCCGCCGCGAAGAAGCGGCCCAGCGCGGGGAATCCGTAGGCTTCCTGATAATGTTCGCCGAGCAGGTTTTCCACGCGACCATACACGGAAAAGTTTTTGGTCACGCGGCAGTTCAATCCCAAGTCCACTTTGGCGTAGCCGGACATGGTGACGACCGGCGGCGCGGAAAAATTGTCGTAATTGTTGTCCGTCCGGCTGCCGGTGAACAGCGCGTGGCCGGTGGCTTCGAGTCGCGGGCAGATTTTCCAGTCCAGATCCAGGCTGCCGCTGTTTTGCGGACGGCGGACGAGTTCCGCGCCGGTGCCGAGGTCTTCCGTGTCGAGCCAGGTGTAGGCGGCGCGGGCGGTGAAATTGGTCAGCGGCGTCCAGCTCACGAAATTTTCCAGCCCGAACGTCCGCGCGCGGCCGATGTTTTCCGGCGCGAACGTGACGCCGGAAAATTGGATCAGGTTGTCGTAATCGTTGTGGAAAAATGTGGAACCGAAATGGAATTTTCCGTCCAGCAACGGCTGCTCGAAACCGATGTCCCAGCCGAAACTTTCTTCCGGCTTGAGGTTCGGATTGCTTGAGCCGGGATAATAAAGGTCGTCAATGCTCGGCGCGAGAAAGCCGGTGCCGACGTTCGCGCGAAAAATAGTTTCCGTTTTTGGCGCGGTGAAACGTCCGCCGAATTGATACGTCCCGTGCGTGCCGAACGCGCTCGAATCATCCACGCGCCCGCCGGCGGTGAGCGTCACGCGGGTGACTGGCATGAAATCGTATTGCGCGTAGGCCGAGCGCGTGTCCACCGTCCGGTCGAGCGCGCTGAAACTGTCTTGATAATTGGCCGAGTCGTCTTGAAAAGTTCCGCCGGCGAGGATTTTGTTCTGCTCGTTGAGCGTGAAAATATTTTGAAAGTCCACGCGGTTTCGGTCGGCGATGGTGGCTGATGAATAATCGTCGAAAAAGTAAGGCGGGTTCGGCGCGGGTTCATCGAAGACACCGCGCTCGTGCGAATGGGAAACGGTGAGTTTCGAGTTCCACCAGTTAAACGGATCCGCTTCGAGCGTCAGGCCGATGAGAAAATTTTCGTTTTTCAAGCTGTCGTTCGGGTCATCAGTGTAAATGTCGTTCGGCGAGCCGTCCTTGGATTTCAGATAAGTCGTCAGGAGGCTGGCCTTGAGCCAGTCATTGATTTTGTAGCTCATGTGGCCGGAGAAATTGATGCCCTGGTAGGCGCTGTTGATCCGGTCGTTGTCGGTGGAATGAAAACTTCCGTCGGCGGAAAAGGAAAATTTTCCTTCGCTCCCCAAAAATGTCCCGCGCGCGAGCAGGCTGTTGAACGAACCGTATTCAATCTGCGCCGAACCCGTGGGCGGGCCGCCGCCGGTTTTCGTGACGATGTTGATGACGCCGCCGAGCGCCTCGGAACCGTAAAGCGTGCTTTGCGGGCCGCGCAGGATTTCGATGCGGTCAATGTTGTTGACCGGCAGCGTGCTGAAGTCGAAGGCGTTGTTGAACGCATTGTTGACGGGAATTCCGTCCACCAGCACCAGCGTGCCGTCGGGGCTTGCGCCGCGCAGGAAAACTTGGGTTTGCGATCCCGGCTGGCCGGTGGCGGCGACACTCACGCCCGGCTCGCCGCGCAAAATATCGGCGACGAACGTCTGCTGGCTGCGGGCAATCGCGTCGCCGGAGATGACCGTCGCGGAACTCGACGAGTTGGCCGGCGACGTGGAAATGCGCGTGGCCGTGATGGTGATTTCCGGCAGCGTGGTGATTGCATTGGTGCCGGAATTTGCGCTGACGGCGACATCATTCGTGTCTGCGGCGCACAACAGCGCGGGCAGAGCGAACAAGCCGGCAATCGCCAGCGTGACAAACTTTTTTTTCATGGACTGATCTTTCAATTTTGTTCGCGGAAAATAATTTTCCCCGTGAACGGTTTTTACGATTGAGAGACCAGAGGGAATGGAAACGCGATTTGTTGAAGCGTTGAATGATTAAAATGTTTACCGATTTAACAACTCAACCATTTAACCATTCAACAAAAAACAAAAACGCCTCCATTCCACAAAACGAGAAATGAAGGCATCAAACGAATCCGGCCAAAAACAGTTTGACCGGCTGGCCTCATCCTTCTCTTTGCGGAGAAGTTGCCCAAAGTAGCGCAGGCTTCCAGCCCGCGAGTTGACAGGCAAGATGCCTGTCCTACTTTAAGCGACAAGTGCAATCAAACCGGTATCCTGACTTCGGCCTCAAACCTCATTCCGCCTTCCCGTTCCTGCGAACAGTGGCATTGGAATTTGTAGCCGTTACAGTGGCGCAACCGTCCCGGATTCACACCGGGTTCCCTGACATTTGACTGCGATGTTGGCGGAAACTTTTCCGCCGGTTTCAAAGAACGCTTCTTTTTTACGCTGTATAGAAATTTTTTCCAAGCAAAATATTTTTCCGGGCTTTACGCCGCCGCCGGCTTGCTGATAGGTTGCCGCCAGTAAAACCTCGGCAACCCGTTCAGACGATGGTTCAAGTTGAAGGTCTCACCAAACTTTACGGCGAATTCACCGCCGTGAACGAACTCTCATTCTCCATCCAGCCCGGCGAAGTCGTCGGCCTGGTCGGCCCGAACGGCGCGGGCAAGACCACCACGCTGCGCTGCCTGGCCGGCATCATCCCGCCCACGCGTGGAACCGTGCTCGTCGGCGGCCACGACATCGTCCGCGACGCGCTGGCGGCCAAGAAACAGTTCGCCTTTCTCACGGACGAACCGCGCCTGTTCGATTATCTCACCGTCTGGCAGCATCTGAATTTCGTCGCGCGGATTTACCAGTTGGCCGACTACGAAAAAACCGGCGCGGAACTGCTGGCGGAACTCGAACTGGCCGGCAAGCGCGACGCGCTGCCCGGCGAACTGTCGCGCGGCATGAAACAAAAGCTCGCCATCGCCTGCGGCCTGCTGCACTCGCCCAAGGTGATTTATTTCGACGAGCCACTGACCGGCCTCGATCCGCTCGGCATCCGGCGGATGAAAGATTCCATTTTGAAGCGCGCCCGCGCCGGCGCGGCCATCATCTTGAGTTCGCATCTGCTCCATCTCGTCGAGGAAATTTGCACGCGTCTTTTGATTTTGCAGAACGGCCGGAAAATCGCCGACGGCACGCTGGCCGAGGTGACGCAAAAGTTTTCCGCGCAGTCCGGCGACGCCAGCCTGGAGGAAATTTTCTTCCGCGCCACCAGCGAACCCGCACTGCCGCCGGTGCTGCCGGTTGAATCCAAATGATCGCCGCGCTCTGCTACCTGCAATACCACTCGACCCGCAACCGGCTCGTCACGCGGTTCAGGCGGCTCAAGCAGCCGAAATATCTTTTTGGTGCCGTCGCGGGCGCGCTTTATTTTTATTTTTATTTTTTCCGCTACCTCTTTCGCGGCTACGGCAACGGCGCGATTCCGGCGGCCGGCCCGCTGGCTTCGCCGCAAAGTGCGCTGCTGTATGAATCGCTTGCCGCGCTCGTGCTTTTTGTCATCGTGCTGCTCGCGTGGATCATTCCGCACGAACGCGCCGCGCTGACGTTCTCCGAGGCCGAGGTCGCGTTTTTGTTTCCCGCGCCCGTCACGCGCCGCACGCTCATCAATTTCAAGCTGGTTCGCTCGCAGTTGCGGATTTTTTTCAGCACGCTGCTCCTCGCGCTGTTCTCGCATCGGCTGGGCGGCAACGTCTGGATTCACGCGCTCGGCTGGTGGCTGGTGCTCTCCACACTGAACCTTCATTTCCTCGGCTCGTCATTCGCGCGGACGCTGCTGCTGGATCACGGCGTTTCCAACCGGCTCCGCCGGGTGCTGGCGCTTGTCGTAGTGGCGGTCGCGTCGGTCGCCGTCTGGATTTGGGCGAAACAAACGCTGCCGGCGTTGACGGACAGCGACACGGCTGACTTCAAATCCATCTTGAATTACGCGCAAACAGTTTTAAGCGCCGGTCCGGCCTTATATCTCCTGTATCCGTTCCGCCTGGTGGTGCGGCCGTTTTTTGCGCCGGACGCATCGGCCTTTTTGATCGCGCTGGTTCCCGCGTTGCTGCTGTTTTTGCTCCACTATTTGTGGGTTATTTTTTCCGACGTGGCCTTTGAGGAGGCTTCGGTGGAAGCGTCGCAAAAACTCGCCACGCGCATCGCCGCCGTGCGCGCCGGCAACTGGCAGGCCGCCCGCAAAAATCAAAAAGCCGGGCGCGCGTGGTTCAAGCTCGCGCCCGCCGGCCCGGCCCAGACGGCGTTGTTGTGGAAAAATCTCATCGGCATCCGCCAGGTTTTTTCCGCGCGATTGTGGATTGTGATCGTGGTCGTCTGCGTGGTTTTTTTTGCGGCTTTTGGCCATATCGCACGCACGCAAAATGTTGCCGTGGTGGCGGCGATCATTATCGCCATTGCACTGGCCTATTCGCTGCTGCTGGGACCGCAACTGCTGCGCCTGGATTTCCGGCGCGACCTGCCGATGGCCGACATCCTGAAAACCTTCCCCATGCGGGGCTGGCAAATTGCCCTCGGCGAAATTCTCGCGCCCGTGACCGTGCTGGCTGGATTCCAATGGCTGTTGCTGCTCGTCGGTTTCGGCCTGATTTTATTTTTGCCCGGCAAACAGGAAGCCCTGATGCTGGCCATCGGCATCAGCGCGGCGGTGCTGCTCCCGGTGCTGGATTTTCTGATGCTGCTCATTCCGAACGCCGCCGTGCTGCTGTTTCCGTCGTGGATTCAAACCGGCAAGGACAGTCCGCGCGGCATCGAGGCCACCGGCCAGCGGCTGATTTTTGCCATGGGCCAGTTGCTGGCGCTGCTGCTGGCGCTGGTGCCCGGCGCGCTCGCGTTCAGCGTCGTTTATTTTCCGTTGAAAATGCTGGCCGGCCCCGTCGCGCCGGTGCCGTTCGCCTCACTGGCGGCGACACTCGTGCTGGCGGCGGAAGCCGGCTTCGGCGTGATGCTGCTGGGCAAACTGTTTGAACGGTTTGACGTCACCGAAGAACCGGCCAGTTGAAGAAACGCCGCTGTCCGCACTTGCGCGCGGTTCAAATTCGCAACTATACTGGCGCTCCAATTTTTATTTATGAACAAGACTCCCGTTCGCGTGGCCATCACCGGCGCTGCCGGCCAGATCGGTTATTCACTCCTGTTCCGCATCGCCTCCGGCGCGGCGTTCGGCCCGGATCAGCCGGTCATCCTGCACCTCATCGAAGTGCCGGATGAAAAAGCCATGGCCGCGCTCGGCGGCGTCTGCATGGAATTGGATGACTGCGCGTTTCCGCTGCTCAAGGGCCTCGTGCCGACTTCCAATCTTGATGAAGGATTCAAGGGCGTGAACTGGGCGCTGCTAGTCGGTGCCGTGCCGCGCAAAGCCGGCATGGAGCGGAAAGATTTGCTCGGCATCAACGGAAAAATTTTCACCGGCCAGGGTAATGCGATTGCGAAGAACGCCGCCGCTGACGTGCGCGTGCTCGTCGTCGGCAATCCGTGCAACACTAACGCGCTCATCGCCGCGAACAACGCGCCCGGCGTGCCGAAAGAAAGATTTTTTGCGATGACCGCGCTCGACGAAAACCGCGCCAAGTCGCAGCTCGCCCAGAAGGCCAGCGTGGATGTTACAGCCGTCACGAACCTTGCCATCTGGGGCAATCACAGCGCGACGATGTTCCCAGATTATTTCAACACGAAGATCAACGGTCGGCTGGTGCCGGACGTCATCAGCCATCGCGAATGGCTGGAAAAAGATTTCATCACCACCGTGCAGCAGCGCGGCGCGGCCATCATCAAGGCGCGCGGTTTGAGCAGCGCCGCCAGCGCCGCCAACGCCGCCGTCAACACGGTTCACAAGCTCACGCACCCGACCCCGGACGGCGACTGGTTCAGCGTGGGCGTTCATTCCGACGGCAGCTACGTCATCGAAAAGGGTTTGATCTTTAGCTATCCGGTTCGCAGCAAAGGCAAAGATTTTGAAATTGTCCAAGACGTGCCGCTCAACGATTTCAGCAACGCGAAAATCGCCGCGACGGAAAATGAATTGAAGGAAGAAAAATCGCTCGTTGCGGATCTGCTGCCGAAATAGCGCGCAATCTCTCAATGAAACTCTGGAAGCAGAGCTTGAATAAATCAGTTTTCGGTGCTTGAATCAGACCAATATGGCAGCAGACGAACAATCTCGTTTGGTAACGTGTTCCTCTTTACATTGCAAAGAACACATTGAGTTTGATGCCAACCTGCTGCAGGCCGATGTGAATCCAATTGTGTCATGTCCTCATTGCAAATTAGAAACGACATTGTTTGTCTCTCAAACTCCGCCAATAAGCTCACCTCAATTTCACACGTGGACAGAACCTTCAATCCTTACTCTGCCTCCGGTCAAACAAATGGAAGAGAAAATAATCCATCAGAAAAAATGTCCTTTTTGTGCAGAAAAAATTCAAAGCGAAGCAATCAAATGTAAACACTGTGGAGAAACTTTACCCGATGCAGAACAGGTTGGTTCTGTGTTGGGATTCCTTGGGTTTATAGTATTTCTTGGTGGCATAGCCGGAGTCATTTATTATTGGCGATTTTTCGATACGTCCGTCGGATCAGATTTTGGCAGAATTAATAATATTGGACTACTTCAAGATCGGCAAACAGGTGTAATTGTCAGCGCGGTGTTTTCTATACTGGGACTATTATGCGCCCTTTTTAGCCAACACCGAAAAAACAGGTGATTTGTAGCTTCTATTTTTATTCCGCAAAAAGACAGAATTTACAGAATTAACAAAATTCAATTTAGGAAATTCTGCATTATTCTGTAAATTCTGTCCAAAATAAAAGTCATGTTCATTGACGAAATAAAAATTTACGCGCAGGCGGGACACGGCGGCAAAGGCTGCGTCGCGTTCCATCGCGAGGCTTACATCACCAAGGGCGGGCCGAGCGGCGGCAACGGCGGGCGC
>Ga0209483_1001278_pt1 | contig 19314 bp, 13 predicted proteins | sample NGEPerA_FD_184508 | JGI IMG/M metagenome (GOLD analysis project Ga0209483, IMG submission 184508) | Arctic peat soil microbial communities from the Barrow Environmental Observatory site, Barrow, Alaska, USA - NGEE PermafrostL2-A... | ecosystem: Environmental > Terrestrial > Soil > Wetlands >... | reverse complement strand
GAGCTTGGGCACGGGCTAGAGCTTGCGCGCGGAGGGGCGCGAGGGGTAGAGGTACTGCCCGATACCGTCCACCGTCTCCCCCGGGTCGCGCGGTGAGAAGCGTTTGAGCTCGCTGTTGACGCTGAAACGGCCGCTGTAGAGTTCGACCCGGTCGCCGTTCACGCGCGAGGGGAAACGGTCGAGCGGTCGCACTGGCGGCCCACCCACGCGGCGACCGAGCAGGTCGTAGACGCCACCGTGACAGGGGCAGATGAAGCGCTCCGCGGCGTCGACCCAGCGCACCGGGCAGCCCAGATGGGCGCAGCGCGTGGAGATCGCGATGTACGGCGTGTTGCGGTCGTAGGGATCGGTGTCGAGCGCCGCGTTGAACTTGCGCACGTACGCCGTCGTCTTGCCGGCCTCCCCGATTCCCGGGGTGATCGTGAGGACCACGGGCACGTAGTTGTCGTCGGTGAAGTCTTCGGCGGGGCCGATGTCCTCCCAGAAGTGCGGCGGCTGCTTGAAGACCGGTCCGATCGCAAAGCCGAGCGCGGGCAGCGCGAAGGAGGCAGCGGCGATCGCGCCCGCCGTCTGGGAGCTAACGGTCATGAACCGACGCCGCGTAACCGTCTCGCCCTCGAAGGCGCCGGGGATCATCCGGTCGACGGTGTACTTGGACTTGTGCTGGGTGTGCTTGTCTGGCACCACTCAGAACAATATCGAGGCGCGATTCAGGGCGACGCGGAGAGGCCCGCGGCGCTTGTGCGCATCGCCTCGATCGCTTCGGTGGCGCCCGTGCGCGCGAGCTCCTTGGCGCGTCCGTGGGCGTCGCTCGATCCCCATCCGACCGCGCGTGCGCCTGCCGCCCAGACCGCCTCGGCCAGCTCCGGCTCGCCGGCGCCCTGCGCGAGCGCGCTGAGCGTGATCGTGTCCCCCAGCTCTGCGACGGCCTCGATATCTCCGATCGCGACCAGGCGAGCCAGCCCGAGCGCGTACAGCCGGTCGCCCGCCAGCAGCGCGAGGTCCCCGTCCTGCGTGAGCGCGACGCGCGGCGTCCCGTAGTGCAGGAGGTAGCCCTCGTAGATCGTCTCGATCAGCAGCTCGTAGTCCTCACGGCGGCCCTCGGCGCGCGGCCCCGAGGCGGCGAGCTGCGCGGGACCCGGGTCGGACGCCGCGGGGATCGTCGCCTCTGTATCGCCATGGCTATCGGACTCCGGGTCTGACCTATACTTTGCGGGTGGTGTATCACCATGGCTATCGGGCCGCTTGATTTGTATAACACTCCCGACAAGGCTCGCCATCAGGCCGCCCTCGTCACGGAGGAGGGCCCGCAGCCGCTGAAGGGAAGCCGGCTCCGCCCCGGAGACACCCGAAAAAGGCTCGCTCATCGGAGCTCCGAGAAGGCGGCGGAGGCGGCGGCGATGGTTCGCTCGATCTGCTCGGGGGTGTGCGCGAGCGAGGGGAACCAGGCCTCGAACTGGGAGGGCGGGGGATAGACGCCGCGGGAGAGCAGCTCACGACACCAGGCGGCGTGGGCGGAGAGGTCGCAGGCGCGGGCGTCGGCGAAATTGGCGATCGGGCGGTCGCTGAAGAAGACGGTGAGCAGGCCGGGGACGGAGACCACCTGCACGGGATAGCCCCCCGCGCCAGCCGCCGCGTCGCGCAGGCCGGAGGCGAGTTGATCGGTGATCGAGGAGAGGCGCAGGTAGGCGGGCTCGTCGAGCAGGGAGAGCGTGGCGAGGCCGGCCGCGACGGCGAGCGGGTTACCGGAGAGCGTGCCGGCTTGGTAGACCTCGCCGGCGGGGGCGAGCCGGCGCATTAGCTCGGCGCGACCGCCGACCGCAGCCGCCGGGAGGCCCCCGCCGAGGACCTTGCCGAGGATCGTGAGGTCGGCGCGGACACCCGACAGTTCCTGCGCACCGCCGCGGGAGACGCGGAAGCCGCTGATCACCTCGTCGAGGACGAGCAGCGCGCCACAGGCGTCGGCGCGCTCGCGGAGGAGCTCGAGAAAGCCCGGGGATGGGGGGACGAGTCCCATGTTTGCCGGCAGCGGCTCGGCGATGATCGCCGCCAGCTCGTGTCCGTCGGTGGCGGCGAGGAGCGCCTCGGGGTCGTTCCAGGGCACCACGACGGTGGTGGCCGCGGCGCTCGACGGCACGCCGGGGCTCGCGGGGAGCGCTTGGGTGGCCAGGCCCGAGCCGGCTTCGGCGAGGAGCGGATCGAGATGCCCGTGGTAGGCGCCGGCGAACTTGAGCAGCCCCTCGTGCCCGGTGGCGGCGCGCGCGAGGCGGACGGCGGTCATCGTCGCCTCGGTCCCGGAGGAGGTCATGCGCAGCATCTCGACCCCCTCGATCCGACGGGTGACCTCAACCGCGAGCTCGACCTCGGCGGCCGTGGGCGCGCCGAAGCTGGTGCCTTTCGCAGCCGCCGCCGCGATGGCCTCGAGCACGACGGGGTGGGCATGCCCGTGGATGAGGGGGCCCCAGGAGCAGACGTAGTCGATGAAGCGGTTGCCGTCGACGTCGAAGAGCTCGGCGCCCTCGCCGCGATCGATGAAGATCGGGGTGCGCCCGATCGCGCGCATCGCGCGCACCGGTGAGTTGACCCCGCCGGGGAGTACCTCGAGCGCCCGCCGATAGAGCTCGGCCGAGCGGGTGTCAGCGAGGGAGGTGCTCACGGATGCCGCATCACGCGTGCCGGCTCTCCCAGTTCTTGAAGTCCTCGGTGAAGTAGAGGAGACGAATCTTCTTGAACTCGGTGGAGGAGTAGAGAGTGGCGCGCTCGTGGATACCTGTCTGCTCGGCGATCGCGTCGAGCACCGCGTCGCACTCCTCCTTGGAGCGGCCGTGGGCCATCGTGAACACGGAGTAGGGCCAGTCCTCGTAGGTTGGGCGCTCGTAGCAGTGGGAGATGCCGCGGAAGGACGCCATCCGCGGTCCGAGCTCGGCGATCTGCTCGGGGGAGACCTTCCAGACGCCCATCCCGTTCGCGGAGAAGCCGGCGCGGCGGTGGTAGAGGATCGCGGCGACGCGGCGCAGGAGGCCGCGCTCGCGCATGCCCTGCATGTGCGTGAGCAGCGCCTCGGTATCCATTCCCAGTCGCGCGGCGGCGGGGGCGTAGGGCTCGGAGATCACCGGCATGTCACCTTGGGTGGCGCGGATCACATCCCGGTCGAGCTCGTCGTAGGCGACCGGCTCGAGGTCGACGGGCTCGACGGCGACGCCCTCGCTGGTGAGCGCCTTGGTGCCGCCCTCCATTTCGAGGTCCATGCGGATCTTGAACAGTTTGAGCGTCGGCAGCTGGCGGATCGACTCGGCGCCGGTGAGCCGCTGGAGCACGTCGAGCGTCCCCTCGAGACCGAGGCGCGAGTCGGGCTCGACGGCGAGCGTGAACCACATGTTGAAGTCGTGGTTGCGCAGGTAGTTGTGCGAGACGCCGGGGTGGGAGTTGACGATCTTGGCCGCCTGCCACGGGTTCTCGGGATCGACCTTGGCGGCCACGAGCATCGATCCGTAGCCCAGGGCACGAGTGTCATAGATCGGCGTGACCTGGCGGATGATGCGCTCGTCGAGCAGGCGCTGGACGCGAGTGAGCACCTGGAGCTCGGGCACCTCGGCGGCCTCGGCGACGGCCGCGTAGGGCCGCGGGTGGAGTGGAAAGGAGCCCTGCATGAGATTGAGGAGCTTGCGGTCGAGGTCGTCGAGCGCCACGGCCGCCCCGTCCTTGCGCGAGCGGGTCTTGGGCGTGGCGGCGCTCGCGCGCGCCTCGGCTTGGGTGGGAGTCAGCTCTGCTCGGCTAGCCATTTGGCGGCATCCTTGGAGTGGTAGGAGATGATCGTGTCGGCGCCGGCGCGACGGAGAGAGGTGAGGATCTCCAGCACCGCGTCCCGCTCGTCGAGGTAGCCGGCGGCGGCGGCGGCCTTGACCATCGCATACTCGCCGCTGACGTTGTAGGCCGCAACCGGCAGGCGCGTGGCGCGCTTGAGGGCGCGGATCAGATCGCCGTAGGCGAGCGCGGGCTTGACCATCACCATGTCGGCGCCCTCTTGGACGTCGAGCAGCGCCTCGCGGACGGCCTCGCGTCCGTTGGCGGGATCCATCTGATAGCCGCGGCGGTCCCCGAACGAAGGCGCGGAGCCCGCCGCGTCGCGGAAAGGGCCGTAGAAGGCGGAGGCGAACTTGGCGGAGTAGGCGAGGATCGGCGTGTCGGCGAAGCCCTCCTCGTCGAGTGCGGAGCGGATCGCGCCGACGCGCCCGTCCATCATGTCCGAGGGGGCCACGAGGTCGGCGCCCGCGCGCGCGTGGCTGACGGCAATGCGCGCGAGCAGTTCCACAGAGGCGTCGTTGTCCACGGTGGGTGGGTGGGATCCGCTTTCCCGAAGGACCCCGCAGTGGCCGTGGTCGGTGTACTCACAGAGGCACACGTCGGTCATCACGAGTAGTTCCGGAAGCACGCCCTTGAGCGCGCGGACGGCGGTCTGAATGACGCCCTCCTCGTCCCATGCGCCCGAGCCCTCGGGATCCTTGGCGGCCGGTATCCCGAACAGCATCACGGCGCCGATGCCGAGCGCGGCGACCTCGTGGGCCTCTTCGAGCGCGGCGGAGATCGACAGGCGCTCGACCCCCGGCAGCGTCGCGATCGGCTCCCGCGAGGGGCCGGTCTCGGAGACGAACAGCGGCAGCACGAGCTGGCCGGGGCGGAGCTCCGTCTCGCGCACGAGCCCGCGCAGACCGGCGGTCGCGCGCAGGCGGCGCAGGCGCGTTTGGGGAAATGCCATTGCCCTTCGAGGATACTCGCCCGTTGACACCGCGCGGCTCAGTCCAGGCGCCGCAACCCGAGGCGCGCGAGCGCGCCGAACAGCACTGTGAGACCGAGGAGGTGCGCGAGCGAGACGGGGAGTCCCGGGGAGGCCTGGTTGACGGCCGCGTCGAGCGCCTGGAGGGTGGCCTTGAAGGGGAAGATGAACGAGACCGCGGAGATCGCGTCGTAGAGACCGCCGGTGACCGACCCCGAGGGGACGAGCGCGAGGAAGGCGAGGGGCAGCGAGAGCAGGAAGGCAAGCAGCGAGGCGGCGCGCACCTCGCGGGCGAGCGCGCCGATCGAGACGCCGAGCGCACCGAAGGAGAGGGCGCCGAGGGCGAGCGCCGCCAGCCAGAGGGGGACGCGCGACCAGTCGAGGCTGACGAACGCGCCGATGCCGGCGAGCATCGCGAAGGCGAGCAGGAACGAGCAGGCCGCGGCGAGGAGCGCCTTCTCGGCCAGCAATCCCTCCCGCGATATGAGGCCGCGCAAAAGACGGGCAAGCGCGTGCTCTTCGCGCTCGAGCGCGACGCCGCCGGCGGCGAGGAGCACGCAGACGAACATCAACGAGACGCTGACGGCGACGACGACGGCGAACGTGTTGAGGGGCGTGCGGCGGCCGTGGAGGAGCGTGCTGTGGACGGCGATCGGCTGGCTGATGGTCGAGAGGACGGTCTTCGAGAGGGTGAGGTTCTGGGCGGCGAAGGTGGCGAAGACGAGCGTCCGTTCCAGCGAGGCGCGGTCCGGGCCGGGTGGCTGGCGGGCGATCACCCCGCGCAACAGCGGCGGGATCTGGCTGAGCCCGACGAGATTGGGGGGTGCTCCGAGCACGCCGAGGTTGCCGCCCTTGAGCAGCAGTCCGATTGCCTGGGCGGCGGCCTTCTGGATCTGTTCGGAGAAGCCGAGGTTCGCCTGGGCGAGCGCGGAGTTGAGCGAGGACTGCACGAGCGACTGCTCGAGCGCGTTGCCGTTGTAGAGCACTTCGAGATGGGCTTGGGAGACGTCGGAGGAGAGCCGCGCGGCGATGTCGTGGGGGATCACGACGGCGGCGAGCACATCGCCCGATTGGACCTTGGCGACGGCCTGGGAGCGCGAGGCGGTCGGCACGGCTTCGACCTGGTTGAAGAGCTGGTCGGCGTACCCACTGACGGGGACGTTCCGCCCACCGACTTCGACGGTCGCCCCCGGGGTGGTTTCGTTGACGATCGCAACGCGTGGCCTGGTGGGGCCGCGCGAGAGGGCGAGCCCGATCAGGAGCGCGATCGCGACGGGGTAGATCACGAGCAGGGCGACTGTCAGCCGCGAGCGGCGGAGGATCAGGAGGTCCTTACGGAGCAGCGAGATCATCGGCGCCGCTCCCGCGGCGGCAAAGTCGGCGGTGGCAAAGTCATCGCTCGCCCTTCCGCACCGGCCACCTCATCGGTGCCCTCGCGCGCGCAGGAATGAGACGAACGCATCCTCGAAGTCCCCACCTGAGCCGCCCGCCTCCGCGAGGAACGCCGCTGGGGAGCCGTCGAACAGCAGTCGGCCGTCGGCGAGGACGAGCGCGCGCGCGGCGTAGCGCTGTACCTCGTTGACGTCGTGGGTGGAGAACACGACGCTCGTGCCGTCCGCGGCCAGGCCGCGGATGAAGCTCCAGAGCCGCTCGCGCTGGCCCGGGTCGAGCGCCGTGGAGGGCTCGTCGAGCGCGAGCACCGGTGGGCGCGAGAGCAGGCCGATCGCGACGTTGACGCGCTGGCGGTTGCCGCCCGAGAGGCGGGAGACCTGCTCTGCGGCGCGCTCGCGCAGCCCGGTCTGCTCGAGCATCCGCGCGACGGCGTCCTGGGGGTCGGAGACGTGCTCGAGGCGAGCGAACAGGGCGAGGTTCTCGGCGACAGTGAGCTTGGAGTAGAGCGCCGGCTGCTGCGGCACCCACCCGACTTCGCGGGGGGCCCTGCTGACGCTGCCCGCGGTGGGACGCTGGATGCCGGCGAGGATCGAGAGGAGCGTCGTCTTACCGGCGCCGTTGGGACCGACGACCGCGACCAACTCACCCGCGGCCGCATCGAAGCTGACCTCGCGCAGCGCCTCGCGCTCGCCGTAGCGCATCGCCAGATCCCGGACACTCAGAATCGAGCCGCCAAGCCCGGCCCCGCCAAGCCCGGCCCCGGCCGGCGTCGCGCTCACAGCACTCCGTCTCGCGGGTTGCGCTCCCACGGCTCGAGCGTCAGGTGACGGCTGAGATAGAGGGCGGTCTCACGCAGGATCGAGAGGATCGGGAGCGCCAGGAGCGCCCCGACGAGCCCGTAGAGGTGTTGCCCGAGCAGCAGCGCGAAGATCACGAGCAGGGGATTGATGCGCAGCGAGTGGCCGAAGATCTGCGGCGCGACGATGTGGCCCTCGAGCTGCTGGATGCCGATGAACAGCAGCGCGACCCAGACCGCGGAGATCGGGTTTGTCAGCAGCGCCACGAGGATCGGGGGCAGGGCGCCGAGGAACGGGCCGAGGTAGGGGATCAGCTCCATGAACCCGAAGATGATTGCGAACACGACCGCGTACTTGCGGCCGTCGGGGAAGATGCCGATCACCCCGAACACGTACAGCGCGACGCCGGCTGTGACGCCCATGATCACGCTGAACGCGAGCTGACCCTGCACGTAGTGGGAGACCGCCCGCCGTATGAGCGTCGGATAGTCATCGGCGCGCGTGCCGTCGCCGTCGGGCATCGCCCGGCGTACCAGCCTGCCGATCCGCTCGCCGTAGACGAGCATGTAGATCGACAACACGAACACGAGCACGAGGTCGAAGATCGCACTCGCGGCTTCGGTCAGCAGCGAGCCGCCGAACGAGGCGATCGAGCCGCCGCTCTTGGAGAGCTTGTCCGAGAGCGTCTGCAATGCCGTCTTGCCCTGCTCGGCGAGCTGCGCATGGATGCCGAAACGATTCAGGTCGCCCTGAAGGTTGATGATCGTGACATTCGCTTCTGTGACGAGGTGTGGCAGGCTGTGCGTGAATGACTTCACCTGGTTGGAGATCGGATTGGCCAGCAGCACGCCGATCCCGGCAAGGGCGAGGAAGAATGCGAGGTATACGGTGAGCACCGCCATGGTTCGGGGAAACCGCGAGCGCTGGAGGAAGGCGACAGCCGGGTTGAGGATCAGCGCGATGACTCCCGCCACGACGAAGATCAACAACACTTTCCCCGCGGCTTTCGCCAGCGCCCACGCCGCGAGCAGGGCCAGCGGGAGCAGCACCAGCTGGATCCAGCGAGGAACGACCACACGCGGTGGCTCCACGACTGCCGGAGGTGCGCCGTCGACGAGCTCGCGCTCCTCCTCCCGTGGCGGGGCCGCCTCGGGTGGGGAGTCGCCATTTACCGTCGTGCGCCCCTTTTCATGCGTCCCGGGCGCTCCGGTAGCGCGCCTGGACCTGCCGATCATCCGCCTCCCACCATCGCCAGAGTATGGCTGAGGCAGAGGCCAGCATCTTGTTCGTCGGGGATCTCGTCGGCGGGATCGGACGGCGCACGCTGCTGGAGTGCCTACCGGTGCTGCGCGAGCGTTTCACTCCGACCTTCGTGGTGGTCAACGGCGAGAACGTCGCGGGCGGCCTGGGGATCACGCCGAAGGCCGCCAACGAGCTGTTCGCGGGGGGAGTCGACGCGATCACGCTCGGCAACCACACCTACCACCGCCGCGAGATCTACCCGTACCTGGACTCCGAGCCGCGGATCGTGCGCCCGGCGAACTTCCTGCGCGGTCAGCCCGGTCGCGGGGCCTGCGTGGTGGAGAGCGCCGACGGGCAGCGCCTCGGCGTGGTCAACCTCAGCGGCAACCTCTATCTCCGCGCCGGCCGCTCGGCCTTCACCGAGATCGAGGTGGCCCTGGGAGAACTCGGAGAGGTCGACCAGATCCTCGTGGACATGCATGCGGAGGCGACCTCGGAGAAGGTCGCGATGGGCTGGCACCTGGACGGGCGCGTGACTGCGGTCGTGGGCACCCACACGCACGTGCCGACCGCGGACGCACGTGTGCTGCCGGGGGGGACCGCCTACATCACCGACGTCGGCATGACCGGTCCGCGCGGCGGCGTGATCGGCGTCAAGCGCGAGCAGGCGATCGAGTCGCTGCTCACGCAGATGCCCGTGCGCTTCGAAACCTCCGAGGAGGACCCCTGGCTCATGGGAGTGCTGATCCGCTGCTCAGCGCCGCTGAAGGCGGATTCCATCGAGCAGGTGCTGATGCCTCGGCCTGCGTAGAGGCGGGGTCCCTGGGAGCGGGTCCGCCGAAGCGCCCCAGGAGCGCGACCATCACGACTCCGAAGAACCATGGGATGTAGAGGTAGAACCAGTGTTCGATCCCGAGCTGGGTGGCGATGATTACCGCGCCGCAGGCCGCCGCCAGCCCGACGATCGGAGACCCGCCCTCCCCGCGCGGGAGGACCGCGAGCGCGAGGGCGAGCGCGATTGCGGCGAGTTGCACCACCATCTGAAGCCCATGCAGGGTGGGCGAGTTTCCATACAAGCCCCAGACGGAGAACGGCGAGTTGCGGTTTGACTGGTAGAGGATCGTGCGCTGGAAGATCGTGTGGAGCGAGTCGTGGGTGAGGGCCGGGATCGACACGAGCGCGGCGGTGGCGAGGAACGCGAGTAGGAACAGCGCGAACGCGCGCGAGCGGAGCGAGGAGATGCTCAGCCACCCGTCGTGCCTGCGGAGACCGTGGGTCGCGAGCAGCGGCGCGAGCGCGAGCGGCGCGAACTTACTGAGGCCGGCCAGCGCCGCGAACATCCCGCGCGCGGGCGGCGAGTCGGCGAGGAGGACCGCCGCGAGGACGAGGAGTCCGACGAGCGTGTCGTTGGAGTCGCTTTGGAGCGCGAAGAGGGTGAATGGATAGGAGACCCAGGCGTAGGCCAGGACGATGCCGAGCGTCGGTCCGCGGATGCGCCGGCCGAGCAGGAACATGAGCATCACCGCGAGCAGGTCGAACACGACCGCGGCGGCGTGGGCGGCGGGCAAGTCGTTCCAGGTCCCGCTCCAGCCGAAGGCCTGCTCGAACGGGATGTAGGCCTCGTAGTTGACGGGGCCGTAGGTGTCGCCGTGTTCGTTATCGGCCGGGTAGCCGCCGTACAGCGGCTTGCCGTCGGTGATCCGCTGCGCCCCGATCACCCCGGCGTAGCCGACGTCGATCACGTTGGCGTCGGTCACGTTGAGCGCGATCCGGAAACCGAGCAGGAAGACGATGCCGAGGACCAGCCACGGCGCGGGGATCAGCAGGCGTAGGTGCGGCGCTGGGGAGGGGGACCGGCGTCGCAGGAGCGCGAGCATCCGCGCGAGCAGGTAGAGCAGCGGCGGGTAGGCGAGCGGCACCGAGGCGTAGATGTGCGCGTGGTTGAAGAACGCGAGCGAGACGGAGAACGAGAGCAGCATCAGCAGGTCGAGGTGGAGCAGCGAGAACGGCCGGCGCCAATCGATGAACGGGAGCACGAACAGCAGGCAGAGCGGCAGCCAGATGTAGAGCGCGTTGACGTGCTCGCCGAACGCGCCGCGATAGCCGCGGGCCATCGACCAGGCGACCTGGAAGCCGGTCCACTGTTCGAGCACCTTCCCGGAGGCGTCGGCGATGATCACCTGGCCGATCTCCTTGGCGCCCTTCTTGGAGAAGAAGCTCACCTGCCAGCGCAAGGGCCCCTTCAGATAGGCGCCCGCGTAGGAGCCCGGATATTTCTTGCGCACGGCGCGCATCTTGGGGAGCGCTTCGGCGATCGCAAGGACCTTGTCGGCCGACAGGTTGCGACCGGCGGGCGGCATCTTGGAGGCGGCGACGGGGACCGGGGCTTCGGCGATCGTGGCCTGGGGGGCAGACCTGGTCGTCGCTGTCTCGGTTGCGCCCGCGTGTTTGGTGGCGCCCGCGTGTGCAGCGGTGCTCGCGGGCGACGAGGCGCTTCCAGCTGTGCTCAGCGACGCTGTGTGTGGCGGTCGCGCGACCGCCACGGCCGGGGGCGCCGCGGCCAGCCCGAGTGAGACGGCAACGGCGGCGGCGGGTGCTCGAAAGCGCATCCGCCGAGGTTAACGGCGGTTTGCGGCCCGGGGGCCTCTTCACCGCGCTGCTCGGGCCTCGCGGTGACCGCGAGCAGGGGGTATGACGGCGATCGGCCCAAGGCAGGTGAGCCACGCGTGACGAAGGGCGCCGCGGCTGGGGACAACAGCCGCGGCGCCCAGTGGAACAGGGACCCGGCGCGAGAGGGTCCTAGCGCCATCGGGTTCCCTTGAGCGCCGCCAACAGGGGTGGGCGGCGCCCAAGCTGTGAAAGGTGGTGTCGTGCCTGGCTGCTCCAGCTCCCGAGCGTTTTGCTATTCGGGCCTACCGCTCCTTCCCTGGCCTTCCCGGCGGTGCGCTCAGCCCATCAGCACCGTCACATGGCTTGAGAGCCTGCTGCCGTGCTTGGGCGTAAAGAGCAGCTTGATAGGAACCCGCAGCCTGCGCCCCGGATGGCGACTGAGGAAGCTCTGCTCGTTCTTTGAGAGGGCGAGCCTGACCGTCACCGTTCCCCCTTTGCCGGCCTTCACGGCCGCCCGGGACAGGCCCGATCCGGTCGCAACCAGCTTCCCGGCCGAGGGCACGCTGACGACGATCGTCGCCGTCGTGCCCTTGACGCTGTGGCGAACAATCCCGAGCGCCGGCTTGCAGCCGGTGACGACGATCGGGGTGGACTCGTGGATTTCGGCGCCGTTCTGGGCGACGAACGCGGTCGGCATCGCGAGCTTTGACTTGCAAAGGTTGCCGTTCGCCGCGAGCGCAGAGTACCTCTCCTCGGGCAGGTTCAGTTCGAAGCTGCCGACGGGGACGTCGGGGACCGCCTTGAGCGTCGAGCTCGTGATCCCGGCTTTGGAGATAAACGTCGTGGCGACGAGGTCCTCGGTGACGCCGTAGCCCTGCAGCACGAAGATCAGGCTCGGGAACGCTTCGCCGCCATGGCTGACGAAGTACGCGGGGCCTTCCAGCGGGACCGGCAGGATCGGAGTGATCGCCTTTGCATGTCCGACGATCGACGCCGCCGGGCAGTTCGCCGGATTCGCTTCGAATACCTTGGCCGTGCAGGCCTTCTGCAGCGTCGTCAGGCGCGACGGGAGCTGCTTGGGCAGGTCGACCTTGACCTTGGCCACGTTCGCCTCGGTGCCCTGCGGCGTGTCGGGGTAGGTGAGCTTCACCGTCAGGCTGGCGCCGTCCGCTCTGGAGGTCTTGCCGGATGTCGAGACCGCGAATTTCGGCTTGAACGCGAGCGTCGCGCAGTTCGTGACCTGGAACGGCGTGGAGACCGCCGCCGTGGCGCCTTCGCTGCTCGCGATCGTACCCGTGATCGCCGCCGGGTTGCAATTCGTCGGGTTGAACGTGAACCCGGGCCGGTTGATGTTCACGTAGACGTGCTGGAGCTGCAGCGGGATCCCGTCGAGGATCGTCGGCAGCGGGTCGCTCACGACCCGCAGCACCGCGGTGTGCGGATCGACGTAGATCGAGGCGCGGACGATGACCGGCCGCCCTTCGTCGAGCACGAACGGCCCCGCCGCCGCGGGGTTGACGATCGACAGCCCGAACGGCGCGCATTCCGGGGCGCCCACGGTGCAAGCGCTTGTTCCGTTATACGGGCCGGTGATGTAGACCTTCCCGCCGGTGACGGTGTACGGGTCGCTGCCGAGGCCCGCGCTGACGACCGTTTCGCCGATCAGGCTTTCCGGACCACATGTACCCTGCGCCGCCTGCGGTTCTCCACACAGCTTCACGTTTGACAGCGCGCCCGAGAATCCCGGCGGCAGCTGCATTTCGATGTGGCCGAGCGCCTGGTCCGCATCGGGGCGCGTCATCGTCAGCGTGAACGGCGTGAACACGCCCGCCTGGATGTTCGTCGTCTGGGCGTTGAACCCGGGCGCAAAGGGTTGCGGGTTCGCACACGGCGCGCCGTTCGGGCCCGAGGTGATGTCAAAGTTCGAGGACGGCGTCACGGCTTCGTTGCCCGACCACGGCGTAAACGACGCCTGCGTGGTGTAGATCCCGCAGTGCGCGGGGGTCGACAGCGGCGCGCGGGAACCACCGAAAAAGTGCAATTCGAGGTCTTCGAACGGCAGTTGCGGCGTGTTTTCAAACGTCGAAACCAACTGACCAGTGGCCGGGTCCGGCGTGACCTTCCCCGGGAGCTTCACCAGCACACCTGAGACCGGGTCCTGCGCGACTATGTACATCGCCACAAGCGAGGAGAACGGGTTTTCAAGCAGCGGCCCCGCGAAGTTCTGCGGCGCCGCCAGATACACCGCGCCTTCCAGCGCGTTCGGCAACAAGGGTGATTTGATCTTCACCGTCGCGACCTTCGACGCTTCCGGACACGACGGCACAGCCGCCGTGAATTCGTCGGTGCCGGTCTGTGGGTTGACGCCGGTAAAGCCGATCTGCGCATCCGAGCACGCCTGCAGACCGTCCGCCGCGGAGGGGCTGAGCTGCACACCCGCGGGCAGCGCGACCGTAGTGTCCTTCACGTCGGCCTCCGCGAGCCCCGTCGGGTGCAGGCTGATTTCCTGCGGAACGTGGACGCCGACCGTCAAACCGGTCGGCGTGCTCCCGGCCTGTCCGTCTGGGGCTACGCTGATCGACGGACTGAAGTCAAGGTGGTTGCAGCCTTCCAATCCCAGCGGTTGGCCGGCGCTTTCCCCGAGGAGCGATTCGATAGGCGGTAGGAAGCTGCCTGGTTGCGTCCAGGAGTCGGCTTCCACCGTGCTCTTCAATGGGCCAGTGCACGATGTGGGAAGCGTCAGGAACGCCTGCTGCTGAGCGCCCGCGCAACTTTCATCGCGTTTGTAGCCTTCTTGAACCCAACTGCCGCCCGCCACGCATTGATACCCGCGGGACTGGTCGTGGCGCGAATCCCCCGGCACACCCCAGAGCGTCACACGGCTGGATAGCAGCCCGGCACTCTGAGAGAGGTTGTCAACGCTAACGGCCACACCATAGTCATCGCCTGTCCGGATCGCCGTGTCGAGAACGACCGGAACGCGAAGTGCCTTGAAGCCGAAGCGGGCCGGCTCACCCGGCGCCGGGACCAGGTTGAACACCGGCTCTGTGATGGTTTCCAGTTCGCGGATATTGGGTTCGTCGATCCTCACCGATGCCACCCCCACCGCTGTGTCGGATGGGCACAGGTTGACGCCGCCGACTTCTTCCTGCGCGAACTGCAGGTCGCTGCACTGAGGCACCGCGGTCGGATTGCCGACCAGGCCGGGCGGGAGGTTAAAGCGCAGATCCTTCACCACGGCCGGCGGCTTCACGGGGTCGCCCGTCTGGTTCAGTGCGAGCGTGGTCGTCAACTGGAACGGGTGCGCGCCCGCCTGGATGTCGGGCGCTCCGCCCTCATCTTCGGGGGTGAGCTGAAATTCTTCGACCCCAAACGGCGTCGGCGCGCCATCGACGGCGATCGGCCGGTTAACAGATATGCTCGGCGCTCCACCACCGCTTACCACCACTTTGTTTTCTTCCTCCGGCTGGGCATTCACCGTCACATGAACGATAACTTCCAGACGTTCGTACGACGAAAGCTTGCCCGCAAACTGGCACGGCCCGGCGGGCTGCGTGCATTCGAGCGCCGTTGGACGGGTTGGAGCGGAGCTCGCGACGCCTTTGATCGCGTTCGCGGTCACCCCGGGTGGCAGCGTGTCGGTGATCGTGACCGGGGTGCTGGCGCCATTGACTTCCGCGTCGCCGAGATTCGTCGCCGTCACGACGATCTCACCTTCTCCGCCGGGCGGCAGGTTGCGCGGCTGCGAGCTTGACGCGAGCTGCCACCACGGGGCTTGGGCAGACGCCGGCGTCGTGCTCAGCGTCGCCAGCAGCACGCTCACGGCTGAAACCAAGATGGCGAGATAGACGGAAAGGCGTCTATAGACACGCATCACCTGCGCCTCGCCTTCGGCTGCTTGGGCTTATGCGGCGGTCCGTATCGCCTCTTGGCCTGCGTCTCGCACGAAGCTCGCTTCCTCTTTGGCTTGCGCTTACAGGCCTTCAAGGCCTCTGCGAGTTTCTGTGCGCGCGTCAAAGACTTCGGCTTGAGCTTTGGCGCGACTCTCGACACCGATGGCAGGAGATTTCCGGCGCCCGAAAACGTCGCGCTCCCTGACGGCCCGAAGATCCCCGGCTGCGGTGAGGGCGCAGGCTTGCACGAGTCGGCCGTGTCGCACGGCGGCGGGGATGCGGGCGCAGTGGGACACGGCGCCACTTCCGAGCACACGTGGGCGTCATACACGTCATAAGCGGTGTCGACATCCTGTGCCGTGAGCCGAGAAGCCGTGAGGAAGAACACATCGTCGCCGTTGGCGCTCGCATCGAGAAACACAGATTCTTCACTGGAGGTACCCGAGGAGATCAGTGCCACACAGCCACCCGACGTTCCGCTGAAGGTCTTACTGGTGCCCGCGCAGCTACCGATGCCTTCCGGCTCGTACTCATACACATCCCCCTTTTCGTTCGTATCCTGCGGCACAAGCGCATCCGGGCTATTGAAGAACAGCCGGCCGCTGTCCGACAGGTAACGAGACTGGTAGAGGGCGAGCTGCGGGCCGATTGACGTCCATCCCGGGACACTCCCAGCCAGCCAACGGCCTGACCAAGCTCTCGTACCATCGAGGAACGGCGTTCCGCTCGCGCTCGGGTTATCAAGCACGCCCACCGGTCGCGCGCCGGTCGGATCACATGACGCGCAGATGAGAGAACCAGAGCTTGCGTCATAAAGGAAGACCTCCTCGTCGGTTACATCGCTGTTCGCGTCGATGTTGTCATATCCAGTCAGGCTCCGTTCCGACATAAACGCCAGATAGCCGCCTTTGGGTGAGACGCGCGAGGTCTCTCTGCCAAGGTTCTGCGAATCTTCATATTCCCAATCACGCCCATCTTCGTTCGAGAGAGCAGCGATGAAAGTCGTCGTCTTCGCGTGCGTCACCGGATCGTTATGCAGCACGTAGAGATTGCACGTCGCGCCCGGCAACGGCCCTGCCTCGAGCGCGCGGCAATCGCCTGGGGTAGAGCCACTTGCGAGCGCGCCATTTGCGACGAAGTACACGTAGGAGCCGTCTTCGCTCGCGCCGAGCACCGTACCCTGCACATCAGCGCTCTGGCCGGTGTGTTCATCAACCGTGAGGTCGGTCAGCTTGACGGCCAGCTTGCCGCCTTGCACCGTGACTTCGGCGATGTAGAGGTCCGGTGCTCCTTGACTGGCAGTCGAATCAAACGTCAGGCGCGCCGTGTCCGTGAAGAATATCATTGAGCCTTCGCTGTTGGCAGTCTGAAACACCGCTTGACACGTAAGTACTTCACAACCGGGCGCTTTTTCATGCTTTTCGTTTTCTTCAACGGCATCGAGCTGAACGGTGTCTCCGATGGTCGTATCACGCATGTAGAGGTGCTTTTCGGGGCCGCCAGATTCGGACCAGATAATGCGCGAGCCGTCGTTGGAGATCGCGTGCCTGACATCCACAGCCGGAGAACCGTCATAGCCAAGAGCCGGATTATTGGTTGCCGGTGTGCCGCCCGGGAGGTAACTGACGAGCTGCAGCTGCCCCCCCGCCCACTCGTAGAGGCCGTTTTCGCCGGCGTTGGGCGTCAGGGCGGCTTCGTTAGACGTGAGGACGACATGGCTCAGGTCGGGCGTGGCGCCTGCAAAGGAAACACCACCGGTGAAGCGCCCGCCAGGCTTTTCTTCTTTGCCGCCGAATTTCGTGCCCGGCGGCACGTTGGCGGCTGTCACCAGCGGCGAGTATTCGCCAGCGGCGGAGTGGCGCAGGTAGATCGTCCTTTCTGCGCCTTCGCTCAGCGGCGGCAGCGGAGTTGCCCCAAACGGTTCGACAAGCCCGAGCGACAGGTCGGAGGAGAAGAAGCGGTACTCCCTTCCCGCGGCCAAGAGAAGACCCGCAACCGCGATTTGGGGCGTCGCGATGTCCTGTGAGGACCAGCCTCCGGCGGTTCGCGTTGCCAGCACCTCCGTATCGAGCAGTAGGTTGCTCGGTGGTTCGGAGGTGACCGGCGCATCCGCGATATAGGCGACCGCGCCGCCGTCTTCAGCAGCTTGTATCAGTCCTGCTTCGGAGATGGAGAAGATTTCGGCGCCGTGCTTGTCCTGCGGGGAGACCAGTTCCCACGCGCGGCCATCAGGCAGCGCGAACGCGCCGCCCGCACTCTGCGTCGTGAAGGTACGATCGGCACCCTTGTGTTCCCCGAGCCTGTTCAGCGCCACGACACGGTAGTGGTAGGTCGTGCCCGGGAATAGGCCCTCGACGAGCACGCTAAGGGAGACGTCGCCGTTACCCGAGCCCGCATTTCCTTCGGGGGTCGGCACGCTCGTGCCATAGGTTGCGCTGCTTCCGTATTCAAAGCGGTAGGTGGTGGGGAGAGCGTCAGGATCGATCGTGGCGTTGAGCGTCGCATTGGCGCCGCCGACGCTCGTGGCGAACTCGTCGCTCACCCCGGGGGGCGCAGCGGGCGTTTCGAAGGACTTGCCTTCCCCGGCCGCTTCGGTTTCGCGTTCGGCGTTGCGCGCGACGAGACAGAACGTGTACTTCGCACCCGGCGTCAACCCTTCGACCACGGCCGCGACTGCGCCCTGTCCTTCGGCAAGAAGGGTGGCCGACCCACCCGTGCAACTCGCACCCCGATTGTATGTGAATTCGTATTGCAGTTTAGTGCCGGCGGGCTTGAGCACACCTTCGAGCTTCGCTGACGTGCCTGTGATTTCCTTGGCTTCCCCGGTTTCCGGGGGTTCAGGGTTGGTCTCGAACGCCTCAGCTTCCCCCACCGCCGTCCCGCCACCGTCTTTCGCGGCTAGACAGACTATGTATTCGGTGTTCGGGGTAAGGCCCGTAGCTTCTTGTTCAAATTTTTCCGGTTCCAGCCCGAAATACATGCCAGGCGGCACAGGTGTTTTGCTGGCGGCCGCACTTTCGCATTCCGCGATCGACACCGTTTTCGTCGCCTTGTATAGGAATTCGTAGGTGCCCGGTTCGACTGGGAAAGCGCCAGCACTTTCGTCCACAACGCCGCTGAAGATCGCAGTGGTGGCAGTTTTGGTTTCCACTCCGTAGGTCGACGGAGTTTCCGGCGGAGCAGCCAAGGCGGCTTGCGCGCGAGCACCCGAAAACCCCAGCACGCCAGCCACCAAACAGACTACCGCAGCCGGCAACGTCAGCCGCCGGCGACCGCCAGTCCCAGCGCGCCGTCTCGGTCTCCATCTCCGGTGCACTCTCTCTCCTCTCGCAAAATTCAAAATGGTGCGTGGGGCCGGAGCCCCACGCACCACGCCATTTGCCCTAACGACTGGGTCTACGCGATGATGGTCTCTTTTACTTTGAAGAGGATCGTGTCTTCAGAGGTCTCACAGGCGCCCTCCCATTTCCCTCCTTCTCCTATTTTGGCTTCGAGGACATCCAATTTCACGGCGCCGAAAAACCTTTGGACTTCCTGTTCTTCTCCAACGCATTTGAAGATCAGTTTAAAGGTTTCCGGCGGTGTGACAGCTTTGTCGACAGGAGTGATCTTTCCGATGACGGAGTTTCCTCCTTCTTTTCCTCCTTCTTCAGTTTTCTTCCCTTCGCCAACTTTGATTTTGATGCCAGAGCATTCAAATTCAGCAAAGAGGCCCCCGGCGGTTTTGGGGGAAAGGGACAGCCCTACTTCCTCCTCCTCTTTTTCTTCTGTTGTGATAAAGCCCAGCTTGCTTACGAGTTCAGTCGTTTTTATTTCTCCGGGCGTTGCCGTGTTTTGACACTTCTCTTTGAGGGCTAGGCTTTCACATTCGGTGAATCTGACTGTTACCTTATCTTCTTTTTGGGACGTCCCAATGAGTTCGCCTTCGTTTGTATCTTTCTTACATTCAATCGTTTGCCCTGAGGTTTTAAGCAGGCTAACACCACTTTTGGAAGTAAATTTGGTGCCTGCCGCTCCAGGTGAGAAGTACGGTTCCGTCGCCGCCGATGCCACCGACGCCGCGACCGCGCTCATCGCAAACACGGCGATGAGGGCGAGTCCTATGATTCGTATACGATTCATCGTGAGATCTCCTTGCTAGTCATGGTCATTGTCTCCGGCGCCCGAACGTCCATCCATTGGCACTCGACCGCCGGCCCGTCTGATGAACGACGCAACGAAGCGTCACGAGAAACCGATACTGCCCCGCGACGGCGCGACACAGCACCCGCGGGAAACCTGACCCCGCCGGACACCGCGCGTCATCGTGAGACGTCCTGGCACACGTGCTTGCACACGTGCCGTGACCGTGCATGCGTGAGCGGCGCCAGACCGAGCCACCGTCCCCACATCCTTTCGATCCCTCTGTCCACCATGACCGGCATCCTCTTCCTCTCCGAGCCGCGATGTAAGCCACACTGTGAGGGTTCTACGTTTAGACGGAAGTTTTCACGACTTCAGCCCGAATCTGCTGGATTTGTGGGCTCGGGCTTCATTTTGGCGGGTCTGACGTAGCCAAAGTCTAGCCTTGACATTTGCGGCTAAGGCGTCTAGTATGTGGGTATGC
>Ga0209483_1001277_pt1 | contig 19329 bp, 24 predicted proteins | sample NGEPerA_FD_184508 | JGI IMG/M metagenome (GOLD analysis project Ga0209483, IMG submission 184508) | Arctic peat soil microbial communities from the Barrow Environmental Observatory site, Barrow, Alaska, USA - NGEE PermafrostL2-A... | ecosystem: Environmental > Terrestrial > Soil > Wetlands >... | reverse complement strand
CCTCGTCAGCGGCGCGCTTGACACGCCTGGCAGCCACAGTGATGATCACGCCGGCTGGCTGATGTGGGCGCGAGGTGGTCCCATGCTGCTGGCAACGAGGGTGGTCCCATGGGACTGGCAAGTCACACCTGATCGTCACGATGGCGGAATCAAGATCAACATCCAGCCATGAGAGACCGAGCGCTTCGCCACGCCGAACGCCCAGTAGCGCCAAGGTCGCCAGGAGAGGCTCCCACTGTGCTGCCCATGACTACTTCAACAAAACTGGTCTCTTCTCACAATTGGTGGATTGCCCTCACCGGTATCCACAATCAACTTCGGAACTCTGCACGTTTACCCTGAGGGCCTGACCGCTCGGTTGGGGTGCCCCCTATCACCGGGTAGGTGGGACACCCCTGTCGGCCTCGCACCAGCATCTTCCATGCCAAATGACTGCCCCGCCGATGGGCACGGGCGTGGATGCATCCACCAGGAGATGACTCCCCGCCTGGCGGTGCTCATCCAGACGACCGTGGGCCAGGCGGTGGTGGTCGAGCAGCACGACGAGGTGCCAGGCCAGATCGACTCCGAGGGTCAGCACGCAGATAGCACGATGTCAGGAAGGCTCAGGTGCGGTCGGAGTCTGGCGTAGGCGGCGCACGCTGCCTGCAGGGTCTCCATCTCGCGCCAGCTGCCCTCCTTGTTGGGGGCCATGCTCAACAGGTGGAGCGCCGTCTTCGGATCGGCCCATTGGAGGTTGGAGGTCTCGCCGTTGACCGCCAACGTCATGGGTTCCACCAACCCCCTCTGGTCCTCGCCGAGGAAGTAGTGGTTGATCGTGCCGCTCCCGCTACTGAAGCTGCCAGGGACGAAGCCCACGACACTGGGGAGGTGCCCGGTTTCTTCCACTACCTCGCGCCTGGCGGTCTCCAGCGGGTGCTCACCCTTCTCGGACTTGCCTTTGGCGAACTGCCAGACGTAGTCAGCGAAATGATTCGCTGGCTCCCGCAGTAGAACCTGCGCCCTCCCGTTGAAGATGACGATGCCATAGCGGTGCTTATGCTCTTCCCCCGGTCGGATCGGACCCCAACCGCCGACCTCGGCGTGCAGGTCACGGTTCGCAAACTCGGGGGCCTTGTCCTCCTCGCCGAAGCTGGTGACGTTGCCCGATGTCGAATCCGAGGCTCCGGGCTGGATGCTCCTTCTCTGGACCCTCGCCCAGTACGCCCAGAACGATGGGTCCCGGAAGCCGATATACCCAGCCGAAATGAGGCTCTGGTACATCTGCTCAATCTTTGCGTCGGTCTCAGAGATTCCCATCGCACATCACTTTCTTGATCACCTCCAGGGTACGACTGCGTCGGCGAGGAGTTCAGGTGGACCAACCCCGCCGGTCCTCCACCTAGCGACCGTGGGCTACCCGCTGCTGCTGGAGCCAAAGAGGGCCGTGGGTCCGGTGACATGGGGTCGGTGCCTCTTGGCCACCGCCCGACCCCAGGGGGGCAGATTCTGACCGTCAGCCCCGGCGCAGAAAGGGGTCCTTACGCCAAGTCCCCCTCAGTACTTGACCCAGTTTTCATTCCTCTACCAGTACTCGCGGAGCAGGTGGGAGAGCTTCAGCTGTCCTTTAAGGGCGCGATCCTGGCGCTCCCTGGGTCCCTTGGTCGGTCGAAGTCTCCCCTGGGGTCAGCTGCAAGGCACGGGCGGCATCTCCTACGCCTGCTTGCCGATGGGCTGTAGTCGATCTACAGACCTGCTGGATGGCTGCCAGAGACCGGCGAGGAACCCCCCACACTGAAGGTGACATCGTCGTAGTCATCGGAAGCTTCCGGGCGGTAGATGTCCTCATCCGTCAGGTGAGGCACCTCGCCACTGGGAGCCACCGCTAAGCGTGGATCGTCAACACCAAGGTCTGCCACATAGCCATCAGGATCAGTCCAACTGTCCTGCGCACAGCGCGGGACATAGTCGTTGACGGCACGGGCAAACGGCTCCATGTCTACGCCTGCATCAGGTCCCGCGACTGTCGCGACCTCGGAGCGCGGAGAACGCGGGACATCGGGAACAGGGGTGTCCTGCAAGTCGCGCGGGACAGTCCAGGTCTCTGTATAGGGAGGAGATAGGTATGACGTGGTTGGAGTCAAGGACTCCGTGTACTTCGACTTCTTGTGTGCTCGCGGTGAACGTGGGTCAAGGTGGTCCGCATCAGGATTCCGCCTGCCGCGAGAGGGGTTGTGGATGACTTCCATACGCACCTGGGACTTCGCCTTGCTGGTCTGGGAGTGGTCGTGGTCTGGGGTCAGGCGAACCCACCCCGCATCAGCCAGATGTCCAAGATGAACCCCAAGGGTCCGGGGCTGCATCCCCAGCTGGTCAGCCACATACTGAAGCCCCTGGGCGGGGCGTCCGCTGGTGCCCTGCCGCAGGTCCAGGTAGGCGTAGATGGGGATGCAGGTCAGGCACGGGAAACCGAGGATCAGTTCCTTCGGGAGCATCGAAAATGGGGGGGTCGCGTCGGCAGGTACCGGGGTGCCATTGGTGGATGGCTCCCTGGAGAAGACGGACAGCCGGTCCCTAGCCATGGGTGAATGGCCTGGTTAGAGCGTAAGCAGCGGCCACTTGGTCAGCGAAGTCTTCGTGATCGTCGGAACCGGCCAGCCAGTCGGTGACATCCCCAAAGTGGGACGGTACGGGGACCTGGTACATCGTGGCGACGGTGTTGAGAAGTCCTGCCACCTCATTCCGAAACTGGTCACCAGCAGCGTCGTTGTCGCCAAGGACCACGACGTGAAGGTCCTCAAATGCCTTGACCCACTGGGCCTTGAAGCCACAGGTACCGGGGATGCCCACCACCGGCTCATCTGGGAAGGCAGCGATGATCGACGCCGCGTCGCTGACGCCCTCTGTGATCACCACCAATCCGCCATCAGGAACGCCGTGGAGTCGGTCGGCCTCGTAGGGGCAGCGGATGGGACCGCGGGATGAGAGCCACCGAGGTTCTACGCCTTCGTCAACCGCCCGAGCCTGCCATCCGACGGTCTTGCCCTGGAGCCGGAAGGGGTGTCTCACCCGGAGGTTCCCGCCCTGATCGGCAACAACGCAAAGCCCAAGTTCAGCAATCAGTGCCGACGGCCAGTGCCGTTCCCGCAGGTAGCGATCAAGTACCTCGGCTGCCACGTCGGGATCGACACGACGCTGGCTCCTGGTGCCCCTGAGGGTCCTCTGGGGCTTCTCCAGACCGACCCGTCCGGCCAGCTGGTCGATGGCGTCGGCGGGCGAATCGGCAGCACCCACCAGCATCATGAGGTCGATGGCGTTGCCCGAGGACGCACACTGGCTCCAGCATCTCCACTGCTTGTCCTTGACGGTGAAGCTCGGATGCTCGTCCTTGTGGTCAGGCGCAGGACAGTGGAAGGTCAGTACCCCCGAGGTCTGCGCTACTGGTGGGCCGGAGAAGCTCGTCACCAGTTCCACCAGATCGACCCGCTCCAGGATGGCCGGTATCCGGTCCTGGTACGTCGTCACTCCAGCCCCACTGGCTCTGTGGATTCCGTGGTCGGCCCCATCGCTGGCAGCTGATCGACCGACTCAACCCCCAGGATCGCCGCCACCCGTGCCCTGCTCCACACCAGCCTCCGGCCGACCCTGATCGGCTCCACGGGGCAGGTCCCGGCCTTCACTGTCTGGTAGACGGCCCAGGTGGACACGCCCAGCGCCTCGGCCACCTCCTGGGCGGTGAGCGTGGCGCGGGTCACCGAGCCGCTCCCGTGTGTGCGGAGGGCGTCAGCCCGCAGCGACCTGCGTGCCGGTGCTTGTCTGCTTCCATGTAGATCAGACTGTCGCGTCCTCCGACACGATGCAAGCCCAGGTCAGTACCACTTTTGAGACACTGAGTCCGCTCTGCCTGACACGGCTGAGCTGATGAGCTACCCTCAGGCACATGGACTACGACGTGCGCAGCAACTGGGACGAGGAACTCCAGATGTCGTACCCGGCGGTGATGTCCTCCAGGCGGCCCCGGCAGGTCCTCATCGAACCTGACCCTGCTGTTGGTGTGGTCATGAGTGCCGCTGACCTGGAGCGGACGTTTGTCCCCATGAGCGGGACCGAACTCTGGGTTCCCGCCCGTGAGGCGTACGTCGCCTTCGGGGGGGACCTCGCCTTCGACGTGGTCATGGAGATTGGCTTCGACGGGGTGCGGAGTCCCTTGCGTGAAGTTCGCTATCGGCAGCGTCCCGACAAGCCGCAGTCCGTGACCTCGGTGTTGATCAGGACGATCCGCCTAGATGCCTTGGTCCGAAGGGCGATCAGCGAGAACCGGACCGCCTATCGGCGAATCTCCGACCAGGAGATGGTGAGCGTCAGCCCTGAGGAGCGCATCGCCATCTTCGGCTTCGCATCTCGCGAGCTGGAGCGAACCTCACCGAGGAGGCCCAGCGACAAGCAGCTTCAGCGTGTAGTGGAGGTGTACTTGCGAGCCATCAGCGAGCGCAGAAGTCCAACCAAGGCGGTGGAGGACGAGCTTCGACTTCCCAGTCGTGATGCAGCGAAGAAGCTTGTCCAGAAGGCCCGTGCCGAGGGGCTTCTACCACCAGCACCGGGACCACGCCGCGGAGGAGTCCTGTGAGACAGCACTCCTGTAGAACACAATCACCGAAGGAGGACCCCTCATGAAGGGCAGCATCATCAAGCGGGGCGGCTCCTGGACGGCCTACTGGTCCACGAAGGACCCGGCCACCGGGAAGCGCAGGCAGCACAGCAAGGGTGGGTTCAGGACCAAGCAGCTGGCACAGGCACATCTGAATGGCGTCCTCGCCAAAGTGGAGGGCGGGACGTGGGCACCAGCGACCAGCGTCACCGTCAAGACCTTCGTTGAGGACACCTGGCTCCCGAACCTGGAGGCCACCGTCGCCGGTGGCTCCATCAAGCCCGCCACGGCCAAGTTCTACGAACACTTGGCGAATCGCCATCTCGTTCCGCATCTCGGTGCTGTGAAGCTGAAGGAGTTGAGCGCGGTTCGGCTTGACACCTTCTACGCGACCCTGCTCACCACGGGTCGCCGCGGTGGTGCCAGCGGCCTCAGCCCCACCACCGTCGCCCACGTTCACGTCAATGTGCATCGGATGCTCAGGGATGCCGTGAAGTGGGGCTACTTGTCTCAGAACGTCGCCGACAATGCCACCCCACCGCGGCCGAGTACCCGGAAGATGTCAACCTGGTCACCACAGGAAATCTGGAGCTTCCTGGACGCCACGTCGAATGACCGGCTGGGTGCGCTTTGGCACGTCCTCGCTATGACTGGTCTCCGCCGTGGTGAGGTGTGCGGACTTCAGTGGACGGACATTGATCTGGACACTGCCAGGCTCAACGTTGAGCGCGCCCGTGTGATGGCTGGCGGGAAGGTTGTCGTGTCCACCCCCAAGACTGCCTCGTCAGATCGCTCCATCGGACTGGACCCCAAGACGGTGTCCGCGCTGCGCTCCTACAAGGCACGCCAGAGTGCCGAGCACCTGGTCGCTGGTACAGCATGGGCCAACGACGAGAACTGGGTCTTCACGGACGAGGTGGGCCGACCGCTCCACCCCACGAAGGTGTCCAAGCTATTCAGCGACGTGGCTAAGGCGGCGGGGGTGCCCAGGATCAGGCTCCACGATGTTCGCCACAGCTATGCCACCGCCGCACTGGAAGCTGGCATCCCGCTGAAGGTGGTCAGCGAGAGGTTGGGGCATCGGCACCTCTCCACCACGGGCGACATCTACATCCACGTTCGGCCCGAGGTGGACCAGTCGTGCGCTGACCAGGTTGCCGACCTGATCATGTCTTCCGAAACCAAGTAGGTCGGCACCTCGCGGGTTCAGGTCACCGCTGTGGCGTCACTCCAGGGCAACGCCACGCCGGGGATGAAGACGCCGCCTCGGCCTCTTCATCAAGCCAAACCCGCACCATCAGCATGGCGTTGAAGGGTTCAGCGGAGGTTCAGCGGAGGTCTGCGTTTACAAAGCGTTGACAGCTGGACGCATGACGCGGTGCTTCCGACACCGTTTGGCCCTCTGAACTGCATTTCCTTGGCGCGCTCGGCAGGATTCGAACCTGCAACCTTCTGATCCGTAGCGCGATTCTGGTTGTGCCACAGCGTCGCTGAGAATCCCAACTCGTCGCATTTAGCCTGGTAGATACACATGCCGACGTGAGTCCGCGAAATGAGTTGGGACACCGTGCGACACGACAGGACGCGATTGTTGGCTCGCGTGTTGGCTTTTCGACCGGCTCCAGTCGGTCCATGTCAGCGGGCCCTGACCACCGGTGACCGGCCAGGTCGAGCGCCTCGATGCCAGGTTGTCCCCATCCAGCGCCGAATTGACGAAAACACAGGCCACCGACTGACCGATGAAAGTTGGGACTCACCCTGAAGACGCCGACGCGCGTCCTTCGCCGACCATCAGGTCCGACGATCTGGAACTGCTGGCTCAGTGGGTCAACTGGCTGCAAGTTCGCTATGCGCCCGCCGGCGATTGGCTCGGCCGTGCTGGTGGCGTCACGGCTTCGTCGTCCACGAGCTCGCCGCCCTCCGGGCCGCGTGGCTGTCTGTGTACCGATCGGACGAACCCGCTAAGCCGACAGCAGTACTCAAGTGGCACGAGTCCGCCGAGAAGTGCCGGGAGCGCATTCGCCTGTCCATCGGCAACGGACCGGGATGCACGGCCGTCACCCACGAGCCTGACCAGCCCGTGACAATCGATCCCCGCTTGAGCGCGGAGCCGGAAGCCTTGCGCAGCGAAGCACTTGACCTGCCGGGACCGCCAAGGCTCAGTCCCGAGCGTCACTAGCAAGTCCCTGCGACGTTTCCACGGTGTTCTTCGCCCGTCGCACGGTCGTCAGGTGTCTCAATTCAGCAATACTCAGAGATCGATTCGACCCGTCCCTACCCATCAGCCTTGCCATCGCCGTCAGCTAAGTTCAAGGCGCATTCTCCACACCGACCTTCGGTCTTCAAATCCGGTAGGCCTCACTACCAATGTATCCACCAAAGCAAATCCGCACCGAAGCAGGCATCGCTTAGACCGCCAATTGCCGACGATTATATCGGCATTGATAGTCGTCGCGCCGATCTCCATCTCCGCCCAATGGCACACAGCCGCAATCACATTGGTCGCGATGCCCTTTCGACGGGCCGACTCTACAAGCCAGAACGCGATTTCCAGTTCGTCCCCATTTCTTCGATCAACAAACCCAATCGCTCCCGCGAGCGTTAGTCCGTCAACGATTGCGAAATTGGGCATCCCTCGACACCAATACAGATCGGCATGACTTAAGAACTCCCACGCTGACAATCGCTTATCCTGGACTTCTGACACTGGTGTCCATTCACGCACTTGCGGATCACCATAGGCCTCCACAAGCTGATCCACATCATCAATCAGCCACGGCCTTACCACGATACCCACCATAGATACATCGACCGATTGTGGATTCACGCCAAGGACCACCCCTCCATCACTCCGGTGGAATGATCCAGCTCTTAGCCGTCGATTGTTGAAGCTCCATCAATTGCATACCATCCCTAACATGGCTTGAGTTCCACGTCCACACATAATCGCCCATTCGGGCCAAGGCTTCAAGGTCAACAACGACCCGGTCGCCCTCCTCAACTGAAAGCGGTGATTCCAATGGAAAGAAGGCCTGACCATACACCTGCCCTGACAATGCTGAGAGTGCTATCCCATCAGCCAATTCTGCATCAAACCACACTAGGAGCCCATGTGCAGTTCCTGCATCACGAGCGAGCAAAGACGCTGATCCAGACGCGTCTTCAGTTCGGACCTCCGAGTAATCAATGGTCGTCCACTCGCGCGGCTCCGATAGACACCGGACCGATGAACCTTTCACAGTGATCCAGCAATTGACAGAGAATCCCCTGACGAACTGGAGGTCTATCCACGCCTCCTCTCTTCCCCAAGGGGCATCAAAGTATTCATATGTCTTCTCTGCGGACACAAGAGCCACCATCAAGTGGTCTCTACGAGGAATCAGTGTCGCACCTGATTTGGTCAGCCGGTCTCTCGCATCAATAATCACCTGAAGGTGCCGGCGATATAGAGGGAGTGTGCCACGTAAATCTGACAGTAGGATATCTGCCGGTTCGGGCAAATTCACATCAAGAGCTGAACCTCTAATCAATGTAACTCTTTCAGCCACTCCGTTGTCCTCAAGGACTCCACGTGCCAAGTAGATTGATTCATCAGGTTCAATCGCAAACACGTGGCGGGCTCCGAGCTTAGCGGCGGCTACAGCAAAATATCCGACTCCCGTGCCAACTTCGAGAACCACGTCTCCGGGGTTAATTGAAGCTCGAAGGGCATCCGTATAGGCTTTTAGTCGAATCTCGTCTCTCAACATTCGTCCGTGGCTCAGTACGTCATACTCACTGTTCGCCGTCATGTCCATGGATTCGGGGAAGGACATCATGCAAAAGGATGGGGGACAAGAGGGCCAGCCGTATTGGGATTTCGGCCAAGGGCCCGCTGCGCAGACGAATGCCCTAAGAGTTCATTATCATAACCAAACGTCAAATGTATTTGCCTAGGATCTAGACACTTGACCACCTGCCAACCGCCAATCGCTCGCGTATGGAAGTACGCTCCATCACACAGGTCAGCAACTTGGGACGCGGCAATTCTAGGCAACTCTGATGTAGTCGGCCCCTCTAGCAGCCACAGCAATGTCGATGACCAAGTGTCACAAGAGTACATACGACCATGATCCTCCGGAGTTCGAACCTGGATTGGATCTTCTAAGGGCTCTCCGAACGGATGCCTCAGTTGGACAAGCACCTCCGTCATAGCCTTCCAAAGTGCAGCATCCGAGTCCACTCCCGCGCTGGCACCCAAACACAAGCGTCCATCGCTCCATGCAGCATGGCCCATAACGGGGATGCCGAGTGATCCGGTCATGAGGAAGGATTCGCTTCGGTCCGTTTCCGATTCAAGCGCTTCGTGTAGTTGTCTGCTCCGACCGCCAAGAGCCTCTCTGCGGACAATCTGGGGAGGGCTTCCGGATAGATGGGTCCACATGAAAGCGTCCCTCTCTACGATTTCCAGGAATGCCTTCGCCTTTGCGCCCTCGAGCGTTGGAAACGCTGAAGCGCCGTTGGATGACGGGTAGCCAGGTGCGAGCCAGCGTTCCTTCCCCGAAAACGGACAGAACACGAGTGCTGCAGGCAGCAAGACCGATCCCATTGGTCCTTCACCTTGAACCCACCATTCAGGCGTCCCTTCGACGAATTCGTCCAAGCCGAGGCGCTCTTTCTGTGAATCGCTGTACGCTGCCAGGGAGCGTGGGTCTAGCCACGGCTCCTGCAAACTGTTAGCCGCGGCTCGCGTCAGCTCTCCCACCTGGAAATCGCCCATGCAAAAGCGCTCGACTCCCTCTCCGACGGCCTTAAGACGAGCTTTCCGTATGTCCTCATCAGTTCCGATGCACCAGCGCGGGACACCTTTCTGATCAATGGGCGGATGTCCAAATCGCAGGTTGGGAAGCGCGAATTGGCCCGTTGCCATCCAAAGCTGAAGCCTCTCGTGATTGAGAATTGAAACCACATTGTCAGGGACTACTTCAACGATGCTGAGCCGATCACCCTGCCGCCTATCACTGAGCTCTGAGAGCGGAACTTCACCCGGGGCGCCCTGCGACGTTGATGACCACTCACCGTTGACAAGCTGGTATACCTTCGGCAGTGATTCCTTGTCGCTAACCGCAAGATCCACTATCCGATTGACGTGAGCCTCCGATGGCAAGTCACCCCAGATCTGAAGATCAATCTGGACATCTTGAATCAACCCGCTGTAGCAATTGAGCCGATACCAATCCATTCGTGAGAGGAAGAAGCGCATTGCTTGTCGCCAGTCCTCGAGCTGAGAGCTCGTCGGGAGTGCGAGCGCTTCATTGGCGATCAGGACGACTTTGCCGGCGAGATCGGCTTCATTCGCCGCTAGCGAACGGAGTGCCGAAAACAACGAAATCGCCAACTCGGGCAATGGCGGTTGCGGAGGCGCAAGCCAGTCGAGCTCGGCTAGCTCCATCTCAAGCTCTCGCCAGTCAGGACCAGCCAGTGTGCACAGATTCGTCGTCTCCTGCCGGTTGACTTTTTGCGGAAACACGCCAAACCTGATTGACGTGTCGCCCCGCCGGAGAGCCACGAGGTCAAGATAGCGAGTGACCATAATGTCACTACGCAATGAGAGCGCCGGATCCATGAAGAGTGTCTCGCTATTGTCGATCTGCGATGAACACGCAGGCGAGAGGTATCAATTCTTCACGAGTCAGCACCTGTATTATCTCCTCCTCGTAGAATCCTCCACATACTCTGGAACTCAATCCAAGCGAGTCCACATTCTGCTCGAGCAACGCAAGTACTTGGCCAGCTTCCATCAACGCGTAGTTCCAGCCACGACTTCCATATTTTCCGCATACCCTGTCCATCTGTGCGGTCACAACAACGATTGATGCTCCTGCTGCCAATGCACTCAGCAGTGCAGCATCCGGGACAAAGCAACGACTGAGCTCGTCACTACCCAGTCGGTTCGTAATGGTGGCAGTCATTGACCAGTGGTCAAGCAACGAAACCGTCGCACGGCCAATTGGATCTTGGCTTATGACCCATAGGAAGATGGGCCACATGGCACCTGCTGATGAGTAGATCAGGTGCCCATCCGTTCTGGGACGCATGATCTGAGCGGCAAGGGACTTCACTTTTGCGGAATTGAGGGTTGGATCGGCGACTCTTGCGGAGGCAAGTTCGAGCGATCTCTTTCGATTGTCAACAGCCAGCTGGATTTCGTTGGGCCATTCTGTCGCGTCTCCACTGGATGCCGTGTCGCCATTCAACGACCAGACTGGAAGCTGGTAAGCGGCCTCAACGGTCATCCTCGAAGCGAACTTCGGGGGATTCCAGCTAGCTCGCGCCCACGAGCGCCACAAGCTGCAAGCGTCTTCAATCGCGTCAATCGCAGTAAGGGCACCAACAAGCGACTGGACCATCTCAGGATGGTCCCCAGCTCTATTGATGAGTTCCGCGATGGAATGCTGGCCGTCAAAACTTGCCAGTAGCTCTACGATCAGCTTGAACTCAAGCTCATCGCCTGCTGTTGCGCGCACAGTGCCGCTGCATCCGCGCACTGTGACTCGGAGGCCGCCAGCAACGACCAGCCCCAGCAGCACTGGGCATTCGCTAGAAACCCAATTATGGTTCGGTCCCGCCAACCCCGTGCTTGAGCTAGTCGGCTAGCGGCAGCTGCGGCCGTTCGTCTGACTCGAATGCCGGGACCTCAGATGCCCTGCACATGCTTCCCTGACCCCCGGAGGCATTGCTTCCGGAGTTGCAGGTGCGTCCGTCAATTGCATCGCATTGCTTGGCCCGCTCAATGACAATCTCCATCATCGCCTCCGCTCATCGCACGTTGAGATGTCGGCATGGTAGCGATTTCCAACTCGCCTTGCAAGGGTCGGAGGCCAAGAAGACTCCGCACGACGGGGGAAGCGGTCCAAAGAGCCTCTCGGAGGAGAAGCACCGCTCGTCTGCGTCGCCACAGACGTTGGCTGCGACAGTGCTGATGGTTCACTGAGCGGTAGCGGCCCACTGTCTCGCAATGACTTCCTCGAAGGCGAGACCCTGATGTCAGCGGACCGCAGCAGGAGTTAGCAGATGTGGTCGTAACAAGCAGCGAGAACTGCGAAAGCGCTGCGAGGACATCGGTGCCTAGCGTGTGGGACTTCAGCACCCCTTAGCAGCACCGGTAACTGGTCAATACCAACGCAGTTGCCATCCTGAGGTCGCTGCATTGCGGCGGACCGCAGCAAAAGGGAATCGTCGGATAATCCTTGCAGCTCGGGGTAGACCGTCAAGGGTTCAGGCTTCCCCTGCATTGCCGTGAGCAGTACGTACTTGCACTGGGGACCATCAGTGTGGATCTCCTGAAAGTCGCCCTTGGCATAGTACAAGTAGGATGTCTTCACTAGCTGTACTGGTTCGCCCACGCGATTAGCGATCTGAGCCGTCAGACGTGTACTTGACAAGAGCGACCAGGCGACTCCCTGGCTTATGGCAAAGGATGTGCGACGAGGAGAGTAGAGCTTCCCTTCAGAAGTTACGCCTCGGCTATCCGAGCTATCCGCTTGAGAATACTGATGCATCAGAATACAGTCAGCCTGCAGAGACTCCCGAAACCCGATCGGAAGAGCCGGCATGCGCCAGCTGACATTCTTCTGCTTAGACCCACATCTAATGCGATAGGAGGGAATCGAAGCTGTCAGTGATTCCTTTGGGCTCATGCCAAAAAAGAGATGAGGATTACCGTACGGTATAACTCTCGCGTAATGCTCCTGCGATTCTTCAAGGCTCATTGTTCTGGCCCGGCTGCCATCTTCGTGATGCCTTTCAGGGTCCAACCCTGAATAGGTCCGCAAGAGCTCTGATACATAGGGCATTCGGCCGACGAGCCGAGACAAGAGGAGGAAGCGGCGGAATTCAAGCTCTAGAGAGAACACCATCCGCTGCTGATCCGAGATCGCTTCGTCCCGCACCAGTCGGAAGGCAGACCGTCTTCGGCTGGAGAGGTCGATACATGCAATTGACCGGGCAATAGCCCTCGTTCGAACTATCTCATCGAACAGCGGAGACTTGGTATGGGATATCACCGGTCACGCCGCACTCTCAAGCCTCACAATTCGCCAACTGACCCAATCGACATCCTTTGGATACTTTTAGACTTAGTCCTCCGACAGTGGTGGCTCCGGATTATCCGAGATCGCTTCGTCCGCCGCAATTGCGGGATGAAGATCATAAGGATTCCCGCACTTAGCGCCACAATTAGCGCCAAGGTTCACAGTTTCGGGTGCTTCGATGATTGAGATGTTCATAGCCTATTAATCACCTTTCCCAACTCGTAGGTCTGGAGCCTACGGCTATGGGGTACGACTGTCAACGGGACCACACACAGCAGTGTCCTATTCTGATGGCCAGGCGATCTCAGCAGACCCGGCTCACTGGCCTCGAATCTCTTCGACGAGCTGCTCCGGCGTCACCGGACTGAATCCGACCCCTGGCGCGAACACCTCCCATCCGCTTGGATCAGGAAGTATCTGAGCATGTCGAACCATCTCGGGAAGAACCTCGGCAAGCTCTTCGAGCTTGCCCGTGATGAGCGTCCCGTGTTGCTCTCCTGCCTTCACGCGACGCAACGCATCGACGACGGCTTTGTCGGCCACAACGACAGCACAGTAGGGCACAGCGATCGACATTGCGTCGGTGTCGTAGACGTCATTCTGTTCCCAGCCTCGTTGGTTGTTCCGGTGGACGGCGAGCTTCAGGTCTACGGCTACCCGCACGCTTGGTAGCCGGTCGAAGAAACCACTGATGAACTCCCGACTCCGTCCTGAGTCGTTCTCGTCGGAGCCGCCAGTCAGCTGCCGGATGGGAAGTCCGTATTCCTGGAATACACCGACCAGCATTTCGAGATACTCGTGAACGACTTCACGTGCCTGGATCCAGACCCGCAACTCAGTGGGATCCGTCGGCGGGGTATCGACAAGCAGGCCGACGAACTCCCGTTCCCATTCCAGTCGATTGAGACCCGCTTCAACGGTCGCTTCGGGCTTGTACCCGTACTGCTCGCGCAACAACCCGAGCTCCTCATCACGCGGACCTGCCATCACCTGGCATTCGAAACCCTGTGTAGCCCTGATCCGCATCTCACGAGGAAACTGTTCCGGGTCGATGATCTTGCCGTCAGCGTCGTGGACCTGGAGAACCCTCTCGACCCCCTGGAATGCCCAATGCACACCCACACCGAGCGGATCAAGCTTCTCGGGCCGGAAGGTCGGTCGACCGAATTGCTCGTGCATCGCGATGAGGAGCTGGTTGCGGAGGAGATCCCTGCCCCTCCGGATCGTCCGGAAGTGCGAGATCGAGGCCATCACGTTCGCGATGTCTCGTCGCTGGTGAGGGCTCTTGATCGATTGGGTTTCGATGTAGTGAGTCCAGGCGAGGGGAAAAGCGACGCCCACGTTCGCAGCCTCGACGAGAGCTTGGAGAAGTTCGGGGTCGCCTGGAGCATCGGGCTTTCCGGCTGAAGCACGCGCAAGGCGGATCCACACCCACTGATCCAGGTAGGCGGTCGGCCGGTAGGACTGGAAGCCGTGTTCCTCTGCCACATCCCCACTATCTCAGGGGGTTGCGTCAACGGCGGATCTGCTCACTCGTAGCGACAGCCTCCGGATCCGGGCCCTCTGCCGGTGCACTTCGGCTCGACGGACCCCGCCAGGTGCCAGGTGGCGTCCGCGCTTCCGCCGATCGACCGGCGAATGGCGACCGGGGCGGCCCTATCGCAATGGTTCCTCCTCCTTGTAGATCTTGCCCAACTCGCCAACAGCATCATCGAGGTCCTCGACGAGGAACCTGCCGCCGACGGGCCCGATGGAGATCGTTCTCTCCGCATTCACCATCCGGCGGAGCTGATCTGCGTAGTCGCGAAGCCGATCTGGCAGAGACGGCCGGCCGGGTCGCTCGAGCTCGTAGTCCGGGGGATCCTCATTGAGCGCTGCATAGATGGCCTGCCGAGTTACTCCCAGGCGATCGGCGATTTGCGGTACCGGCATGATCTGTTTGAGCTGGCCAAGCTTCTGCGCACGCCACTGTGCGTTGTTCGAGATCTCCCACCTGAGACGATCCATCTGGATTTCGGCCGCCTTGACTTCGGCGAAGAGTGCGTCCGTCAGGTCCTGTAGATCGATGCTCTGCGTTGTGTCCACGGGTCATTTGTACAACCCGGGGTTGTCGCTGTCAACCCCGGGTTGTACATCGGAACAGAGGCTGAACCCTTCCCCGGTCGATCCTTTGAGCCGGCCAGTGGACTTCGCCCAGGCCTTCAGCCGGGGTTCACGGACCAACTGCCTTTTCGAACGCCATGGTGGCTTCCCAATTCTCCCTCTGGGCCTTCTCAATTGCGGCCCTGGCCATCCCCACGCGCGCCGAGGCATGATCCTTCCGGCTTGACAGGGATACCTGGTGCTCGCGGAGGGTTCACACAGAGGGCCGGCGGATTGACCATGCTGCGACGCCACCTGGCACAGGGCCGCACATAGACAAGCTGGTTCCGAGTTTGCGGTATCATTCGTGAACTATTCATGAATTACTCCTTGGAGGGCCGTGGCTGGGACCCCGAAGCAGTTCGTGCTCCCCAGAGCAGTCGATGACGAGCTTGAGCGAATGCTGCTCGCGTCGCGCGACGAAGGGAACCGGGTGTCCCGGTCAGACATTGTCGGAGCTCTCATATGGGAGGCGCGTCAAACCGACGGCGACGCCCTCGGAGTCATTATTCGTGGGTATCTGAGAGATGTGCGTCGGGCATCCAAATCAGAACAAATTGGCACCGGCCGACCTGGACCACGTCCCTACACTCCGGCGGGCTCATGATCGATTCGTCTGAACTCGTTGGGCTGATCCAGTTGCTCCTCGGTGCTCACGGACCCAGTACGTGGCCTGCCAATGTCCCGTGGCCGATGCACCAGGCAATCGCCGAATTTCGAGTGGATTTGGCCTCCACGCGAACACTTGGCCTCACTCAGAGCATTGACGTTGTGCCCTGTCCGGGTCTCGGGCTGAAGGTCGAGGGCTTGGACGGAGCCGTCGACGAACTTCAGTTCTTAGGGCAGCTCAGTCTTCACGACTGTGGGTTCTATTCCTTCTGGAGCGTCACAGCCGGCTGCATCCCCGAGTACCGGCGCCGCGTCATGCGAAGCGACCCAGCAGAGGCAGCGCTTCTTCACTGCGCCGCCCATCGGTGGTCCGCGTTGGCTGCCACGTCTCTGAAGAACGTCCGGACTGCAGTTGAGTCATCGGGCTCGACGTCTCGGTCCGCGACCCCGATGCGCCGCCAATTGGTGGCACCCGCCCTGCGGTAAAAGCTGGCCAGCCGCCGCTTACCACTTGCCGGACCTCGTTCCACGATCCGACTCGTAACTCGGTAGAAGTCACGGCGGTCAATGTGGGCCTGTGGTGGCCATGTGCCTTCCCAGGTGCCGTCGTCGCCCTCGCCGTCGACGTGACGCCAGTCGATGTAGGCAACCCCGTTCAGCGCCCGTAAGAAGTGCGCGGCACTTTCGTAGCGTTGTGTACGGTGGGCACAAATCGCTTTCCGAATGGCCGTGACGAGCGCCTCAGGGATGTGTGCGGCAAACGCGCTTGGCGCGTAGGCATGATCCGGAAGAGCCCTGCGTCCAGCGACCAGTCGGCGTTCCACCTTGGTCCGATCGAGATCCTCCCATCGGATTCGACCGTTGAGCATTTCGAAGAGCACCATTCCCACGCCGTACGCATCGGCCGCTGGGCCATGGCGCTGAGATGTGGCGCACTCGGGCGCCATGTACTCGTACGTGGCAACGATCGCGGGTGCCTCGCCGTCAGTTTCAAGAGCGGCAGCCAGCCCAAAGTCGGACAAGAAACCGCTGCGACGATCACCACTCATAAGAATGTTGTCGCCCTTGATGTCACGATGAACGTATCGCTTGCGAGTGTGCACATACTCAATGGCATCGAGCACGTCGCGAATGATGGCCAGCGAGTCAGACAAAGAGAACCGATGTCCGTCGAGCAGGGCGTTGGCGACACTTCCCCCGTCGTACCACGGCATGACGAATGTGACACGGTTGTCGAAATTTGGGTCGAACTGGGCCTCGCGCACCGGGGTGATGTGCGGGTGGTCAAGCGCCTCCAGCAAACGAGGTTCAAAAAATGCGACTGACCCTGAAGAAATGGGTACGGTCTTCTGGACGCAGTTCGAACCGAGGACCGCATTCTGGCAGCGGTGGAGCAGCGTCGTACCCCCCGGGATCTTCTCAAGGTTCACATAAGTGATTCGATTCTCTGCTTCACCCCGCAGGGGCACTGTCGACCTCCACTGCTCGCCCGACCATCGCCGCCAACCCACGTCCGGTTGTCCAGTACTTGCCAACCGGTGGGCCGGCACCGGCGTCGAGGTGGGTGCTCAGCGCGCCCTTCTTGGGGAGTTGGAGACGCGCCCGCACCGTTGCTCGAGCGAGTAAGTCTACAGGCACCCCTTCTTGGGCTGCTGCTACTCGCACCAAGGTTTCGATTGTTACCCGTGATGAAATGCTCTTGTGCGGAGGCTGATGCTTCCCAGATTCGGGCAGAAGCATGCCGACTCTCGATGGGCCCACCCGACCGATGACACGGCGAACTTCGTCAACGAACTCGAGTAAGCGGTCACCGAGTTCCATTCCTTCGGGAGGCTTGAGTCGTTCGGGTAGACCGTCAACTACTGCTCCTCCTTGGACGGCAGCGAGGAATGCCGCATGAGGATCACAGTTGACGCCGAGGATGCGAGCCGACGCATTCTGATTGGCAGAATCCAAGGCAGCGGTTCCGCTCGTTTCGTCGCCGTCCACCCATCAAGTCTCGCACTGTTCTGGATTGCGCCGAAAAGCACATTGTGGTGTTGACCCACCATCATGGGCACCGGTCCTCGACAGATTATCACTCTGCGTCCCTGTAGCAGTGAGCTGGGCACAGCCCACTAGATGTCGGCGGCGGCCTCGTCCCGGAGGTACTCCCGGAGATATGGCAGGGCGAAGTCCACGTATCCCCGGCTCGATGACTCGATGAGCTCAGCGGCAATCAGGCGAAGTCGATACTGGCTGGCGTAGTTCACGTCGACGCCGAGGCGCTCTTGGATGTCGGCCATCTTCGAGGGGCCGTCGTCCTTGGTCATCGCCAGCAAAAACGTCTTGTCGATAGGAGAGGCACCAGCGAGAGCCGGCTCGTAGACCAACGCCCCAAGTCGCCTTAGTGCCCTGGACACGCCCTCATGGGCGTCGTCGACCGTGATGTCACTCTCGCTCGGGTGCAGCCGCCAGGTTTGTGCGCCAACGAGCTGGATGAGGAATGGATAGCCACGAGTGCCGTCTGTCATCACTTCCAGCGCCTCATCGCCGACCGCTCGTCCGGCCATCTCGATCGGCTCCCGAATGGCCCGCTGAACGTCACCGTGGTGCACCGATCCGAGATGATGCCGGTCGGCCCGCCGGAGAAAGGTCAGCACGCCGTCGTTCACCACGTCGCTGATTGACGACAGCAGTCCGGCGCCGACGAACGCCAGTTCCCGGCCTTCCCGGAAGGCGTGCTGCACCGCTGTCGCCAAGTCCCGCAACTCGGCAATCTGATTCTGATGGATCTCGTCGAGCGTGATGAGAAGTCCGGTCTCATGCTCAATAAGCAGGTCGGTGAGCATCTCGATCTGGTTCCGCAGGCTGGCCTCGACGACGTGGGCCTCGAGGGTGTTCCATGTCACGCCTCCGGATCCCAGAGGGCCGAGCGGGACACTGAATCCGCTCATCCGACGGTGCACGGCTTCCGGGTCGAAGTCCCTGAGCAGCCTGGGCAGATGCTGGCGAGTGATCCGCTCGACGAAGCCGGGCGACGCCGTCTCGGTGACGACCAGCCACCCCTTCGCACTGGTGCGGTCCTCGATGGCGTTCAGCAGGACTGTCTTCCCCGCACCTCGGGGCCCGGTGTAGAGCGTTGCTCGGCCGGCAGATCCCGGGCCGTCCTCAATGGCTTCGACGAACTCGTTGATGAGGTCATCTCGACCGACAAGCAGCGGCGGGCTAACGCCGAAACTGGGGTGGAAGGGGTTGGGCACCCAGCCATCATACAGGACTTTTAGAGAGTTTTAGACTCTTTAGAGTTGATTAGATTCCGCCACGACCCGTTGGATGCACGGGCAACGACCCTTGATGACTCTGCCGAATTGGGTCAAGAAGGCAGAATCCACAGGTTCGATATTGCGCAGAGCCATCGGCCATCCACCGCCGCCATCCCCTCCGTCCGGAGGTTGCCGAAGTTGCAGTCCATGGCTCGATCCACGACGGCAGCGCACCTGAGCGCTATCAGTTCGTCTCAAGAGGACGATCTGGGTTTGGGAAAAAGCACGACACACGTATGGTTTCATTGATCTATGTGCCCACGGTGTACTAGCAGCCAAGTTGAGCGCATGTCATCCGAGATGAGCACGTACCCGGCTCAACCTGTCTTCGGCTTCGCTTACGGGCGTTGCATGACGTGTGGGGCTGGACTCCGACGACCCGAGGGCCTCACTGATGGCCCTTGGTCAGACGCCTCTGAGCTACCCGACGTCCCCGGGCAGCTCTAGCTCCGATCATTCACGCGGCCGCCTGACCCGATAGGCGCGTATCCGCGTACGTGCCCTTCCCACCTGGGATTCTGAGGATTGCGAAGTCTTCAGGGACCAGGACAAGAAGGGCACCTACGAAATGGAA
>Ga0209483_1001276_pt1 | contig 19332 bp, 18 predicted proteins | sample NGEPerA_FD_184508 | JGI IMG/M metagenome (GOLD analysis project Ga0209483, IMG submission 184508) | Arctic peat soil microbial communities from the Barrow Environmental Observatory site, Barrow, Alaska, USA - NGEE PermafrostL2-A... | ecosystem: Environmental > Terrestrial > Soil > Wetlands >... | reverse complement strand
GCAGATGCCGCAGGTCCATGATACCTGAAAGGTATCACAAATCGACCATTATTGTATTGGACGGTATGGTCGCTGCGGCGCACAATCGGTTTCCGCTAGCCCGCGGCCCGACACCGTCGGCGCCTGTCGGACGCGCCTTTCCAGGATCGCATTTCAGCCGTGCCGCCTGCCCGTTTTTTCGACCGCCTGCCGCCGCGTGCCGCGGCTTTCCTGGCGCTCGTCGTCACTTCCGCACTGTGGGGCAGCAACGCCGTGGTCGCGCGCGGGCTGCTCGACGGCATTTCCGCCATCTGGCTCGCGTGGCTGCGCTGGTCGGTCGTCTGCGTAATCCTGCTGCCGTTCGTCTGGCGCGAGCGCCGCGAGATTGTCGCGGGATTGCGCAGTCACACCCGCGAGCTCGCGATATTCGCGCTGATCGGCTTCGCGCCGCAGAACGTGCTCAACTATTCCGGACTCAGCGGCACCACCGCCATCAACGCGGGCCTGCTCAATTCGGCGATACCGGTGATGATCGTCGCCATCATCGCGGTGACCAAGCGCCGGATGCCGGCGCTGTTCGAGGCGATCGGACTCGGGATATCGGCGATGGGCGTGCTGCTGATCATCGCGCACGGCGATCCGCGCGCGATCGTGCACCTCGACTTCAACGCATGGGATCTGCTGGTGCTCGCCAGCATGTTCGTCTGGGCGCTCTACACGATCCGCCTCGGCGAGCGCGAAATGCCGATGTCGTTCGCGGCATTCTGCTTTGCGGCCGGGCTGATCGGGCTGGTGCTGACGCTGCCGGCAATCGGCTGGGACGTCGCGCGGCACGGCTTGCCGCGGCCGTCGTTGCCTACACTCGCGGGCATCCTCTATCTGGGCGCGCTGCCGACGCTCACCGCGATGCTGCTGCTCGGGTTCGCCGTCGCGCGCGTGGGCGCCGTGCAGGCGGGGATCTTCACGCACCTCGTGCCGGTGTTTGCGGCGATCTTCGCCACGCTCGCCATCGGCGAGCATCTGCACGCATTCCACGCCGCGGGCTTCGCGTTGATCGCCGGAGGTGCTGTGCTGTGTTGTCTGACGCCGTCCCCGATGCTATCGTCGCGGCCCGGAGCGCGCGGCGCCTGACGCTGGCGCGCGCCACCGACGCCATCGATCCACGGCCGCGATCCCCGCGGCCGCGCCGCAACCAGCAGGAGACCACGGTGCCGAACAACCGCCGCTCGCAGATCATCACCCAGGGAATCGCCCGCTCACCCAACCGCGCGATGCTGCGTGCCGTCGGTTTCGGCGACGGCGACTTCGACAAGCCGATCGTCGGCGTCGCCAACGGGCACAGCACGATGAACCCGTGCAATGCCGGCATCCAGCCGCTGGTCGACCGCGCGACGGCGGCGCTGAAAGCCGGCGGCGCGATGCCGCAGGTGTTCGGCGTGCCCACGGTGACCGACGGCATCGGCATGGGCACCGAGGGCATGAAGTACTCGCTGGTGTCGCGCGAAGTGATCGCCGACGCCATCGAGACATCGGTCAATGGCCAGTGCATGGATGGCGCGCTGGTCGTCGGCGGCTGTGACAAGAACATGCCGGGCGGCATGATGGCGCTCGCGCGCATCAACGTTCCGGGCATCTACGTCTACGCCGGCACGATCAAGCCGGGCCACTGGAAGGGCCAGACGCTGACGATCGTGTCGTCGTTCGAGGCGGTCGGCGCGTATACCGCCGGCAAGATGGCGAAGGAAGACTACGACGGCGTGGAGCGCAATGCGTGCCCCAGTGTTGGCGCCTGCGGCGGAATGTTCACGGCGAATACGATGAGCTCGGCGTTCGAGGCGCTGGGGATGAGCCTGCTCGGCAGCTCGCAGATGGCCTCGCCGGATGCGGAGAAGGCCGACTCGGCCGCGCAATCCGCGCGCGTGCTGATCAACGCGATCGCGCGCGACCTGAAGCCGCGCGACATCATCACGCGCGCGTCGATCGAGAACGCGATCTCGCTGGTGATGGCGACCGGCGGCTCGACCAATGCGGTACTGCATTTCCTCGCCATCGCCTCCGCCGCCGAAGTCGCGTGGAGCATCGACGACTTCGAGCGCATCCGCCGGCGCGTGCCGGTGCTGTGCGACCTGAAGCCGTCCGGACGCTACGTCGCCACCGAATTCCACGCGGCCGGCGGCGTGCCGCAGGTGTTGCGCATGCTGCTCGACAAGGGCCTGCTCAATGGCGAGTGCATGACGATCACCGGCCGCTCGATCGGCGACGAGCTGCAGCACATCCGCGCGACGCCGCGCGCCGACCAGGACGTGATCCGACCGTTCGACAACCCGATGTATCCGCAAGGCCATCTCGCGATCCTGCGCGGCAACCTCGCGCCGGAAGGCTGCGTGGCCAAGATCACCGGACTCAAGAATCCGGCGATCACCGGCCCCGCGCGCGTGTTCGACAGCGAGCCTGCGTGCATGGAAGCGATCCTCGGCGATCGCATCAAGGCGGGCGACGTGATCGTCATCCGCTATGAGGGGCCGCGCGGCGGCCCCGGCATGCAGGAAATGCTCGCGCCGACGTCGGCGCTGGTCGGCCGCGGTCTCGGCGACTCGGTGGGCCTGGTCACCGACGGCCGCTTTTCGGGCGGCACATGGGGCATGGTGGTCGGTCATGTCGCGCCGGAGGCACAGGCGGGCGGACTGATCGCGCTGGTGGAGAACGGCGACTCGATCACCATCGACGCCCACAAGCAGCTGATCGCGCTCAACGTCGACGACGCCGAAATCGCGCGCCGCCGCGCGCGCTGGAAAGCGCCGGCGCCGCGCTACACGCGCGGGGTGCTCGCGAAATACATGCGCCTGGTGTCGAGCGCGAGCAAGGGCGCGATCACCGACGGCGGCGAATAGGCGCGCCGGGCGACGCCGCGTCCCGCAGGGCCGCCCGCGGGGATTGCGCAGCGGCATTCTCGCGTGGCGCATTGGTAACAAGACCGGCAACGCCTGTGCGGGGCACTGCGCCGCGCGCGATCACGCGCGGCGTCTCCCATGATCACTTCATCATCGCGCGCGTCTGGCTGGCCAACTTGTCGAGACCCGCGCCGGGCGCGATCTGGCCACGCATCACCTCGTTGATGATGTCGCGCTGCATGCGCCAGATGCGCACGGTGTCGCCTGGATAGCCCTGCCACGGCAGCGCGCGGTCGACCTCCAGCGCGACCGTGCGGAAGTTCGGGTTCTGTTGGTAGAAGGGTCCGAGGAAATCGGGCCCGGTCGCCCGCTTGTTGAGCGGCAGGTAGCCGGTGGTCTCGACGATGATCTTCTGCGCCTCGGGGCCGGTTATGAATTTCGCGTATTCCCACGCGGCCTTCTGCTTGGCGGCGTCCTTGGTCGTTATGATGATTGCGCAGCCGCCGGTTGGAAGGCCGCCTTTCGCCTTGTCGTCGATCGGGAAAACCGCGGTGCCGAGCGTGTAACGCGTGCCGACACCGTCGGTGACGAGCCGAAGTCGCGCCGGGGTGTCGAAGAAGATGCCCGTCTGGCCAGCGATGAACTGCTGGCGCGAGGCATCGTAGTCGAGGATCGACATCTTGCCCTCGGTGACGAAGCGCCGCAGGTCGGTCATCTCCTTGCGGCCGACGTCGTTGTCGAACGCGATCTTGGTGCCTGAGGCGTCGAGCACGCGGCCGCCCGCCTGGTCGATGATCGCCTGGAACAGCCAGGTGTCGGGCCAATCATCCACGTCGTAGGCCATCCCCGCCACACCGGGCGAGGTTTGCGCGATCTTGCCAGCCAGCGCGATCACGCCGTCCCAGGTGTCGGGCATCTTTGCGGGGTCGCCGCCCGCCTTCTTCACCAGTTCGGCGTTGAAATACATGATCGGCAGCGACGCATTCACGGCGAGTCCGTACTGCTTTCCTTTGACCTGGCCGAGCTTGATCACCGCGTCCGTATAGTTGGCTTCGCGCCACGCCGCGGGCTCCGCTGCGAGCTTGGGACCGAGGTCGACGATCTGCCCACGCTTTTCAAGCGTGGCGGCGAGCTCGGGCAGCAGATGGAAGCCGGGAAAGTAGATGTCGGGGAGCTGGTTGATGACCGCCGCGCGCAGCATCGCCTGATGCCCCTCGTCGTAGTCCTTCGCCGGCGCGCGGAACTTGATTTCTATGTCGGGGTGCAGCTTCATGAAGGCTTGCGCGATCGGCTCGTGATATTTCGCGAAGCCGGGCTGCGCATACAAAACGTCGAGCGTCACTTTTTGCGCCGCCGCCGGCAATGCCGCACCTGCGAACACCAGCGTCGCCACCAGCAACCTGGCTGCACTCCACCATGCTTTCATGAGCTTCCTCCAAGAACCATCGTTTTCGGCGGTCCAGCCGTCGCCGCGGGCCACGCACGTCGCGCGGGCTGATCGCCCGCGTGTACGTGCAGATACTATCAATTGCGCTTTCGTTCCGATCATGCGCCGGGATACTGCTTCATGAAGGCTTGCGCGATCGGCTCGTGATATTTCGCGAAGGCCGGTTGCGCGTAAAGAACGTCGAGCGTCACCTTCTGCGCTGCCGCAGGGGCGATCGCAAGCACGAGGGCAATGCTCGCGACAGCGCACCGCATTGCGCCCTTCCGCAACAGATTCATCCGTCATGCTCCTCGGTTCCCGGCGCGGTTGGATCGGCGCCGTCATTTCGGCGGTCGGCCGTAATGCGCCCGCTCTTGGCACATTCACTCTAACAAAGAGCTTTTGATCGGGCAACCGGTACCGAAATCGCAACAGAACGCGTGCCAAATCCATTGTGCATTGCGGAATTGCTCATTAGCGGAGCCAAAGCTATGATCCAGCATGCCGCCACTCGCCTGCGTTCAACACCGGGACCGGCCATGAGCGAGTTCAACGGTCGCCTCGACGAGGCCGCGCGCGCAGGCTGGCTGTATTACATCGCCGGCAAGACCCAGGACGACATCGCGCGCACGCTGAATGTCTCGCGCCCCACCGCGCAACGCCTGGTTTCGCTCTGCCGCGCCGAGGGACTGATCACCTTCCGGGTCAATCACGCCATCAGCGACTGCATGAGCCTCGCCGTTGCATTGCGCGACTGCCATGAGCTCGTGCATTGCGACGTGGTGCCCTCGGACGGCAGCGACGAAACCTCGTTTGCCGGGGTGGCCGAGGCCGCCGCAATCGCCATCGAGCGCATGCTGCGGACCACCGAGCCGCTGGTCATGGGCCTAGGTACCGGGCGCGCGATGCGTGCAAGCGTCGCGCGCGTCGCGTCGATCTCGCGCCCGTTGCACCGCCTGGTCTCGCTGGTCGGCACGATTTCACCCGATGGCTCGGCGAGCCGCTACAACGCTCCCGAACACCTCGCCGAACTCACGGGCGCGCAGCACTTCCCCATGCCGTTGCCGATGCATGCGACGACGCCGGCGCAGCGCGAGCAACTGATCGCGCTCGACCCGGTGCGGCGCATCTTCGCGATGGCGCGGGATGCGGATGCATGGTTCAGCGGCTTGAGCCAATTCGACAATGATGCGGTGCTGTACCGCGACGGTTTCATCAGCCGCGACGAGCTGCTCGAGCTGATGCGCCTCGGCGCTGTCGGGGAGAACCTCGGTTGGGCATTCGACGCCGATGGACGGATCCTCGACCAAGGTCCCAACACGCGCATCACCAGCGTCCCGCCTTCCCCCGGGGCCGACAAGCTTCGCATCTGCGTCGCGCACGGCGCCGCCAAGGTTCCCGCACTGCACGCTGCCCTCAAGGGACGCGTCGTCAACGGGCTCGTCACCGACGAGGCCACCGCACGTGCATTGCTTGCGCACGCATCGGGCGCGTAGCGTCAGGGCGACCTCAGGATATGCCCCACGTGCCGCCGGCGGATGCCGCAGCGCCCGCATTGTGTCGCGCGGGCCTGGCCTCGCTTGCGCCGGGCATCGCCGTGCCCTCTTACGATCCAGCCAGCATCAGCCCAGGCATTGTGCACATCGGTGTCGGCAACTTCCATCGCGCGCACCAGGCCGTGTACCTCGACGACCTGTTCGCTCGCGGCGGCGGCCACGCTTTCGGCATCGTCGGCGCAGGCATTCGCGATGGTGATCGTTCGATGCGCGAGGCGCTCGCGCGCCAGGATTTCCTGTACACCGTCGTCGAGCAGGAAGACGGCAGGGCCCATGTGCGCGTCAATGCACCGATGGTCGACTTCGTCGACCCCGCCGACAGACACGCGCTGATCGGCGTGATGGCCGACCCCGCGATCCGCATCGCTTCGCTGACGATCACCGAAGGCGGCTATTGCGTCGATGCGTCGACCGGTCGCTTCGACCCGACGCACGCTTCGATCATCGCAGACGCCGCAGCGTTGGGGTCCCTCGCCGATGAAACACGCACACGCGTCGCCGACGACTCGGACAAGGCACTGCCGACGCGGCTGGGCCAAGCCTCGCACACGGCATTCGCACCGATCGTCGCCGCGCTGGCGCGGCGACGCGCCGAGGGTCGCGGCGCATTCACGGTGATGTCCTGCGACAACCTCCCGGGCAACGGCGATGCAGCGCGCGCCGCGATCGTCGGGCTGGCCGAACGGGTCGATCCCGCGCTGGCGCAATGGATCGATCGCAACACGTCCTTTCCCAATGCGATGGTCGATCGCATCACGCCCGCCACCTCCGACGCGCAACGCAGCGCGCTTCGCACACGCTTCGGTGTCGACGATGCGCGCCCGGTGTTCTGCGAAGCATTTCGCCAGTGGGTGATCGAGGATCGCTTTTGCGCGGGACGCCCGCCGCTCGAGGACGTCGGCGTCACCTTCGTCGCGGACGTGCATCCGTACGAGCGGATGAAGATCCGCATCCTCAACGGCGGACACGCGGCGATCGCCTACCCATCGGCATTGATGGATATCGAATTCGTGCACGACGCGATGGCAGAGCCACTGGTCGCGCGCTTCCTGTCGGCGCTGCTCACGCGCGAAGTGATTCCGGTGGTGCCGCCGGTGCCGGGCGTCGATCTCCAGGAATACGGGTCCAGTGTCGAGCGACGCTTCGCCAACCCCGCTGTCGGTGACACGATCCGCAGGCTTTGCCTCGATGGTTCGAACCGGCAACCCAAGTTCATCGTGCCGACCATCGAGGCGCGGCTTGCGCGCGGCGAAAGCGTCGACGGACTGGCGCTGGTGTCGGCGGCATGGTGCCGCTATTGCCGCGGCATCACTGACAGCGAGCAGGCGATCGAGCCCAACGACGATGCGTGGCCGCGCCTCCAGGCCGCCGCGCGCGAAGCTGCGCACGACCCTCGTGCGTGGCTCGCGATGCACGATATCTACGGCGACGTCGGCGCGCATCCGGTGTTCGCCGCCGCGTTCGGCGATGCGCTCGGAGCGCTCGCGCGCGTCGGCGCTGCGCGTGCACTGGCCGACTACGCAGGATAGAAGCGGTTCGACACGATGTTCCTCGGCATCGACCTTGGTACCTCTGCCGTGAAGACCCTCGTCATCGACGAGCGCGGCGCGGTCGTCGCCGGGTCATCGATGCCGCTTGCACGAGCTGCGCCGCAACCGCGATGGTCGGAACAGCATCCGGCCGACTGGTGGGCGGCCACCATCGCCGCAGTGCGCTCCCTTCCCGAGTCGAATCGCCGCGCGCTGCGCGGCATCGGCCTCGCTGGCCAGATGCACGGCGCCGTGCTCCTGGATCGGGCGCACACGGTGCTGCGTCCGGCAATCCTGTGGAACGACAGTCGCGCCGCGGCGGCCTGCGTCACGTTCGAGCAACGCGAGCCGCGCAGCCGCACGCTATCGGGCAACCTCGCGATGCCGGGGTTCACCGCGCCCAAGCTCCTCTGGGTCGCCGCGCACGAACCGCGGGTCTTTGAACACGTTGCCACCGTGCTGCTGCCCAAGGACTGGTTGCGCCTCAAGATGACCGGCGAATGCGTGAGCGAGCCTTCCGACGCTTCCGGCACGCTGTGGCTCGACCTCGCGACGCGCCGCTGGTCGGATGCGTTGCTGGCCGCCTCGGGGCTCACGCGCGACGCAATGCCGCGGCTCGCTGAAAGCGGCGAGGTCGCGGGCACGTTGACGCGCGACGCCGCGCAGGCGTTGGATCTCGCGCCGGGATTGCCTGTGGCGGGTGGCGGCAGCGACAATGCCTGCGGCGCGGCGGGCATCGGTGTGGTCGACGACGGCGATGCGCTGCTTTCGCTCGGAACCTCGGGCGTAATCCTGGTCGTCGACGACCGGCCGCGTCCCGATCCGGCGCGCGCCGTGCATGCGTTCTGCCATTGCTTGCCCGGTCATTGGCTCCGGTTGGCGGTGATGCTGTCATGCACGGCGACGCTCGCCGCGGCCGTACGACTCACCGGTGCGGCCAATGAAGCGGCGCTCATCGGCGACATCGAGCGGGCAACGGCTCCGCATCCGCGCCGGCTGGTGATGCTGCCCTACCTCGATGGTGAACGCACGCCGCACAACGATGCAGCGGCCTGCGGCGTCGTATTCGGCGTCGACGCGGGGACCACGCGCGTCGACCTGGGACGCGCGGCGCTCGAAGGCGTTGCGTTCGCGCTTGCCGACGGGCTCGAAGCGCTCGAAGGCGGCGCCGACGCACGCTCCGGTCGCCCGCGCATCGATTCGCTGGCGGTAATCGGCGGCGGGTCGCGCTCGCCATGGTGGGGGCGGATCCTGGCGTCGGCACTCGGTCGCACGCTCGTCTATCCGCTGCATGGCGACACCGGACCCGCGCTGGGCGCGGCGCGGCTGGCATGGGTCGCGGTCGACGGCCCCGGCGCCCGCAGCGCCTTCGCAAAGCCGCCCATCGCACGCACCATCGAGCCCGATACCGTGCTCGCCGAGGCGCTCGGCGAGCGACGTGCGATCTTCCGTGCCCTCTATCGCGACCTCGCATCCCGGTTTGCAGCCAGTGCGGGGACTGGCACGCACGATTGATTTCCTGCAATGCGTCCCGATGACCCGAGATGGCCGGGTACGAATCGCGAACGCGAATTCAAGCGTCGACTCCGAAGCGCGCCGCGAGAAACGCCATCAGGCGCGGGTCGAACATGTCGCTGACGACGATGGCGGCGCCGCGGATCGGCGTCGCGTCCCAGGTCTCGCTTGCCACCGCAATGACATCGAGATTCGCGGCACGCGCCGACGCAATTCCGACCGGCGAATCCTCGACGGCCAGCACACTCCCGGCGTCGAGGGACAGCGCGTCGAGGGCGGCAACGTAGGGCTCGGGGTGCGGCTTGCCGCGCACAAGCTCGCACGCGCTGACCACGACCTCGAACGCGGAAGCCATGCCGAGAACCTCGATCACCAGTTCCGCGTTGGCGCGCGGTGCGTTGGTCACGAGACCGATTGCCACGTTGCGCGCGCGCGCCCATTCGAGCAATGCGCGCGCGCCCGGCGTCGGCACCAGTCCACACGTGGCAGCAAGTTCGCGAAATGCATGTTCCTTGCGCTCGATCAGGCGCAGGCACTCGGACTCGTCGGAACCCGGGAACAGGAATCGCGTGACATCCCTGCCCGAACGCCCCCTGACGTGCGTGGCGAAGGTCGCCATGTCGAGCACGCGACCCTGCTCGGCCAACAGCGTGTCATAGGCGGCGCGGTGCAGGTGCTCGGTCGTGGCGAGCGTGCCATCGAGGTCGAACAGCAGTCCGCAGCGCCGCACGGTACGCGCAGGTTGACGGGCGCGGGCCGCGGTCACTTCATCATCGCGCGTGTCGTGCGAGCGAGCTCGTCGAGCCCGGCCTCCGGTGTCACCTGCCCACGCATCACCTTGTCGATGATGTCGCGTTGCGCGCGCCAGATCCGCACCGCATCGCTACGGTAACCCTGCCAGGGAACGGCGCGGTCGGACTGCAGCGCGACCGTGCGGAAGTTGGGATTCTTGTCGTAGAACGGGCCGAGGAAGTCGGGGCCACTGGCGCGCTTGTTGAGCGGCAGATAGCCGGTGTTCTCGACGATGATCTTCTGCGCCTCGGGGCCGGTGATGAACTTGGCGTACTCCCACGCCGCCTTTTGCTCTGCGCTTCCCTTGGGAATGACGATGATCGCGCAACCGCCGGTGGGAATGCCGCCCTTGGCCTTGTCGTCGATCGGAAAGGACGCCGTGCCGAGCGTGAAACGCGTTCCCACGCCGCTGGTGACGAGGCGCAGGCGCGCTGGCGTATCGAAGAAGATGCCGGTCTCGCCTGCGAGAAACTGCTGGCGTGAAGCCTCGAGGTCGAGGATCGACATCTTGCCCTCGGTGACGAACCGTCGCAGATCGACCATCACCTTGCGACCGATGCCGTTATCGAATGCGATGTCGGTTCCCGCCGGATTCAGCATCGCCGCGCCCGCCTGGTCGAGGATCGACTGGAACAGCCAGTTGCCGGGATACACCTCGATGTCGAACGCCATTCCCGCAGCGCTTGGTGAGGTGTCGTGGATCTTCGCGGCGAGCGCAATCACCCCGTCCCAGGTATCGGGCATCTTCGCGGGGTCGCCGCCTGCCTTCTTCACGAGATCGGCGTTGACGTACATGATCGGCAGCGACGCATTCACGGCGAGCCCGTACTGCTTGCCGTTGACCTGCCCCAGGCGCAGCATCGCGTTGGAGTAGTTCGCGCTTGTCCACGCCGGCGGCTCCGCAGCCAGCAGCGGGCCGAGGTCGAGGATTTGCTTGCGCTTCTCGAGCACGTCCACGAGCTCGCCCATCAGGTCGAAGCCGGGGAAGTAGACGTCGGGAAGCTGGTTGACGACGGTCGCGCGCAGCATCGCCTGGTGCCCCTCGTCGTAGTCCTTCATCGGCGCGCGGAACTTGATCTCGATGCCGGGATGTGCCTTCATGAAGGCTTGCGCGATCGGCTCGTGAAACTTCGCGAACCCGGGCTGGGCGTACAGCACATCGAGCGTTACCTTGTCGGCCCATGCCGTGCACGCGGCGACCGACAGGACCAGCGCTGCCGCGATATGCGCGAGCGTCGTCGTGATGCGTTTCATTGGCTCCGTTTCTCCGCGGGACCTCGAGCGCTCGCCCATGTCGCATAAACATGAGTCGACCTCTTCTACGACGTCGCGCAAGCACTCTAGCATAGGGCTTTTGCTCACACAACGACTCGGCGACACCCGTGCTGCAATGCAAAAATGCAAGCGGCGTGTGGTCAATTGCTCACCTGTTGATCCAACGCTATGATGGGCGACGAGCGGAGGCCCTCGGAAGACCGGATGAGTGAATCACCGAAGCGACTGGACGACGCCGCGCGCGCGGGCTGGCTGTACTACATCGCCGGCAAAACGCAGGACGACATCGCGCGCACGCTCAACGTCTCGCGACCGAGCGCGCAGCGCCTCGTGTCGCTGTGTCGCAGCGACGGCCTCATCACGTTTCGCGTCAATCACCCGATCAGCGCTTGCATGAATCTCGCGAGCCAGCTGGCCGATCGCCACGCACTCACGCATTGCGACGTGGTGCCTTCGGCGGCCGACGGACCCGCCACCCTCGGGGCAGTCGCCGGGGCCGCCGCCATTTTCATCGAGCGCCTGCTACGCAAGGATCAACCCTCGATCCTCGCCGTCGGCACCGGACGGTCGATGCGTGCCAGCGCGACGCGCGTCACGCCGATGTCGCGCCCGCTTCATCGTATTGTCTCGCTGGCCGGCAACATTTCACCGGACGGATCGGCGAGCCCCTACAATGCGCTGGAAAAGCTCGCCGAGATCACCGGCGCGCAGGCTTTCCCGATGCCCTTGCCCATGCACGTCACCGACGCCGCGCAACGCGACCTCCTGCTCGGCATCGATTGCGTGCAACGGATCTTCCGCATGGCCGCCGCGGCCGACGTGTGGTTGACGGGCCTCAGCCAGTTCGATGCCGACGCCGCGCTCTACCAGGACGGGTTCATCACACGCGACGAACTGCTCGACCTCATGCGCAACGGCGCGGTTGGCGCGACGCTGGCGTGGGCATTCGACGTGCAAGGGCGCATCCTGGAGCACGAGGTCAATCATCGCGTGACCAGCGTCCGCCCCGGTCCCTCCGGGAAGCCGCGCATCTGCGTCGCGCATGGCGCGCACAAGGCGCGCGCCATGCGCGCAGCGCTCGAAGGGCGCCTCATCAATGGCCTCATCACCGACGAGGCCACTGCACGGGTGCTGCTCGAATGAAACGCGTGGCGCAGATCTCCGACACGCATTTCAGTCCGGCCAAGTCGCATTTCTCCAGCAATTGGACGCCTTTGCGCAAGTGGCTGCTCGAGCAGCGGCCCGACTGGGTGATCCATACCGGCGATGTCACCGTCGACGGCGCCGATGTCGAGGAAGACCTCGCGTACTGCGCGTCGCTGTTCGCGAAGCTTGGCATCCCGGTACTCAGCGTGCCGGGCAACCACGATGTCGGCGACCCCGGCCATCCGCACCAGCCGGTGGATGCCGCGCGTATCGAGCGCTGGCGTCGTCACCTGGGACCGGACTGGTGGTCGATCGACCTCGAGTCGTGGCGTCTCGTCGGTCTCGACGCCATGCTGTTCGGGTCCGGGTTGTCGCTCGAGCACGAGCAATCGGCGTGGCTGGACACGACGCTGCGAAGTGCGGAAGGACGATCAATCGCCTGGTTCATGCACCGGCCGCTGTTCCTCAAGGCCCCGGATGAAGGCGACACCGGCTACTGGTCGGTCAAGCCCGCCTCGCGCGCGCCGCTGCTCGCGAAGCTGCGCGAGCATCAGGTCGCGTTGGTAGCCACCGGACATCTGCACCAGATGCACGAATGGACGCTTCAGGGCTGCCGGTATGTGTTCGGACCCTCCGCGGGGTTCGTCGTGTCCGAGGCGCGACAGAAAAAGATGCCCGGCGAAAAGCTGCTGGGTGCGGTGGTCTACGAGTTCGAGGGCCACTCGGTCGACGTCCGCGTCGTCGAACTCGATACCCTGACGCGCTACTGGATCGACGACGTCGTGCATGAAGTCTATCCACCGCGGCACGCCACCTGAAGGGCGCTCATGGCCAGTGTCACCCTCAAGGGCATCGCCAAGTCATTCGGGACCACCGAGGTGCTGTCGAATATCGACCTCGACATTGCCGACGGCGAATTCATCACCCTGGTCGGCGCATCGGGCTGCGGCAAGTCGACGTTAATCCGCATCATTGCCGGGCTCGAGCCCCAGTCGGCGGGCAGCGTCGAGGTCGCGGGACGCCCCGTCGACCACCTGCGCCCGCACGAGCGGCGTGTGGCCATGGTTTTCCAGAGCTACGCGCTGTACCCGCACATGAGCGTGGCGGCGAATATCGCGCTGCCCCTGACCATGCAGAGGCTTTCGCTGTTCGAGCGGCTGCCGCTGGTCAAGTACGTATCGACGCGCCGGCCACGTGTGATGCGCGAGATCATGCACGAGGTCGACTCCGTCGCGGCGCAGCTGCAGATCCAGCCGCTGCTCGCGCGCCGGCCGGCGCAGCTTTCCGGTGGGCAGCGCCAGCGCGTGGCGCTTGGCCGCGCGATGGTGCGCCACCCCGATGTCTTCCTGATGGACGAGCCGCTGTCGAACCTCGACGCCAGGCTGCGCGTGCACATGCGCAGCGAGCTCGCCGAACTGCACGCACGGCTGGGCTCGACCTTCATCTACGTCACGCACGATCAGGTTGAGGCGATGACGATGTCGGATCGTGTGGCGATGATGGATGCGGGCCGCATCCTCCAGCTCGGCACGCCTTCGGAGCTCTACGCCCGGCCGGCGAATCTCGAGGTCGCGCAATTCATCGGCAGCCCCGCGATCAACGTGCTGCCAGGTGAGGTCGCCGACGGCAACGGCATCGTCGTCGCGGGGAGCACGCTGCCCATCGCCACGGGACTTCCGGCGCGCAGCCGCGTCAGCGTCGGGCTGCGTCCCGAGTCGATCGCACCGCGCGCGAATGCGACTGCCGGCGACGCATCGCTGCGCGCGCACCTGCGGCGCGTCGAGAACCTGGGCGCCGAGCTCGTCCTGCACTGCGTCGTCGATGGCCTCGACGGCGTCGTCGTCGCGTGCCGGGTTCCCGCCGATCAGGACACGCCCCTCAACGGAGCGCTCGAGCTCAGCTTCTCGCCGCGCGCCTGCCACGTTTTCGATGCCGAAGGCGTTCGCGTGGCGGATCGCGCGGCGCCCGGGGGCGCACGATGACGGCCGTCGCGCTCGATGCGGCACTGCGCGCTTCGCGCCGCCGCGAGCGGCTCGAGAAGCTCACGGGAATGGGCTTCGCCTTTCCCGCAACGTTGCTGCTGGTGTTGACCAGCCTCGCACCGCTGGTCGTGCTGATCGTGATGTCGTTTACCGACTACGACCTTGGCAATCTCGGCTTCAAGTTCATCGGCCTCGGGAACTTCGCCAAGGCGATGGGCGACTCGGTGTTTCGTCGCTCCCTGTGGAATACGTTCATCTATGTCGCCATCGTCCTCCCGCTGGCGGTGGGGCTTGGCCTTGTCGTCGCGATCCTGGTCTATGGCCGCAAGCGCACGCGTGCGTTCTACGAGATCGTGTACTTCCTTCCGGTCACGTCCACGCTGATCGCGATGGCGACCGTCTGGTCGTTTCTGCTGCACCCCAAGCTCGGTCCAATCAATGCGCTGCTCGGCCTGGTCGGCGTCCAGCCGCGGGCATTCCTCTCCGATCCTGCGCTGGCGCTGCCGACCCTTGCCGTCATCGGCATCTGGCACCTGGTCGGCTTCAACATGGTGCTGTTTCTCGCGGGTCTCACGGCGATCCCGAAGGACCTGTACGAGGCGGCCGCGATCGACGGTTGCGCCAATCCCGTCGACCGTTTCCTCAAAATCACCTGGCCAATGCTTGGACCCACGACGATGTTCGTCATCGTCACCACGTCGATCACGGCGTTCAAGGTATTCGACACCGTGGCGGTAATGACGCACGGCGGCCCGATGGGCTCGTCCGAAGTTTTGCTCTACTCGATCTACCTCGAGGGCTTCCAGTATTTCCATACCGCCTACGCCGCGGCGCTGACCGTGGTATTTCTGGCATTCCTGCTGGTGTTCTCGGCGATCCAGGCTTTCGTGCTCGACCGGCGCACGCACTACGGATGACCGCGATTCGACGATTCCTCTCGCTGGTGCTGGTGCACGGCTTTCTGCTCGCCGGAGCGGCCTTCGTGCTGTTGCCGTTCGTGTGGATGCTGGTGACGTCGATCAAGCCGCCCGACGAGATCTTCACCGCGACGCTGCGGCTGTGGCCGCGCCACTTCAGCGCGATCGAGAACTACAGGTATGCGCTGACGTCCGCGCCGCTGCTGCGCTTTGCATTCAACGGACTGATCGTATGCGCGGGCATTCTTCTCGTGCAGTTGCTGGTCGGCATTCCCTGCGCCTATGCACTCGCCAAGCTGCGCTTTCCGGGTCGCAACCTGCTGTTCATGCTGACGCTGCTTGCGCTGGCCATCCCCGTGCAGGTTCCGGCGTTGCCGCTATACATCGCGCTCGCCAAAGTCGGGCTGCTCAACACCTATTTCTCGATCATGCTGCCGTTCTTCCTGTCGGTGTTCGCGATCTTCCTGTTGCGACAGTTCTTCAAGGGCTTTCCCGACGACATCATCCAGGCGGCGCGCCTCGACGGCATGCGCGAGATCGAGATCGTGTGGCGGATCGTCGTGCCGAGCTCTTTGCCTGCGATCGCCGCGTTCGCGGTGTTCTCGTTCGTTGCGCACTGGAATGACTTGTACTGGCCGCTAATCGTGATTTCCGACGCGAACCTCGCGACGCCGCCGCTCGGCATGCTGTTCTTCTCCGATGCCGAGACGGGCTCGAACTACGGCGCGCTCACCGCCGCAGCAACGATCCTGACCGCACCGCTGGTGGTCGCCTTCCTGCTCGCCCGCCGCCAGTTCATCGCCGGGATCACGATGACCGGCGTAAAGTAGCGCGGTCGTTCTCAACTGGCGCCGATCGCGTCGCACACGGGGTGAGACACAGAAAGTGGTGGCTGCCGGCGACGCGGGCTACACCTTGCGCATCACCTGCAACGGGGCCGACCGTCAAAGTGGAACGCACCGAGCCGCGCTACACGCGCGGGGTGCTCGCGAAATACATGCGGCTGGTGTCGAGCGCGAGCCAGGGCGCGATCACCGACGGCGTGCCATGAGTCTGGCGGGCGCTCGTCTAGCGCTGGCCGCGGTGCTTTGCTGCGTCGCCGGCGCGAGCCACGCGGCGGACACGGCAGCCGCAGTTGTCGTGACGCTGGTCAATCCCGGTTTCGAGCAGCCCGCCGCGGCGGACCAGCCCATCCCGGGCTGGGACACGCCGGTGCATGCCGATGCTCACGCCTACGCATTTGCGCTCGACGCCGACGTGCATCATCGCGGCAGCGCCAGCGTGCGGATTACAAGGACCGGCCATGAGCCGTGGGGAATGATCTCGCAATCGGTCGCAACACCTGCGCTGCGAGGGCACACGCTGGAATTGTCGGCATGGCTGCGCACCCGCAACGCGAACGGTGCCGGCGCGATGCTCGTCATGCGCACGATGGCCCATGGCGCGGTCGACCAGTACGTGTTCCAGGATCCGACGGTCACGGCGACGACGCCGTGGACGCGGTACAGCGTACGCCTTGCGATTCCGGCCAACAGTACCAGCGTCGTGGAGATCGGCGCGATGCTGCAAGGCGGCGGCACACTGTGGGTCGATGACGTCGAGCTGGTTGAGCTGCGCTGATCGGCGTCGGCTGGTTCCGTGACTCGCTGTCCGCAGATCCAGCTGGCGGTACCTCGGTCCAAAGCGAGTTCGCGAAGCGTGTTTGAGCGACGACCGAGGTACCGCCAGCTCGGTGGCGAGCATCGGACTCGTCATCATCGGCGTCGCGGGACTGCGCGTAGGCGCGGCCTGACGTTTCGCCGGCGCCTGGCAGCAAAATACGCGTGCGGCCAATGGAAACCTTGCGGTGGCGCGACTGTTTGCGTGGCGTAGAGTATCCCACCGAGGAGACACCCGCCATGCATCCATACGATCCGCGCCGCCGCGACGTCGTGCTCGGTATTTCCGCGCTGCTCGCCGGCTGCGCCGGCGGACCGCTGGGTGTCATCGGCAGTCCCGGGCCGCCGGCCGCCGCACCCGACGTGCGTGTCGGCGACCGCTGGGTCTATCACATCGAGGACGGTTTTCGTACGCCCGTCGTGTGGGACGAGACACACGAAGTGATCGCCGCCGGCGCCGACGGTGACACCGTGCGCGTCACCTGCAAGGGTCCGACGATGGACCTCGTGCGCACCGAGCTATGGGCGTCGCCCGGCATCGTCCGCCAAGGCACGGCGATGGACATCGAGACGCGCCGCTTTACGACGCCGCTCATCCGCTACAAGTTCCCGCTGACACCGGGAACGACGTGGTCGCAATTCGTCGACAACTACAACGAGAACACGAAGAAAAGCGGCCAGTTCAACTATTACGCGCGCGTCGGCGGATGGAAATCGATCAGCGTGCCCGCCGGCACGTTCGACGCCATATTCGTCAACGTGCTGATGCGCATGGACGACGAGGAATTCTGGCGCTGGCCGACCGACTGCAACTACGCGCTGTGGTACGCGCCCGCGGTGGGCGCGGTGGTGCTCGAGCAGAAGGAAGCGCAGTACGTCGAAAAAGGCGGACAGGACAACGCGGTCGCGATCCGCGCGCAGCATTCGCGGATCAACCTGGTCGCGTATTCGCGAAAGCGCTAGCGTCCGCCGCGGCGCGGTCAGCCGCCGTCGCGCCGGCGTCGCAGCAGCAGCACACCCGCAAGCGCCAGCAATGCGCCGAGTGCGGCCAGCAACGGCAGGGAAAGCGCCGGCACTGCCGCCGGTGCGGGTGCTTGAATGCCCTGCTCGATCGTCAACGACGCGCTGGAGGCCCCGCAGACACCGGTTATGCGCACGCCCTGCCCCGTTGGTACGCCGTTTTGCGCCGGGAACTCTTCTGCGACGATCGTGTAAGGAGGGGACGTCGGCGAAGGCGTCGGCGCTGTCACGTCGCCCACTGGCAGGGTGAACGGAGACGGGAAGGGAGCGGTTTGGAACAACACCGCTGGCGCCCCGCCGTTGAGCGATATGGCCTCGTAGGTATTGTTGGCCGAGTTGGGCAAATTGCCGGTCACCGTGCCCGATACCGGCTGGGTGACACCACCGGTGTCGCACGTGGCGACACCGGTGGGAGTCACGTTGAACGAGATGAAGTATTGCGCGAAAGCGGCGGCAGGCGCGCACAGCGCGGCGCAGACCAGTGCGCGCAGGAACAGCGTGGCATTGCGATGCATGACGAGCACTCCCTAAGTGACCCTCGCGGCCCGGAAGGTTGTCTGGATCCCCCGGGCGGTAGCGTCGAAAGTGTAGTCTCACGCAACCGCAATCGCGCCTCGCCTGCCCGGCGCGCCGCTATTCGCCCGTCGAAGTGTTGGGTTTTGCCAACAATCCAAGCCGCTCGAAGATCGTCGCCGTCAGCCCCGCCTGGTTGAGCGTATAGAAATGCAGGCCAGGCGCGCCGCCCGCCAGCAATCGCTCGCAAAGGCCGCTGACCACGTCGAGGCCGAACGCGCGGATCGACGCCGCGTCGTCGCCGAAGGCTTCGAGCCTGCGGCGAATCCAGCGCGGGATCTCGGCGCCGCAGTTGTCGGAAAAGCGCGCGAGTCCGGCGGCGCTGGCAATCGGCATGATGCCGGGGACGATCGGCACGCCGACGCCGATCGCGCGCGCTTCGTCGACAAAATGCCAGTACGCCTCGTCATTGTAGAAATACTGGGTGATCGCCGAGTCGGCGCCGGCGTCCACCTTGCGCTTGAAGTTGACGAGGTCGTCTTGCGGCGAGCGCGCCTGCGGGTGCATTTCCGGATACGCGGCGACGTCGATGTGGAAGCGGTCGCCCATCTCGCTGCGGATGAAGCTGACGAGCTCGTCGGCATGGTGGAATTCGCCCGCGTCGGCGTTTCCGGACGGAGCGTCGCCGCGCAGTGCGACGATGTGGTCGATGTCGTGCGAGCGGTACCTTTCCAGTACCGCGCGGATATTGTCACGCGTCGAGCCGATACACGACACGTGCGGCGCGGCGGAGAAGCCGTCGGCGCGGAAAGCGAGCGCGGTCTCCAGCGTGCCTTCGCGCGTCGACCCGCCGGCACCGAACGTGACCGAGCAGTACGCCGGCGCGAGCGCACGCAATTGCGCACGCACTGCGCCGAGCTTGCGCACGCCTTCTGGCGTGCGCGGCGGGTAGAACTCGAGGCTCAGCGTGCGCGCGCTCGCCGCGTCGGCGCGCTGCGTCATCGCTTTTTCAGCAGGATCGACGACAGCACCCACGAGATGATGCTGTAGGCAATGGCGCCGAACACCGCGGCGAGGAATCCGCTGACGTGGAATCCCTGCACCCAGTGCGCGACCGCCCAGAACAGGAAGCC
>Ga0209483_1001273_pt1 | contig 19340 bp, 19 predicted proteins | sample NGEPerA_FD_184508 | JGI IMG/M metagenome (GOLD analysis project Ga0209483, IMG submission 184508) | Arctic peat soil microbial communities from the Barrow Environmental Observatory site, Barrow, Alaska, USA - NGEE PermafrostL2-A... | ecosystem: Environmental > Terrestrial > Soil > Wetlands >... | reverse complement strand
CCACCTCCCGCAGCGCCTCCGCCGACGGCACATCCCGCGCCTCCGGCTCCGCCCGCGGCAACGCCTGCGCCTGTCGCCCCGAAGCCACCGGCTCCGCCCCCGCCGGGCGCCGCACCGGCCGCGCAGCCGCAGCAGAAGAGCGCGCCGGCTCCGGTGCCGCCGCCTCCTGTCGGCGCCAGGCAACCCGGCTCCCCGCCATCAGCGGCGACGCCTGCGCAATCCTTGCCGCCCGCAGGCGCTGGCGCGCCACCGCCTGGGCGACAGCCTCCGGCAGCACCTGGCGCCGCAACGCCTGGCGGACAGACCGCGCTGCCGCCCGGCGGCGGCGCATTCGCACATCGACCGCCGCCAACCATCACCGCACCGATCCCGGCGGCGCCGCCACGGGCGCAGGCGCTGACGCCGGTCGCACCGGGCGCGGCGGCCCAGGGCCCGCGCCGCATGGAAGATTTCCGTGGCGCGCGGCAGGAGAGCGATCAGGGCGGCCGCAAGGTCTTCACCGAGCCCGGCCGCGTCATCGTCGTGGATCCTTCGGGTCAGTCGTTCATTCGCCACAACGAGGAGGATCGCTTCCGCTTCGGCGCACGCGACATCCAGACCAGACAAGTCGGCAACGACACCCAAACCATCGTGGTCCGTCCCGACGGCTCGCAGATCATCACCGTGATCGGCCGCGACGGTCAGTTGGTGCGCCGGATCCGGCGCGACCGCGAAGGCCGCGAGATCATCATCATCGACAACAGCTACCGCGACCCGCGCGCGGCCGGCGGCTTCTATGTCGACTTGCCGCCGCCGGTGCTGCGGATTCCCTATGATCGCTACATCGTCGACGCCGCCGATGCGCCGCCGGATCTCATTTACGACACCATGGAGGCGCCGCCGGTGGAGCGGATCGATCGACGCTATTCGCTCGACGAGATCCGCTACAGCCCGTCGGTGCGGGCGTTGATGCCGAGCATCGATCTCAACAGCATCAACTTCGAAACCGGCTCGTGGGAAATCCCGCCCGACCAGGCGGCGAAGCTGCAGGTGATCGCGGATGGACTGAACCGCGCCATCCAGCGCAATCCGCGCGAGGTGTTCCTGATCGAGGGCCACACGGATGCGGTCGGCAGCGACGTCGACAATCTGTCGCTGTCTGACCGGCGCGCCGAATCGGCCGCCGAACTGCTGACGCAGCAATTCAACGTACCGCCGGAAAACCTGACCTCGCAGGGCTACGGCGCGCAATATCCGAAGGAGCAGACCGCGGGGGCGAGCCGCATCAACCGGCGCGTCACCATCCGCCGCATCACGCCATTGCTCAATGGCGGTACCGCCTCGCTGCCGCCGCCCCCGCCGGGCACCGTGCCGCCGAGGTGAGCGGAAGAACATTCGCGCAATGAAAATGGCCCGGAGAAATCCCGGCCATTTTTATTCCGTCATTGCGAGCAACCCGTCATTGCGAGCGAAGCGACGCAATCCAGCTTTCTTGCTTGCAGCGCGATGGATTGCTTCGTCGCTTCGCTCCTCGCAATGACGTTGTCAGAGCGAAGCAAAGCGAGCTTCGCAGGGTGGGTTAGCGAAGCGTAACCCACCGCTTTCTTTCCGCCGCAACATGGTGGGGTTACGCCTTCGGCTAACCCTCACCTCTTGTCGTTCTCAAGCTTGAGGATCGGCGAGTCGTCGCCAAGCGACAACAAGCCGGTCTGCGCATAAAGATCGAGCTTGGCGCGGGTATCGGCGATGTCCAAGTTGCGCATGGTCAGCTGGCCGATGCGATCCGCCGGCGTGAAGGCTGCGTCCTCCACCTTCTCCATGCTCAGTCGCTCCGGCTGATAGGTCAGGTTCGGGCTCTCGGTGTTCTGGATCGAATAATCGTTGCCGCGCCGCAACTCGAGCGTGACCTCGCCGGTGATGGCGCGGGCTACCCAACGCTGCGCGGTTTCGCGCAGCATCAGGGCTTGCGAATCGAACCACCGTCCCTGGTAGAGCAAGCGGCCAAGGCGCATGCCGCTGATCCGGTATTGCTCGATGGTGTCTTCGTTGTGGATGCCGGTGACGAGGCGCTCATAGGCGATGTGCAGCAGCGCCATGCCGGGCGCTTCATAGATGCCGCGGCTCTTGGCCTCGATGATCCGGTTTTCGATCTGGTCGCTCATGCCGAGGCCATGCCGGCCGCCGATGGCGTTGGCTTCGAGAAACAGCGCGACCGGATCGGCAAACGTCCGGCCGTTCAGCGCGACCGGTTGCCCCTCGACAAAACGCACGGTGACCGGCTCAGACTTGACGGCACAGTCGTCGCGCCAGAACGGCACGCCCATGATGGGATTGACGATCTTGATGCCGCTGCCGAGGCTTTCGAGATCCTTGGCCTCATGCGTCGCACCGAGGATGTTGCTGTCGGTCGAATACGCCTTCTCGGCGCTCATCTTGTAGTCGAAGCCATTGGCGGCGAGATATGCCGACATTTCCGCGCGCCCGCCCAACTCATCGATGAATTGCTGGTCGAGCCAGGGCTTGTAGATCCTGAGGTTCGGATTGGTCAGCAGGCCGTAGCGATAGAACCGTTCGATATCGTTGCCCTTGTATGTCGAGCCATCGCCCCAGATGTTGACGCCGTCCTCCTTCATGGCCGCGACCAGCATCGTGCCGGTCACCGCGCGACCGAGCGGCGTGGTGTTGAAATACGCGATGCCGCCGGTAGAGATGTGGAAAGCGCCCGATTGGATCGCGGCGATGCCTTCGTGGACCAGTTGCGTGCGGCAATCGACCAGCCGGGCTTTTTCGGCGCCGAAGCTCATGGCTTTGCGCGGAATCTCGTCGTAGTCGGCTTCGTCGGGCTGGCCGAGATTGGCGGTATAGGCGAAGACGCGGGCGCCCTTCTGTTTCATCCACAGCAGCGCCGCGCTGGTGTCGAGACCGCCGGAAAAAGCAATCCCGACTTTTTCCCCCTTGGGCAGGCCTTTCAGGATCGTACTCATCGAGCTTCCAATCGGTCGTAATTGCGGATGTCCGGCGGATTGAGTGGCGAATAACAAATTTCGCAGGCTTGGGCACGCGTTTAATGGCGGCCGGCGCGACGAAGCCGCTCAGACCGACGGTTTGGGCCCGACATCGCGCCCCCGCCATTTCTGCCGAAGCCGGTAGCCGGGCCAGGCGGCCTTCGTCAGCGCGGCATCGATGGCTTCGTCGGACAAACGCGTCCGCGGCCAGCGATAGATCCAGGCATAGGCGAACCAGATCACGAGAAATGTCACGAGGCCCGCGGCGGCGACGTCCGTGAAGAAGTGCCCGCCGAACGCCATCCGCAGCACGCTGGTCACGACGCCGAACAAGGTCGCGGCGGCAAAGGCCAGCGGTCGCCATGCCGGCGGCGTCAACGCCGCGGGCGCAAGGGTCCAGAAGGCGGTGGCGCCTTCGCCTGAAAAGAACGAGCAGTTGCGCGCGCAGGCGCCGCGCGGATCCCACCACGCCACGAACTTGTCCGGCCCGTTGAATTGCGTCACCCACGCTGGGCGCGGCCTGCCCCAATAGCTCTTGAAGGTGAGATTGGTGAGGATGCCCGCAGAGAGGATCAAAGTGACGAGCAGGAAGACCATCGCGCGACCGGAGATCAATAGTGGCCGGTCGGGGCGGATCAGCTTCACCACGAGCGCGATCAGCGCCGGCAAAGCGAGCGCCCACGCAATCCACATCGCGCCATCGCGCACGATCGCGGCCGGCGTGCTCAGTTTGAGCGGGAACGAATGCGTCGGCGCGTCGTAGAACAGGCCGGCAATCTTCAGATCGAGCTCGGGAAAAATTCCGAACAGCAATCCGACGACAAGCATCAACACGAGCGCGATGAAAAGTCCGGTCCGGTTCATGGCGCGGGGTTTAGCCGAGGCGATGGGGGATGGAAACCCCTGTCATTCCGGGGCGCGCGCTCTTGCGCGCCTCAGGATGACGGCGGAGAATGTGACCGCGGAGACGGCGGCGGCGAATGCGCGGGCAGCGGGGGTGGTGGCAGACTCCGGCGCGGCGGCTCGCGCCAGGCGCCGGCGTTGCGGCCCGCGATCATCCAGTAGAACAGGCCGGCGACGATGCCCGCGCCGGTCATGATTTCAAGATGACGCCGCACGATGCCCTCGAAGCGCAATGTGTCGGTGTCGAACGGGACGAGCCCGAGATAGCAGGCAAGGCCGACCAGGCCGCCGCCGACCGCATAGGTCAATACGCCCCTGATATAAAAGGCCTCGGTGGTCGCGGCCACGACCATCGCCGGCACCAGCGCAAATCCCGAGATGAAGATGAAACCGAAACCGATCACGATGTTGAGCGCGCCCTGATCCACGGGCCCGGTGCCGAGGTCGGAAAATTCCGGAAACAGCACCGCGATCACGACGATCAGCCCAGCCACCAGGCAGGCGGCGCAGAACGCGAATAGGATGACGAACAGGCGGCCGATCAGTGCCATGCAAAAAAATCCATGAACCCTCTCACGTCATGCCCGGGCTCGTCCCGGGCATCCACGTCTTGTTTCGCAGATAGTTTGCGAAGACGTGGATGACCGGGACAAGCCCGGCCATGACGACCTTTGTGTATCAATCCGTCATCGCCATGGCGCGCAGGGCCTGACGCTCGCGCGCCGACAGTTTTTCGGTTTCCGACTTCAACTGTCCGCAGGCGGCGAGGATGTCGCGGCCGCGCGGCGTGCGGACCGGCGAGGAATAGCCGGCGTTGAAGATATATTCGGAGAATTTTTCGATTTGGTCCCAGTCCGAGCATTCGTAAGTCGTGCCCGGCCACGGATTGAACGGAATCAGATTGATCTTGGCCGGAATGCCCTTGAGCAATTTCACGAGGAGCTTGGCGTCCTCGAGCGAATCGTTGACGCCCTTGAGCATCACATATTCGAAGGTAATTCGGCGCGCATTGGAGGAGCCGGGATAATCGCGGCACGCCCTTAACAATTCGGCAATCGGATATTTGCGGTTCAGCGGCACCAACTCATTGCGCAACTCGTCGCGCACCGCGTGCAGCGAGATCGCCAGCATGACGCCGATCTCCTCGCCGGTCCTGATGATGTTCGGCACCACGCCCGAGGTCGACAGCGTGATGCGGCGGCGCGAGATACCGATGCCTTCATTGTCGGCCACGATCAGCAGCGCGTCGCGCACCGCCTCGAAATTATACAGGGGCTCGCCCATTCCCATCATCACCACATTGGTGACGAGGCGGCTGCCGGTCGGCGTCTCGCGATCGGCCCAGTCGTTGAGCCGATCGCGCGCCACCATGACCTGGCCGACGATCTCGCCGGCGGTGAGGTTGCGCACCAGCCGCTGCGTGCCGGTGTGGCAGAACGAACAATTCAGCGTGCAGCCGACCTGCGAGGAGACGCACAGCGTGCCGCGGTCGGTTTCCGGGATATAGACGCATTCGACTTCATGCGCCTTTTCGATGGCATCGCCGCTCGGCAGACGCAACAGCCATTTGCGAGTGCCGTCGTTGGAGGTCTGCTCTGCAACCACTTCGGGGCGCGCGACGGTGAAATGCTGATCCAGCGTGGCGCGCATTTCCCTGGAGATGCTGGTCATCTCGTCGAAATTCTGCGCGCCGCGGACATAGATCCAGTGCCAGAGCTGCTGGGTGCGCATCTTGCGCTGGGAAGGCTGAACGCCGATGTCGCCGAGCCGCTCCGCGATCTCCGCGCGCGACAATCCGACCAGCGACGGCTTTGCCGGCGGCACGTAGGTTTCGAGCGCGACCTTTTCCAGCGGCGCTGAAGTGGATGCAAGCGTCATCGATACACGCGGAGTAAGTGGTTGAACCGTAGGACGGGCAAAGCGAAGCGTGCCCACCACGACTGTAGGCGGTGGGCACGGCGCGACGCGCCTTTGCCCACCCTGCGATGCTTCTAGATAAGCTTTCCGGGGTTCTCAAACAACGTCGATTTGAGGCCAAAACCGTCCAGGGCGCGTGCTCATAAATGCGCGATGTCCGCTTCCAGGCGTGAAGCAGACTTCCGCAAGCAACTCCGGAATGTCGCCTTTTGACCCGGATCGGGCACATAGGCCCATACAGCGAAGTGGATGCCGATTGTGATCCATTTGCGCGCTGCAACGAATGTGCGCAGTTGAGGTCGAGGCTCGATGACCAAATTCGAGGGGAAGGGGCCGGTGTCTCAAGTCTGAGCCGGATGGAACTTGCGCGACTAACGTGGGTTGAAGGGCGTGTTTTGCACCTTTGGAGGCGTCCTTATGTCGAACCCAAAATCTACGGCTCGGATTGCCGGGCATCCCATTCACCCGATGATTATTCCATTTCCCATCGCGTGCTTCGTTTTGACCTTGATTTCCGATCTCGCGTTTTGGAAGACATCAAACGATTTTTGGGCGAGCGCTTCACTTTGGCTGTTGGGCGTCGGTCTCATCATGGCCGCGCTCGCGGCGGTAATGGGCCTTATCGACGTGATGGGAGATGTTCAAATCCGCAATCTATCCGATGCCTGGCTCCATGCCGGAGGCAACGTAGCAGCGGTCGTGATCGAGCTCTACAACTGGTATTCGCGCTATGAACAGGGAACCACTGCTGTGGTCCCGACCGGGCTGATTCTGTCCCTTGTTGTGGTGTTGATCCTGCTCTTCACTGGCTGGAAGGGTTGGGAAATGGTCTATCGTCATCGCGTCGGCGTGACGGATCAGTTGCCCTGAAGTTTCACGATCAACACCGTCTGTTGCCGAGTCTCGCTTCACGGCTACGGGCCGCGTGAAGCACGACCCTCAACGTTATCGAGCGCGCAAAGAACCACAATCGAGCGGTCCGTTGGGCAACACTCCCGCCTGTCAGCAGGGAGCATCGCATGATCGGACCGTTTCGTTTCGAATTGTATTCAACGATACCCGAACGCCTTTGCCTTGGCATTGCCCTCTCTGGCGCTGTCCTGCTCTCTATCGCGCTTATATTATACCCATCTTTATGTGGTAGGCGGTACTCGCCCATTTTCCAGTTCTGCCGAGGAACCAAAGCGCATTTTTGCGCTTATTGAGTTCGCAAAAGTAGGGCGAGCAAATGCTGGGCACGATCCTGTCTTTGGTTATGACGGCATCTATCATGTCGGTCATAATGGTGGTGATTTTCGAGATTATTGCCAGACGGTATCCACGCTGGTAAGGCCACCTCAGTTGGCGGCCTTTTCAGCCTGATGTCGCCTGTTGGCAGATTTTGTCGTAAAGGTCGGCACTTTGCGGACATGGCGGGGGCGAACTGACAATGTCTGCCCCTGAGGGTGAGCGGACAGACTGCCTGGGCTTGACCGGATTTATGAGTACACGCCTAGAGCCTGTTCCGTTTCGATGGAATCGAAACGGGGCTCTAGATTCTTGTTTTGACGCGTTTTCTTCACGCGAACCGGCGTCCACTTCGCTCGAAAGCGCCCTAGCGCCGGCAATCCTGCGCCACGCGGTCGAGGGCCTGGGAGAGGCCCTTCAGCGAGAACGTGTCGGTGGTCTCGGTGCCCTTGGCGGAGACGCCCTTGATCGTCACGTCGGCGGACTTGCGCATGGCCTCGACCATGCGATCTTCCTCGGCGGCGTTCTTGATCCAGAGGCCGTCGCCCTGAGTGTACATCGCGTAGCTGGCGCCGCCGACTTCCAGTGTCGATTCCGATCCGGGCTTCACCGCATAGCCGATCATGATCGAGACTTCGTTGGCGACCTTCTCGGCCGGGCGCGTGGAGACGAAGGCATAGGCCGGATCGCGCGGGCGATTGGGCGGGTTGGATTTCGACGACGACGGCTTGGCCAGTGCGAAGCAGACCTTCTTGCCGTTCGGCGTCGCGGTATAAGCGCCCCAGGTACCGTACTGGCCGATCAGCGTCGGTTCCGCGGCGCCGGCCGCTGCCGGTTTGGTTTCCGGCTTTTCCACCGCCGGCTTGGCCGCGTGCTTGGCTTTCGGCGACGAGCCCTGCGCCAGTGCGTGGCCTGCGCCCCCACACACCAGTATGCTGATCCCCAGAACTGTCAGAAGTCGCCGCACGAACATGACCGAATCTGGTTCCCTTATCATTGTGACTGGAAGATGGCCCGGACATCGTATTGTCACACCGGCGATGGGATAGCCGGGAAACTCATCCTTGGGAAGGCAGTGGCTAACGTGCGAAAGAGCACGCCGCCATCCGAACGATCCCTCACCTTCAGCTTTTCGAGCGCGCCAACCGTTGCTGCTCCCACTGCGCGTCGGTCCATTGCAGCAGATCCTCCGCACCGGAGCTGCGCAGATGCGCGCCGCCATCCTGCACCACCATCTCGCCATTGATGTAACCGGCGGCATCCGAAATCAGGAAGCTTGCAAGATCAGCAAGCTCGCGATGTTCCCCGGCGCGGCCGAGTGGATTTCGTGAGGCCCAGCTTTGGTCGCGGCCTTCGGGCCGAAGCTGGCCGGAAGCACCGGGAGTCGGAAACGCCCCCGGCGCGATCGCCACGGTGCGGACGCCTTTAGGTCCCCACTCCACCGCGAGGCTTCTGGTCATCGCGAGAATGGCCGACTTCGCCATCGCCGACGGTACGGTGAAGGCGCGGCCGGTGATGGTCGAGGTCGACAGGATGCTCAGCACCACGCCCTTGTGGCCGCCTTCGATCCAGCGCTTGCCGGCGCCGAGCGTGCAATACATCGTGCCGTGCAGCGTCGGGGCGAGGATGGCGTCGGCGGCGCGAAACGACAGTTGCTCGGTCTGCGCGATGAAGGTCGCGGCGGCGTTGTTGACCAGCACGTCGAGCGGACCGTTGCGCCAAGCCTGCTCCAGCATGGCTTCGACGGCCGCGCCGTCGCGGATGTCGCATTTGACCGCGCTGGCCTTGCCGCCGAATTTGCCGCGCAGCTCCGCTGCCACGGCTTCCAGCAATTCAAGCCTGCGGCCGCAGACGATCAGTTCGGCGCCCAACTCGGCAAAGCGGCGGCTCATCGCCGCCCCGAGCCCAGAGCCGCCGCCGGTGACCAGGATGCGTTTGCCCTGCAGCAGGTTCTTTTCAAACATCGCTTTTAATCCTCTCGTTTCCACCGTCATTGCGAGGAGCGCAGCGACGAAGCAATCCATTCTTCCGTTGTTGCCATGGATTGCTTCGCTCCGCTCGCAATGACGGGGAGTCCGTCGGATTCAGATTGTCGCCCGCCCACAAATCCGGCAAGAAGCATCCCGGGCCTCAATTTTCCAAGCCCCGACTTTGCGTCCGAAAACCAGGTGTGTCCATGAAAGCCATTCTCTGCTCGCAATATTGCGGCCCCGACGATCTCGTGCTGACGGAGGTGCCCGATCCCGTGGCCGGGCCGAACGAGGCCGTGATCGCGATCAGGTCCGCGGCGCTGAATTTCTTCGACCTCCTGATGATCCAGGGCAAGTACCAGATCAAGCCGCCATTTCCATTTTCGCCGGCCGCCGAAGTAGCCGGGGTGATCGAAAGCGTCGGCGCCGGCGTCACCGGCCTGAAGCCCGGCGACCGTGTGGTGGCCTCCTGCGGGCACAATGGCGCCCGCGAGAAGATCGCGCTGCCGGCAAATTCGATCGTAAAAATTCCGGACAATCTGGATTTCGATCGCGCCGCCGGCATCATCATCATCTACGGCACCGCGCTGCACGCGCTGGAAGATCGCGCCAGCCTCAAAGCCGGCGAGACCATGGCGGTGCTGGGAGCGGCCGGCGGCACGGGATTAGCTGCCTGCGAGCTCGGCAAACTGATGGGCCTGAAGGTGATCGCCTGCGCCTCCTCCGAGGAGAAGCTTGAATTCGCCAAACAACACGGCGCCGAACTTGGGCTGAACTACGCCAGGGAAGATTTGAAGGAAGGCTTGCGCAAGCTGACCGGCGGCAAGGGCGTCGACATTATTTTCGATCCGGTCGGCGGCAGCTATGCCGAAGCGTCGCTGCGCTCGATCGCGTGGGAAGGCCGCTTCCTCGTGATCGGCTTTGCCGCCGGCGACATTCCGAAGATGCCGCTCAATCTCGCGCTGCTCAAAGGCTGCGACATCCGCGGCGTATTCTGGGGCCATTGGGCGCGACTCAATGCGGAGAAGAACCGCGCCAACCTCGAAAAGCTCGTGAAGTGGACCGCGGAAGGCAAGATCTCCTCGCATGTCGACCGCACTTTTCCGCTGGCGCAGACCGCCGACGCATTGAAGGTACTGGCGGGACGCAAGGCGATGGGCAAGGTGATCCTGCACCCGTGATGTGAAAGGCTCGACGTTCGCTGCACAACTCCAACTGTCATCGCCCGGCTCGACCGGCGACCCAGTATTCCAGAGTAGTCAGCGATAGAAGCGAGGAGCCGCGGCGTGCTGGTTCCCCCGCTTTCGCGAGGGACGACAAGTGAGGCGCGGACGACAAGTGCGCGGATGGCAGGTGAACATGTCGCCCTTACTGCACCTGGCACGAGGCTGATTGCACCCGCGGCCGGTTGCAATAATGAATGGTCGAGCCGTCGAACAGCGTGTATTCGCGCTTTCCGGGAAACAGATTCGCGCTGAAGCTTGCCGAGCATGACTTGCCGCGGGTTGCGATGTTCACCACCAGCGCGTTGTTCGGCAGATTCCAGATCAACTTGAGACCGTTTCGCCCGGCGACACGGACTTGCGAGGTGCCGCCCGGCGCCGCCTTCGGCCTTGCGCCGAGCCGCCCGTCGAAGTGGATCGTATTGGAAAATACGAACGCGGTTTCGGTGACGTCGGCCGAAGCACTGCCGTCGGTGTTGATGACGCCGGTGCCGTCGCCGCTGATTGGAATGTTGCTGGCCTGCACCGGCTGCTGGCAGTCCACCGTGCCCGAAAAATGAATGTGGAATTTGGCAACCGCCGTTTGCGCCATCGTCTGTGTCGAAAATGCCAAGGCCGCAATTAAAATCAAATTGCGCACGCCGCTCCCCTGAACCTGCATCGGTTTTCCCCCTGCCCGCGGCGAAATGCCTGTGGGCAGCGTATGTTATGCCGCAATGAAATCAAGATATCTCCCAAATCGTGCCGGTGAAGGTCGCTTTTTGGTCCGATTCCAAATGCGAGTTAGAGGCTCGGTAGCGGGGCGCTTGGCCGACAAAGATAATAAGAAGCGAATGCCTTGATGCCCCGGTGTTGCGTAGTAGCGTGGAGGCATCACCCATGGCGCGTAATATCAGACTTGTTCCTTACGACGAACCTTACGACGAAGAGCCTTACGACGAAGAACCTTACGGCGAACGACCCTACGACGAAGAGACGACGGGACAGTATCAGGACGACGCGGACCGCCCGCTCTACATGCCGGCATACGAATCGGCCCCGATCGCGGCGGAGAGATATGTCCGGCCGGACGATCCAATGCCGCTCTTTCTCTCCAGCGACGACGACCAGCCGCGGCAACGGGGATTTGGCAGCGGCGGGGACGGGTTGCAGAACAGACCGCTCTGGCCGCGGATCCTCAAGGGCGGCATCTTCGTCACAACGGCGGCAGCGATCGCCTTTGCCGTCGTTTCGGTCGAGAATCCGCTTTCCCTGTTTGCGAACGCCAAGGCGTCGCTGATCGGCTCGGTGCCGGCGCAGGCCAGCGCGGCGCGGCAATCGCAGCCGGCAGCTCCGGTCCAACTGGCCAGCATCGCACCGCCGGTCTCTCCGCCATCTCTCGACAACCGGGCGATCACGCCGGCCGCGAAGGTCACGCCGACGCGCGACGACATTGCGCTGGCGCTTCGCGCCGCGCGTCAGAACCAGACCGACGCCGTGCCACCGCCGGCGCCGGTTGCGCCTGTTGAACCGGTACGGCGGCTCGATCCCGATGAACTCACAGCCCTGCTGAAGCGGGCCAGGAGCCTGATCGAGATCGGCGACATCGCGCCGGCAAGGCTGCTGCTCGAACGCGCGGCGGACGCGCAGGAGGCCAGCGCGGCGCTGTTGCTGGCGCAGACCTACGACCCGGCCGTGCTCGGGACACCAGACATGCGAAGCATCACGCCCGACCCCGCAATGGCGCGGGATTGGTACCAGAAGGCCGCGCGGTTCGGTTCGCAGGATGCGAAACAGCGCCTCGCTCAAATGCAAAACTAGACTTTCGCGATAACGCAGGGGACTTCAATGCGACGATTATTCGGGATGGCGATTTTCGCCATGATGATGGCGTTTGGCTTCGCGGCGACGGCCGAGCAAACCGAGTTTGATCCGGCCAAGGTCAGCGACAGCCTCAAGGCGATATTCCAGTTCGGATCGACGGCCACCAAGCAGGCGCTCAACGCCAATACGGTGACGCTGATATCCGGCACCATCGGCGGCACCTATGTCCAGTTCGGCGCCGACCTCGCGTCCGTGCTCGACGACGGCAACAAGTTGCGCGTACTGCCGATCGTCGGGCGCGGCTCGGTGCAAAGCGTGGCCGACATCCTGTTCCTGCAGGGCGTCGATCTCGGAATCGTGCGGTCCGACACGCTCGACTACCTGGAGAAGAAGGGCTTTGCGAAAGACATCAAGAAGCAATTCACCTACGTCACCAAGCTCTACAATGAAGAGATGCACGTCATCGCGGCGCGCTCGGTCCACAACCTGAAAGAGCTCGACGGCAAGACCATCAGTGTCGATTTGCCCAATGGCGGCACCTTCGTCACGGCGCTGACGGTGTTCGACCGGCTCGGCATCAAGCCGAAGGTCGTCTACATCGAGCAGCGCATCGCGCTGGAAAAAATGCGCAACGGTGAAATCGACGCCGTGATCGTGGTCGGCGGCAAGCCTTACAAATCCGTCAGTTCCTTCAAGGACGATCGCTTTCACCTCGTGACGGTCGACTACGACAAGCCGCTGCAGAACGATTATCTGCCGGCGACGCTGACGGCCGCCGACTATCCCAATCTGATCTCGAAGGACGAGCAGAAGGTCGACACGATCGCGGTGCCGGCGGTGCTGGCCGCCTATAACTGGGCTCCCAACACCGATCGCTACCGCAAGGTCGCGCTGTTCGTGGACAATTTCTTCACGAAATTTCCCGCCTTCCAGAACCCGCCGTTCCATCCGAAGTGGAAGGAAGTCTCGCTGACGGCGCAATTGCCGGACTGGCAGCGCTTCCCTGCCGCCAAGCAATGGCTCGACAACCACGGCATCGAGCCGGTGGCGAAGGTCAGGTTCGACGAGTTCCTGAAGCAGAACGCGGTGGCGGGAAAGCTGCCGGCGGGCACCGACAAGGATGCGCTGTTCAAGCAATTCCAGGCCTGGGAAGCCGAGCAGAACGCCCGCGCCCAGGCTGGACCGGCACCAAAGCGGAAGTAGTCTGTGTCGCCGTCGACGGGCTCCGACGTTCAGCCGGAGCCTTCAGGGCTGAAATCGCCGCCGCCCACCCGCTTCAGCGCGGCGCGGGCGGCGGCGCGATGGTCCGGCGTGATGTGGGTTGAGACCAGCCGGATCGCGGTCGCGAGCACGGCGGCATCGTCGGTGAAGCCGAGCACCGGCAGCATGTCCGGAATGAAATCGAATGGCAGGATGAAATAGGCGATGGCTCCGAGCAGGGCGGCCTGCACATGGCGCGGCGTCCGCTTGTCGAAGGCGCAGTAATAGGCCGCGAGCAGATCCTCGGCGAACGGGATTTGGGCGATGACCCGCTTCAGCTTGATCCAGAAGCGCCGCCGCACGCTTTCGCGGTCTTCCGCCAGCCGATCGGCCGGCTCGAAACCCACGGTATGCTCTCGCGCCATCACAGGCTCCTTCGCGCGGTAAACCGCCGCAGCGGACAAGCCCCAAAGCTGGGGACGCTTTCCGTGCGTTGCAAGGTGAGATCCTCCCTCTCCCGCTCTTCGCGGGAGAGGTGAAAAACTAGGCGCCGAGCTGGCCTGCGATGGCGTTCATGGCCTTGGCAAGTTCGATATCGTTTTTGGTGACGCCGCTGGCGTCATGGGTCGACAGCACCACTTCCACCGTCTTGTAGACGTTGCGCCATTCCGGGTGATGATCGCTCTTCTCCGCCACCAGCGCCACGCGCGCCATGAAACCGAAGGCCTCGTTGAAATCCTTGAAGGTGAAGGTTCGCGCGATCGCCTCGCGGCCCGGCGTCTCGGTCCATCCAGCGAGCCCCTTCAGGGCCGATTTCCGTGCCTCCGCCGACAAGCGTTCCACCATGTTCGTCTCCCTTTGATACTGGTCTTAGCCTAACACCGAACCGTGCCGCGGGGTCCCTCGCCACAATGAGGCTGCAAACCCCGTCCAAGGCCGACCCGGGGGCCGCCTCCCGGTAACCATGACGCAGATGTAACCCCGCATTGGCCGGAAAATTTGCTAGAATATGGGGCCGAACAGCCTTGGCGCGATGAAATTGGACCTCAAACGATTGTTCACGAGATCGATGACCGGCGGCTTTGAGCTTGCCGAAGCGCCGGTGCCGGCCGCGCCGCCAACGCCGCGCTCGGCCAGGCGGCAGATGCTGTTTGTCGTTCTGGCCGGCCTGCTTGCCATCACCGGGGCGCTCGCGGGCGCTTATTATTTTGCGATGCGGCCGGTGATCCTGAAGATCGCCGTCGGTCCCGCCAACAGCGACGACCTCAAGGTGGTCCAGGCGCTGACCCAGGCTTTTGCCCAGAAACACGGCTACGTCCGCCTGCGTCCGGTCCCGACCGATGGCGCAACCGCAAGCGCCAAGGCGCTTGAAAGCGGCAGCGTCGATCTTGCCATCATCCGCGGCGATCTCGACGTGCCGAAAAATGCGCAAGCGGTGGCGACGCTGCGCAAGAACGTGGCGGTGCTGTGGGTGCCGCCGCAAGCCAAGGGCAAGGGCAAGAAATCGGGTCCGAAGATCGCCAGGATTTCGCAGCTCTCTGGCCGCAAGGTCGGCGTGGTCGGCCGGACGGCGGCCAACGTCAATCTGCTCAAGGTGATCCTGCAGCAATATGGCGTCGACCCGGGTAAGGTCGATATCATCCAGTTCCCGGCCTCTGAGGCCGCCGACGCCATCCGCAACCAGAAGGCGGATGCCTATCTTGCCGCGGGTCCGGTCAACAGCAAGATCACCGCGGACGCCATCAACGCATCGATGCGCGACGGCGGCACGCCGACCTTCCTCGGCATCGATACGGCGGAAGCGATCGCGCAGAACCATCCGATGTATGAAGCCTCCGAAATCCCGGCCGGCGCCTTCGGCGGCTCTCCGGACCGGCCCGACGACGAGGTCAAGACCATCAGCTTCTCGCATCATATCGTGGCGCGCAGGGGCCTGTCGGAATCAACCGTCGCCGCCTTCACCCGGCAGTTGTTTTCGATCCGCCAGGCGGTGATGGCGGAATTCCCGCTCGCCGCAAAGATCGAGACCCCGGACACCGACAAGGACGCCGCGATCCCCGTGCATCCCGGCGCCGCTGCGTTCGTCGACGGCGAGGAAAAGACCTTCCTCGACCGCTATAGCGATTACATCTGGTGGAGCCTGATGGCGCTGTCGGCGATGGGCTCGGCGGGTGCGTGGTTCGCGGGCTATCTGAAGAAGGACGAGCGCAACGGCAATTCGCCTCTGCGCGAGCGGCTGCTCGACATGCTCGCGGCCGCGCGCCGCAGCGATTCCACCGAGGAGCTCGACCGGATGCAGGCCGAGGCGGACGATATCATGCGCGATACGCTGACATGTTACGATCACGGCGCCATCGAGGAAGGGGCGCTGACCGCTTTCAACATCGCGCTCGATCAATTCCACAATGCGGTCGCCGACCGCAAGGCGGTACTCGCGAACATGCCGCAAAGCCTGCAGCGAGCCGGCGCGCAATTCCGTGCCGCCGGAAGCCTTTAGGTTCCCATCTCTTTATTCCACCGCTGCAATCGCGCCGACCATGCCGTTGGCGACACGGTCCATCGTCAGCGCCGGGCACCAAGCTTCAACAGGACCTGCAGCGCATCGGTCAAAAACGGCTTTGACAGTCTCGGTTTGTCGGCAAAGGCGGCCGGAAGGCTGACGTCGGCGCCGTAGCCGGTGACGAAGACATAAGGGATTTTCAGTTCATCGAGACGTTCGGCGACCGCAAAGCTCTTTTCGCGCACCAGGCCGACATCGAGCAAAACGAAATCCGGCTCGCGGTCGGCGATCATATCGAGCGCTCTCGCCACGCTTCCCGCGGTTCGCACCGTCTTCACCCCGAAGCCGAGAACCCGGTCCTCGAAGTCGAGCGCGATGATCGGATCATCCTCCACGATCAGGACGTCCTCGGGCATGCGGTCGGGAATGGTGGCGTCCATGATCTCGCTGACAAAATGTTTGATCGGCTTTTTCCATGCCAATCGGCGCCCACCGCTGGCATCGAAAAATGCGTTAGCTGGTTCCCGATTTGAAACCACCACAACGTTTGTTCGTTTGTCTGTCCACTAGTGCACATAACAATTCGGCCGGAGGGGTTATTGTGATGGCCGCTGGGTTAGGAACTTTGGGAATGGCCATAACTGCCGAGGATGCCGATCGGCCCTATAACAACCTGCTGCGGCGGCTCAGCGCGGGCGATTTTGCGCTGATCGCGCCGCATCTGGCGCATGAAGAGGCCGAGCCCAACGACCTGCTCTACAATCCCGGCGACGATGTCGAGATCGTGCACTTTCCCTGTGGCCCAACTCTCGCGACCTATCAGGTTCCCAACGAGGACGGCCGCGACGTCGAGACCATCCTGGTCGGCCGCGAAGGCGCCGTCGGCGGAATTGTCAGCCAGGGCTACCTGCCCGCCTATACCCGTATCATCGTCAAGTTCGGGGGCCCGTTCGTGCGCCTGCCGATCGGCAAGCTCGATGCGGCGAAAGCGAAGTCGCCGACGCTGCGCAACGTGTTCGCGCGGTACGCCGACTGCATGCTGGCCCAGATTTTCCAGTCGACCGCCTGCAACGCGATCCATTCGATCGAGCAGCGCACGGCGAAGTGGATCATTTCGGCGATGGACCGCACCGACGGCGTCGACGTCGTGCCGCTGACCCATGAACAGCTGGCGACACTTGGGCGTCGGCCGCAGCTATACCAGCCGGGTGATCCAGACCTTCAAGGCGGAAGGGATCCTGGAGACCCGCCGCGGCTCGATCCTGGTCCGCAACCGTGAAGCGCTGAAGCTGCGAGCCTGCCTTTGCAACGAATCCGTGAAAAATCACTTCGAGGAAGTGCTGCGCGGGGTTTACCCGACCGAAGAGGCCCATGGCCGCCGAACAGGGGCGGTTTGAGAGCGAAAATCGGCTAACCAAATCGCCAACAAGCCATTGTTTTTTGACGTTTTCTGAATATATTGCGCCGCAATGAGTAGGGTGTGCCCGGTCTTTTTGGCCGGGCTTCCTTTTTGGACGCACGGCGCGTCCTTCGAATTCCAGGTTTTGAGCGTGATCCGGAAAAGTGGGTCCCGGTTTTCCGGTGAGATCGCGCTCCCCCCATTGTCCGAGCCAGAAGAGCAGCTATGAACCTTCGTAACGTCGCCATCATCGCCCACGTCGACCACGGCAAGACCACGCTGGTCGACCGCCTGCTGCAGCAATCCGGCGTCTACCGCGACAACCAGCGCCAGGTTGAGCGCGCCATGGATTCCAACGATCTGGAACGCGAGCGCGGCATCACCATCCTCGCCAAGGCGGCCTCGGTGCAGTGGAAGGACACCCGCATCAACATCGTCGACACGCCCGGCCATGCCGATTTCGGCGGCGAGGTCGAGCGCATTCTCAACATGGTGGATGGCGCGCTGGTGCTGGTGGACGCCGCCGAAGGACCGCTGCCGCAAACCAAATTCGTGGTGTCGAAGGCGCTGCGGATGGGCCTCAAGCCCATCGTCGTCATCAACAAGGTCGACCGCTCCGACGCGCGCCCCGTCGAAGTCATCAACGAAGTGTTCGATCTGTTCGCGGCGCTCGACGCCAGCGAGGAGCAGCTCGATTTTCCGATTCTCTACGGCTCCGCCAAGCAGGGCTGGATGGCGACGTCGCTCGAGGGTTCGCACGACGACGGCATGCGCCCGCTGTTCGATCTGATCCTCAGCCACGTCAAGCCTCCGGTGGTGGAGGAGGGCCCGTTCCGCCTGCTCGGCACCATTCTGGAAGCCAATCCCTATCTCGGCCGCATCATCACCGGACGCATTACTTCGGGATCGGTCAAGCCGAACCAGAGCGTCAAGGTGCTCGATCATGATGGCAAGTTGATCGAGACCGGCCGTATCACCAAGGTGCTGGCTTTCCGCGGCATTGAACGCACCGGCGTGGAAGAGGCGGAAGCAGGCGACATCGTAGCCCTCGCCGGCCTGCCGAACGCCACCGTCGCCCACACCATCTGCGATCCCTCTGTGGAATTGCCGATCCAGGCGCAGCCGATCGATCCCCCGACGCTCGCGATGACGTTTCGCGTCAACGATTCCCCGCTGGCCGGCACCGAAGGCACCAAGGTCACCGGCCGCATGATCCGCGACCGATTGCTGCGTGAAGCCGAGGGCAATGTGGCGCTGGGGGTTCGCGAATCGGATGACAGCGACGCGATGGAAGTCGCCGGACGCGGCGAGTTGCAGCTCGGCATCCTGATCGAGACCATGCGCCGCGAAGGTTTCGAGCTGTCGGTGTCGCGTCCGCGCGTCGTGCTGAGAAAAGACGAAGCCTCCGGCGACTGGCAGGAGCCGATCGAGGAGGTCGTGATCGACGTCGATGAGGAACATTCCGGCGTGGTCGTGCAGAAGATGAGCGAACGCAAGGCCGAGCTGATCGAGATGCGTCCCTCCGGCGGTCACCGTCAGCGGCTGGTGTTCTACGCGCCGACCCGCGGCCTGATCGGCTATCAGGGCGAGTTGCTCACCGATACCCGAGGCACCGCGGTCATGAACCGCCTGTTCCACAACTACGCACCCTACAAGGGCGACATCCAGGGCCGGCGCAATGGCGTGCTGATCTCCAACGACCAGGGCGAGGCGGTGGCCTATGCCATGTTCAAGCTGGAAGACCGCGGCCCGATGATGATCGAGCCGGGCTGGAAGGTCTACAAGGGCATGATCGTCGGCGAGCACACCCGCGACAACGATCTCGAGATCAACGTGCTGAAAGGCAAGCAGCTCACCAACATCCGCACCACCTCGAAGGACGAAGCGGTGCGGCTGACGCCGCCGATCCAGATGCCGCTGGAAAAGGCGCTCGCCTATATCGAGGACGACGAACTGGTCGAGGTGACTCCGAAATCGATCCGGCTGCGCAAGAAATTCCTTGACGCCAACGACCGCAAGCGCGCGGAAAAGGCCAAGCAAGCGGTGGCGTGAGAGGGCGAGTGGCGAATAGGGAGTGGCGAATGGCGAGTAGCGAATAGAAAGCGTTACCAGCTTCGTTCGCTCTGCGATAATCTTTCCTTCTTATTCGCTATTCGCCCCTTTCCTACTTGCCCCCTTCACCACTCGCCCTCTCACGCCACCGCTTGCTTGGCC
>Ga0209483_1001272_pt1 | contig 19341 bp, 17 predicted proteins | sample NGEPerA_FD_184508 | JGI IMG/M metagenome (GOLD analysis project Ga0209483, IMG submission 184508) | Arctic peat soil microbial communities from the Barrow Environmental Observatory site, Barrow, Alaska, USA - NGEE PermafrostL2-A... | ecosystem: Environmental > Terrestrial > Soil > Wetlands >... | reverse complement strand
ACTCCCTCCCCCGCAAGCGGGGGAGGGTCGGGGGTGGGGGCTAACCTGACAGCGCGAGATTGCTTCGCTTCGCCCGCAATGACGGCTAACCTCGCCGGAAAATCACCATGCGCAGGACGGAGAAATTGCCGCTCAACCCCGAACTCGACAGCCTCAGCGACTATCCGTTCGAGGCGCTGCGCACCCTGCTCAACCCGGTGACGCCGCGGGTCAACGACGAGATCATCGCGATGTCGGTAGGCGAGCCGCAGCACCAGCCGCCGGCGCTGCTCACCGAGACCCTCGCGGCGCATGCGCATGAGTGGAACAAGTATCCGCCGATGGCCGGCACGCCGGAACTGCGCCAGGCGATCGTCGAGTGGCTGACCCGGCGCTACAAATTGAAGCCCGGCGCGCTCGACCTCGACCGCCACGTCGTCACCCTCGCCGGCACCAAGGAGGGCCTCTACCTCTTTTCCGGCATCGCGGTGCCGCGCGAAAAGGCCGGACAGAAGCCCGTAGTGCTGTGCCCGAACCCGTATTATCTCGTCTACAACGGGGCGGCGACGATGGCCGGCGCCGAGGCGGTGTTCCTCGACGCGACGCGCGACAACGCGTTCCTGCCCGACCTCGACGCGATCCCGAAAGCGACCCTCGAGCGCTGCGCGCTCTTCTATTTGTGCTCGCCCTCGAACCCGCAGGGCACCATCGCCGGCCTCGACTACCTGAAGCAGGCGGTCCTCCTGGCGCGCGAATACGATTTCGTGCTGGCGGTCGACGAGTGCTACGCCGAGATCTACGATTCGCTGCCGCCGCCCGGCGCGCTCGAAGCCTGCCAGGCGCTGGGACAAGGTTTTGACAACGTCGTGGTCTTCCATTCGCTGTCGAAGCGGTCGAGCGCGGCGGGGCTGCGCTCGGGCTTCGCCGCCGGCGACCCGCGCCTCATCGCCGCGTTCAAGCGGCTGCGGGATTTCGGCGGCTGCCAGGTGCCGCTGCCGGTCCAGTGGGCGGCGACCGCGTTGTGGCGCGACGAGGCGCATGTGAGCGCCAACCGCGCACTATACCGGCGCAAGTTCGACCTCGCCGAGACCGCGCTCGGTGGCAGCTATGGCTTCTACCGTCCGGCAGGCGGGTTCTTTTTGTGGCTCGACGTCGGCGACGGCGAGGCGGCGGCGCTGCGGCTGTGGCGCGACGCCGCGATCCGCGTCCTGCCCGGCGGGTATACCGCGCGCGCGGCTAATTTTGGCGTCAACCCGGGAAGCGAGTATATTCGCCTGGCGATCGTCCATGACGAGGCGACGCTCGACGCCGCGTTTGCGCGGATTCGCCGGGTGTTGTAGCGCCACGGGGATAGCGATCGCATTGCTGCGGCGGCCGTTCGGGGGAATGGCCGGCGCCAGCTAGAGTGGTTGGGGGACCACGGCATGGCCAAATCGGCGCCCTACCTCGCCCGCGGGCTCGGCCGGCGGGTGAGCCGGCAGATCAACAGCTGGAACGAGCTGGTCGCGAGCTTCAAGCGGCGGCTGTTCGAGGGGCTGGGCTCGGCCCTCGTCCTCGCCTCGTTCCTGATCGTCCTCGCGCTCTTGACCTATCACCCCGCCGACCCGTCGCTCGACACCGCGGGCAACGCGCCGGCCGGCAACTTTCTCGGCCATGACGGGGCGATTGCCGCCGATCTGCTGGTGCAGGGCCTGGGCATGGCCGCGTTCCTCCTCCCGCTGATCCTGCTCGGCTGGGCGTTCCGGCTGTTGCTGCAGCGCACGCTGCGGCGGATGCCGCGGCGCATCCTGATGATCGTGCCGGCGCTGGTGCTGGGGGCGTTCGCCTGCGCGGTGCTGCGCGCCGCGCCGCTGCCGATGCCGGCGGGGGTCGGCGGCGCGGTCGGCTGGGGCTTGCTGCGCGCGGTGCAGGCGCTCGGCCTCGGCGCGTTCGCCTTGCCGCTGGCGATGGCGGCCGCGGCGCTGGTCGCGCTGATGCTGCTCTCGATCATGGGTCTGTCGTGGGTCGACTGGCGCGACATCGGCAGCGTCGCCGGGCGCCGCGCGACGCGGCTCGCGCTGGTGTCGGGCCAGGGGGCGGTGGTCGGAGCGGCGGCGGCGGCCGGTCTTGGCCGGAGGCTGTTTCACCACTGGCGCGTCGCGCGCCGCGCCGGGTCGAGCGCGCCGGCCGCGGTTCGCGCGCTCGGTCCGGCGCGGCCGCTGCCGTGGACGCGGGTTACGGCGGGCGCCGTCCAGCCGCCGGTGCGGCACGAGCCGCAATTCGGCGCGGCCCCATCACCCCGCGCCGCGCCGCCGCCCGAGCCCGAACCGGCGGCCAGCCGGCTGGTGCGCCTGGTGATGCCGGGCGCCCGCTCGGTCAGCTTGGGCAAGCGCGCCGAGCACGAGCGCCAGACGATCCTCGACCTCGATGGGCAGCCGATCCTGCCGCCGATCGACCTCCTGGTGAAGCCGCCGGCCGTCAAGACCGAGACGATCGACGAGGAGGCGCTGGCCAAGAACGCGCGGCTCCTCGAAGCCGTGCTCGAGGATTACGGGGTGCGCGGCGAGATCGTCCAGGTCCGTCCCGGCCCGGTCGTCACCCTCTACGAGCTGGAGCCGGCGGCCGGCATCAAGGCGTCGCGGGTCATCGGCCTCGCCGACGACATCGCCCGCTCGATGAGCGCCATTTCGGTGCGCGTCGCGGTGGTGCCGGGGCGCAGCGTCATCGGCATCGAGCTGCCCAACATCCGGGCCGAGACGGTCTACCTGCGCGAGCTCCTCGATTCGCCGGCCTACGAGAAGCACCAGGGCCGTCTCGCTCTGGCGCTCGGCAAGGACATCGGCGGCGAGGCGGTCGTCGCCGACCTCGCGCGCATGCCGCATCTGTTGATCGCCGGCACCACCGGCTCGGGCAAGTCGGTCGGCATCAATACGATGATCCTCTCGATCCTCTACCGGATGCCCCCCGACCGCTGCAAATTCATCATGGTCGATCCGAAGATGCTGGAACTGTCGGTCTATGACGGCATTCCGCATCTGCTGGCGCCGGTCGTCACCGACCCGAAGAAGGCGGTGATGGCGCTCAAATGGACCGTGCGCGAGATGGAGAGCCGCTATCAGAAGATGTCGAAACTGGGGGTGCGCAGCATCGAGGGCTACAACGCGCGCATCCTCGAAGCCCGCGAGAAGGGCGAAACGCTGGTGCGCAAGGTGCAGACCGGGTTCGACCCCGAGACCGGCCATCCAATCATCGAGGAGCAGCCCTTCGACCTCACCGAATTCCCGCTGATCGTCGTCATCGTCGACGAGATGGCCGATCTGATGCTGGTCGCCGGCAAGGACATCGAAGCCTCGGTGCAGCGCCTGGCGCAGATGGCGCGCGCCGCCGGTATCCACATCATCATGGCGACGCAGCGCCCCTCGGTCGACGTCATCACCGGCACCATCAAGGCCAACTTCCCGACCCGCATCAGCTTCCAGGTGACCTCGAAGATCGACAGCCGCACGATCTTGGGCGAGGGCGGCGCCGAGCAGCTCCTCGGCCGCGGCGACATGCTCTACATGGCGGGCGGCGGCCGCGTCACCCGCGTGCACGGCCCCTTCGTCTCCGACGAGGAGGTCGAGCGCGTCGTCTCGGCGCTCAAATCGCGCGCCGAGCCCGACTACATCGAGGAGATCACCGAGGACGGCGGCGGCGAGGGCGGCGGCGCGGGTTTCGCCGGCGACGACGACGATTCCGGCACCGGCGACCAGCTCTACGACCAGGCGGTCGCCCTCGTCACCCGCGAGCGCAAGGCCTCAACCAGCTTTGTCCAGCGCCATTTGCAGATCGGCTACAACCGCGCCGCCCGCATCATCGAGCGCATGGAAGAAGAAGGCGTCGTCGGCACCGCCAATCACGTCGGCCGCCGCGAGGTCATCGCGCCGGGACCGCGGTAAGCGACATTCGCTCCGACCGACTCGCTTTTTTAGCTTCTTTGGCCGGGCTTGGCCCACGGCTGTCCGGTTGAGTTTTGGTGGACGGCGCACGGCATCGATTCCGCCTGGCGCCGACCCGCATCACCGGAGGGAGGGATGATCGGCACGCACGAACCGGCGTTGATGAAGGACGACGCGATCCTCATCAATGTCGCGCGCGGCGGGATAATCGACGAGGCGGCGCTTTACGCGCATCTTGTCGCGCACCCGCGCTTCTGCGCCGGGATCGACGCGTGGTGGGTCGAGCCGGTGCGGCACCAGGGGTTTCGATGAACTTTCCGGTCCTCGACCTGCCCAATGTGATCGGCTCACCGCACAACTCGGCCGGCGGCGGGGTGTGGCGCGACGTGGCTGCGCCGGGCGGTGGAAAACTGCCGTCGCGCGCTGCTCGGCGAGACGCCGCCGCACCTCGCCGGCGCCGACGAACGGATGCGGTGACCCGCGCGATGCGCCCGCTGGTCGCGATCGCCGCGACGATTGCCGCCGCCGGTCTCCTCGGCGGCTGCGGGCTCGGCGGGAAGATCGCCCCCGACACCGTGAGCCTTGCCGATCGCTGCGCCGACATCATGCAGCGGGCGATGCCGTTCGCCGACATCGAGATCGGCAAGCGCATCTCGGAGGGTACCGGCATCCGCACGATCACGGCGCGCGTCGAGGGCACGCGCGACGATCTGCCAAAGGACGCGCCGGGGGACCGCGACCTCGCGGTGGAGTGCCAGTTCGACAACAATATCCTCACCGGCTTCCGCTGGACCAAAGGCGGGCCGACGTCCGCTCAATGACACCCCGCTGGGCTAGTCCGGCGCGTGCAGTTCCGGCGGCCGGCGGGTGACGGTGCGGCGGCCGCGCTTCCATACCGCGAGCGGCGGGCGGATTTCGGCGACCGCCTGCTCCGGCGTCGTCGCGTCGATGACGACGATGTCGGCCGGCATGCCGATGTCGAGCCCGTAATCCTGGAGGTTGAGCAGACGCGCCGAGTGCTCGCTTAGCATCAGGAACAATTCGCGCAGCCGTGGCGCACCGACAACCTGCACCACATTGGCGTGCAGGTTGGCGATGCGGATCAGCGAGCCATCGCCGTAGGGGGTCGCCGGGTTCAAGATGTTGTTGCTGGAGAGCGCGCAGGTGACGCCGTGCTCGTGGAGGTGGTTGGCGTCGGCGACGCCGCGGCGGACATCGTGGTCGCGGTCGCGGCCCATCAGATAGAGATCGGTCGCCGGCAGCACGGTCACCGCAATCCCGGCGGCGGCGAGCCGGCGCGCCATCGCCGCGCTCTCGGCGGGCGGCATCAGCGACAATTTCGCCATATGGCCGACGACGACCCGGCCGCCGCGGCGGTAGCGTTCGGTCAGCTCCAGCACCTGGTGGATGTCCATACGATCGGTGCTGTCGCCGACATCGAGGTGGATGTCGATATCGGTGTCGTACTCGCGGGCCAGCGCGAAGATGCGCTCGATCTGCGCGGCGGGGTCGCTGTCGTAGCGCGGCGCCCCACCCAGCACCTTGGCGCCGTCCTGGAGCGCGGCGACCAGCAATTCTTCGGTGCCGGGGTAATTGGTCATCCCGTCCTGCGGAAAGACGCAGAGCTCGATGTCGATCGCCCATCTGTAGGCGCCGGCAAGCGCCTTCAGCGCCTCGTAGCCGCGCAGGCCGATGCCGGGGTCGATCTCGACCTGGGTGCGCATCCGCGTCGCGCCGTTGACGAGGCATTCTCTGAGCGTCGTCTCGGCGCGGGCATAGACGTCTTCGACCGTCATCGCCGGCTTCAGCGGCGCGACCGCCGTCACCGGGTTGATGCGCCGCCCCTCGGGCAACGGGCAGCGATCGATGATCCGCGACTTGTCGAGATGGATATGCGTCTCGATCAGCCCGGCGCAGGCGAGCCGGCCGCCGGCGTCGAAGGTCTCGCCGTCGCCCATGAGGCCGGGGCCGATCGCGACGATCTTGCCGCCGGCGATTCCGATATCGACCGCCGGCTCGTCCGGCGCGGCGATTCGGCGCACATTCTTGACCGTCAAGTCCATCGTCAACTCGCGACCAAAAAAAGCTGATGGCGATTCGGCTGTTATAGAGGGGCGTGGGTAATTGCGCAGCCCGCGAAACCGTGAGTCCGCGCCCGCGCTCCATAGGGCTTGACGTCGATTTGCCGCAGGGCGCGCCGAAAGTAAGGTTCCGTTAACCATCTCTGTTAATATTGATTAAGTTGCCACCGTATGTGATCCAGGAGCCCACGATGAAATTGGGTATCACCGGCGCGATCCTGCTGCTTGCCTTGCCGCTCCCGGCGTTGGCGGGCTCCCAGACGCAAGCCGATATGGAAGAGGCCTTGCGCCAGCAGCAGCTGATCTGCGCCGGCATGCTCGACGTCAGCGCGCGCGGCGGCGGCTACTCCGGCCATCAATTTGCCCAGTGCCTCATCACCCTGCAGGCGCAGCGGGCCGACTACCAGCGCTTTATGGCCACGACGGCGTTTTCGGGAAAATGATGGGGGAGCCGAGAGCCGCGCGGTTTCATCGGGCGGATCGCGCGGCGGTTGCTTGCGCGGCGGGAATTAGATTGCTGCTCGATCACCAGGATTATCGATAAAAGATATCCGAATACTGGCGTAATTTGACCGGCAATTACTCAATTACCTCGCGCTTAAATTGCAGAAGTAAGAATTCGTTGAGAACTATCGTGGCTTCCTTGGCGACGACAAATCGCCACGGGGGTTCACGATGAAGTTGGGTATCTTGGGCGCCGCCCTGGTGCTTGCCTTGCCGCTTTCGGCGATGGCGCAAACGCTTCCGCAACAGAAGGCCGATCTCGAAGAGGCCTTGCGGCTGAAGCAGTTCATCTGCAACGGCATCGCCGATGTCAGCGCGCGCGGCGCTGGCGACTATGCCTCGGGCGACCTGGCGCGATGCCGCGAGGCGCTGGGGGCGCAGCGCGCGGAATACCAAGCCTTCATGGCCCAGTACGCCAGCGCCCAGGTCGCGGCCTCGCCGGCGGCGGCCGCGACAAGCCACACCACCTTCGCCGACGCCGCGCATTAGGGCGCGCTGCCGTCAGGTGTATATCTTCACCAACTCCGCATGCGCCCATTTGACGGCGTCTTCGGGTGAAGTGCCTTGGACCGCCTTGGCGTACATGTCGACGATGATGAACTTGCTGATCGTCTCGGCGGCGGCGCGGCCGGCGGGACCGGCATAGCCGGCGAAGCGACCGCTCTCGGCGGCGGTGCGGAACGGCGCCATGATCGGGTCGACCTTCCACAGCGGGTCGTCCTCCCAGGCCTTGGTGCTGCCGACCGAAAAGCCTTGCTGCGAGGTGAACCACGCCTCGTAGACGTCCTTGGAGTGGAACCAGCGCAGGAAATCCTTCGCGGCCTTTTGGTTTTGCGTATAGGCCGGCACCAGGTTGGAAAACGGCACGTGATAGCTGAACTGCCCGGCCGGGCCTTTTGGCAGCGGCGAGTGGAAGATGTCGTCCTTTAGCGGCTTGCCGGCCTCGGTCATGTAGGTGTCGGCCTTGGCCTTGGCCAGCAGGTAGATCGACGCGCCGTTGCTGGTCGAGCTGATCGTGTTGGCGAGGAACGCGCGATTGTTGCCGGCGTCGTCCCACGACATCGCGCCTTCGTCGAACGCATCCTTCCACATGGCGACGGCGAACTTGACCGATTCGACCGTTTCCTTGCTGTTCAGCACGACGGTCTTGCCGTCGGCCTCGACCTCCTTGCCGCCCCATGACCACAGGTAGGGATACCAGCCGGCCGGCCCGTCGCCGAAGGCATGCGCCAGGGTCTGGCCGAAGGGGCGGTTTTTGGCTTTCATCTTCTTGCCGACCGCGCGGTATTCCTCCCAGGTCGCCGGGAACTTGTCCGGCGTGACGCCCTCTTCCGCGAACCAGGAGGTGCGGTTGGCGCAGAGCACGCCGAGGATCGTGAACGGCATCGCGATCCAGCGCTTGCCGTCATTGGCGACATCCTTGGCGGTCTCGAAATAGCCGCCTTCCGCCTTGCCGCGCGCTTCGGCGATATCGCTCAAATCGGCGAGGCTGCCGCCGTAGAGCTGCGCCCAGTTGCTGACCGCCATCAGGATATCCGGGCCGGCTTTCGACTGGATCGCCGAGGTGATGCGCGCCTGCACCCCGTCGCCGTTGATGGTCTCGACCTCGAGGGTGATGCCGAGCGCCTTCTGGCACTCCTCCTTGATCTTGCCTTTGAGCAGCACGTCGGAGGCCGGCACGAAATCGACGAATTTCAGCCAGTGCAAGGTCGTGCCCTGGGCGAAGGCGGGCGCCCGGCCGCTGGCCAGGATGCTGGCGAGACCACCCGTGCCGGCGGCGAGCGCTCCGGCTCCCGAAAGCTTCAACACGCTGCGTCGATCGATGCGCGGCATCGCGAACCTCTCCTGTTCGATGCTTGCTATTGGAAGGAGGAGCCGGCTCGGCGCCGGCTCCCTTCGGGGAACTCAGGCGCCGTAGATCTTAACCAGTTCGTCATGCGCCGCCTTGACCGATTCCTCGGCTGCGGTGCCTTGGATCGCCTTCGCGTACATGTCGACGATGATGTACTTGGTGCGCACCTCGGCGGCCTTTTGGCTCGGCGGACCGGCATAGCCGACCATCCGTCCGGTCTTCGGGATTTCCTTGAACGGCGCCAGCACCGGATCGACGTTCCATACCGGATCGTTCTCGTAATCCTTGGTGGCGCCGGCCGTGTAGCCCTGCTGCGAGGTGAACCATTCCTCGAACACCGGCTTGGTGTGTACCCACTTGAGGAAGTCCTTGGCCATCTTCTGGTTCTTCGAATAGCCCATGACCATGTCGGTGAACGGTCCCGGCTCGTTGAAATGCGCGCCGACATTGGACGGAATCGAGGCGTGCAGGATGTCCTTGAACATCGGCTCGCCCTTGTCGGTCTGGTAGGAGTCGGGTTTCTTCTTGGCCTCGATGTAGATCGAGGCGCCGTTATTGGTGGCGCTGATCGTGCCCGACAGGAAGGCGCGGTTGTTGCTGGTGTCGTCCCAGGCGAGCCCGCCCTCGTCCATCGTCTCCTTCCACAGCGCGACCGCGAACTTGACCGACTCGACGGTTTCCTTGGTGTTGAGCACGACGGTCTTGCCGTCCGCCTCGACCTCCTTGCCGCCCCACGACCACAGGTAGGGATACCACCAGCCCGGCGCGTCGCCAAAGGTGTGGCCGGCGGTTTGACCGTAGGGGTGGCCGGCCTTTTTCAGTTTCTGGCCGGCGGTGCGGTATTCGTCCCAGGTGGCCGGGAACTTGCCGTCGAACCCGACCTCGGCGAGCCACGATTTGCGATAGGCGACAAGCCCGCCGCCGACCGCCCAAGGCACGCCGATCCACTTGCCGCCATAGGTCGCGATAGTCTTGCAGAGGTCGTAATAGCCGCCGCCAGCCTTGCCGATCTCATCGGTGACATCGCTGACATCGGCGAGGCTGGTGGCATAGAGCTGCGGCCAATTGGCAAGCCCCATGATGATGTCGGGACCGTTGCCCGACTGGATCGCCGAGGTGATCCGCGCCTGGATGTCGTTGCCATTGATGGTTTCGAGCTGCAGCTTGATGCCGAGCGCCTTCTTGCATTCGTCGGTGATCGGACCTTTGAGCACCATGTCGGAGGCCGGCACAAAATCCGACCAGCGCACCCAATGCAATGTCTGCTCCTGCGCATAGGCCGGCGCCCGGCCGCTCGCCAGAATGCCCGCGAGGCCGCCGGTGCCGGCGGCAACCGCGCCGGCGCCGGAAAGCTGCAACAAGCGGCGTCGATGAATCTGCGTCATGATTTCCTCCCAAATGCGTAGAGTTCAGCGGCCGCTCGCGAAATTGCGCGGGCCGGACGGCGGTTCAAATCGCCGCTTCGGTCTCGTTGTCGAAAAAGTGGACGCGGTCGGGGTTGACCGCCAAATGCAAGGTTTCGTGCACCTTGGCGGCGACGGTCGGCTCGACCGACGCCACCATCGTCGTTTGGCCGACCGCGACGTCGAGCAGGATTTCCGAGCCAAGCCGCTCGATGACCTCGACCGCGGCGGAGAAGCTCAGATCGGTGGCGTCGCCGTCGCCGGCGATGCGCAAATCTTCCGGCCGCACCCCAAGGGTCGCTTCCTTCCCGGCGTAAGGGCCGAGCCGGTCCCTGAGCGGCCCTGGCACCTTGATGCGCATGCCGTCGCTCTCGGCCCACAAACTGCCGTTCTCGGCGGCGAGCCGGACGCTGACGAAGTTCATCGCCGGCGAGCCGATAAACCCGGCGACAAAGCGGTTGGCCGGCTCGTTGTAAAGCTCCATCGGGTCGCCGACCTGCTGCACCCTGCCGGCGCGCATCACGACGACGCGGTCGCCCAGGGTCATCGCCTCGACCTGGTCGTGGGTGACGTAGATCGCGGTGGTGCCGAGCCGCTCGTGCAGCTTCTTCAGTTCGACCCGCATCTGCACGCGCAGCTTGGCGTCGAGGTTGGACAGCGGCTCGTCGAACAGGAAGACCTGCGGGTGGCGCACGATCGCGCGGCCGAGCGCGACGCGCTGGCGCTGGCCGCCCGACAATTGCCGCGGCTTGCGTTTGAGCAATTGCTCGATGCCGAGGATGTCGGCCGCCGCCTGCACCCGCTTGGCGATCTCGGCCTTGTCGAACTTCCGCATTTTGAGGCCGAACGCCATGTTGTCGTAGACGCTCATATGCGGATAGAGCGCGTAGTTCTGGAACACCATCGCAATGTCGCGATCCATCGGCGGCAGCTCGTTGACGACTTTCTCGTCGATCGAGATATGCCCCGAGGTGATGCTTTCGAGGCCCGCGACCATGCGCAAGGTCGTCGTCTTGCCGCAACCCGACGGGCCGACCAGCACGACAAACTCCTGGTCGCGGATGTCGAGGTTGACGTCGATGACGGCGTGGACCTCGTCGTACTTCTTGTTGAGACTGCGCATCGCGACGCGGGCCATGATTTTATCCCTTTACCGACCCGGTGATGCCGGAGACGTAATACTCGACAAAGAACGAATAGACGAACGCGACCGGGATCGAGCCCAGCAGCGCACCGGCCATCAGCTCGCCCCAGAAGAACACGTCGCCGCGCACCAGTTCCGAGGTGACCCCGACCGGCACGGTCTTCTGCTCGGGCGAGGAGAGGAAGACCAGCGCGTAGATGAACTCGTTCCACGACAAGGTGAAGGCGAAAATCCCGGCCGACAGGATGCCTGGGATCGCCACCGGGAAGATGATGTAGAGCATCGCCTTCCAGCGCGGCGCGCCGTCGATCCGCGCGCATTCCTCAAGCTCCTTGGGGATCGATTTGAAATACCCCATCAGGAGCCAGGTGCAGAACGGGATGAGGAAGGTTGGGTAGGTGAGGATCAGCGCCCAGGGCGAATCGCCGAGGTGGAAGTTGCGGATGATGTCGGAGAGCGGGATGAACAGCAGCGTCTGCGGCACGAGATAGGTGATGAAGATCCCGGTGCCGATGCTGCCGGCGAACGGGAATTTGAGCCGCGACAGCGCATAGCCGGCGAGCAGGCCGCAAAACAGCGAGATCGCCGTCGCCGCCAGCGAGATGATCATCGTGTTCAGCATCCAGGTGCTGAACAGCGTCGTCGTCAAGAGGTCGCGGACGTGATCGAGCGTTGGGTGCAGCGTCCAGAACGGCTCGTAATTGGCTGCGTTCCACGGCCGGTAAAGCTCCTTGTCGGGCCGCACCGTGGTGACGATCATCCAGTAGAACGGAAACAACAGCGCGACGACGAACCCGGTCACCGGCACATAGAAGAAAACCCAGCGCCGCCAGGACGCACCTTCGATCATGGCTTATAAGGTCTCCGTCCGGCGGATGTAGACGAGCTGCACGATGACGACGAGCAGCAGGATCGGGAAGATCGCCAGCGAGATCGCCGCGCCCTGGCTCAACAGCCCGGTGCCGATGCCGAGCTGATAGGCGTAGGTCGCGAAGAGCTGGGTCGCGTTGGCCGGGCCGCCGCCGGTCAGCACGTAGACGAGCTGGAAATCGGCAAAGGTCTGGATCACCGAGAACAGCACGATGACCAGGGTCACCGGCAGCAGCAGCGGCCAGGTGACGTGGCGGAAGCGGGCCCAGGCGCGCGCGCCGTCGATCGCCGCGGCCTCGTGCAGCTCGGGGCTGATCGTTTGCAGGCCGGCGAGGAGGCTGATCGCGTAGAACGGCACGCCGCGCCAGACATTGACGATGATCACCGAGATCATCGCCAGGACCGGGTCGCCGAGCCAGTTGATCCGCCCGTGGATCAGACCGAGATGCCACAGCACGTAGTTCAGCACACTGAAGGTCGGATCGAACATCCACTTCCAGGCAAAGGTCGACAGCACGGTCGGGATGATGAACGGCAACAGGATAAAGGCGCGCATGAACGCCTTGCCCTTGAAATGCCGGTTCAAGAGCAGCGCCAGCCACAGCCCGAGCGCCAGTTTGAAGACCGTGGTCACAAAGGTGTAGAGGCAGGTGTTCCACACCGCGGTGCGGAAGATATCGTCGTTCCAGATCTTCTTGAAATTGGCGAGTCCGACGAAGTGGCCCGGAACGCCGACCGTGGTGTCGGTAACCGACAGCTCGATGCCCTTGACGAAGGGATAGGCGATGAACAGCGCCAACAACACGATCGTCGGCAGCATCAGGCAAAACGCCAGCCGGCGCTCGTCTTCCAGCAGCCGGGTGATCGGCCCGCGGCGCGGTCCCCGCACGTATTGTTCCCGAGGAGCGACGGCCTCGATGGTCGCCATAAGCGGTTCCTTCCAACCAGGTCGCGGCGGCGACGCCGCCGGGACCGACACATATTTTGCGCAAATCTTTAGGCAGAACCGCGCCGGCGCACAAGGGGAAGCCGGTAACCTCGTGGTGATGCGGCCTCCGGCGGCGGTCCGGCGCGCGCCGGGCAGGCTTCTTGCCAGGCGCCGCCCGCATGCCGATGTAATGCGGCGGGACGGGCCAGCCGCCGAGGGCGCGCGCATGGAGAACAGGGGCGAGTTGCTGCGCGAGCTGATGGCGGTGTTCGATGAGTTGCCGGCGCCGCTGCGCGCGGCGATCAACTACGCGCCGGAGCCGCTCGATCCCAAGGAGCTTGCGGCGTTGTGCCGGCGCCACGGCGCCGCCAATGTGCTGGCGATGATCGAACTGAAGCTGAAACGGCGCTCCCGGCTGGCCTCGCCCGGCCTCCAGGCTTGTTAGGCGGCGCCGCGCGCTCCGTTCCGCGCCGCCAGCAAGGCTCGTCGTGCGGCCGTCGCATCCCTGATTTGGCAGGCGATGTCGACCGCTGTCGCGCCGCCCGCGACGGCGGCGCACCGGCGATAAAGACAAGCGAGCTGGGCGTCGATAAGACCGAGCACCGCCTCGTCGCGATACGCGGCGGCGTCGCGATCGGCGATCGGCGCATATGTCCCTAGCTTGAGCATCGGCACCGGTGCTAACACGCAAACGAGGCCGGCACCCGTGGTTTCGCCACGATTTTTCGTGGGTTTTTAGTCGCCTTCATGCCGCTTAACCTAAATTTATAATTAGCGGCAATTTGGGGGAACTCGGAAAATCGCGGATTGCTTGAGCGCCCGCCCCCGCACTGGCAGATCGCTCGCCTCAGCGGCATCTTGCGGCGTTAAGCCTATTGCCCTGCTCGGCGAACGCTGAGGGAGCCTTGGTGGTGGCAAGACGCGGCGCCGAAGGTCGCCGTCTCGGCGGCTGGAAGCTGAAAAATTATTTGGGTTATCCGGGCGTAACAGAGCTGCGAACCGGCTCAAGTTCCGCTTGGATCACAATTACATATTGTTGCAAAAAAGTTCCGGGTCTTCGCCTTTAGCGCGATATCGTCCGCGTCCAACCAGAATGAACAGATGGGCACAGATGCTTTGCGAGGGGAGAGGCTGCGGGCGCCGCGCCGAGCGCAAATCGCGCCGCCGCGCCTTGACCATCGGCATCTTGATTGCAGCCGGCCCAGCGGAGCTGGCGCGCGCCCAGACGGTGGACGAGCTGAAGCAGCTTTCGATCGAGGATCTCGGCAGGATCGAGGTCACCTCGGTATCGAAGCAGCCGGAGCTGCTCAGCGACGCGGCGGCGGCGATCTATGTCATCGGGCACGACGACATCATCCGCTCCGGCGCGACTACCCTTCCCGAAATGCTCCGCCTGGCGCCGAACCTCGAAGTCGCGCAGCTCAACGCGACCAGCTACGCGATCTCGGCGCGCGGCTTCAACGTCGGCGACAACGCCAGCATGTCCGACAAGCTCTTGGTCCTGATCGACGGCCGCACCGTCTATACTCCGCTTTTCGCCGGCGTCTACTGGGACATGCAGAGCGTCCCGCCCGAGGATATCGACCGCATCGAGGTGATCAGCGGGCCCGGCGGGACCTTGTACGGCGCCAACGCGGTCAACGGCGTCATCAACATCATCACGCGCAACTCCGCCGACACCCAGGGCGGGCTGGTCGATCTGGGCGGTAGCAACAAGCAGGACGGCGGCCTGTTGCAGTACGGCGGCAAGGTCAATGACGGCTTGACCTACCGCGTCTACGGCGAGGGCTGGTATTTGGGCTCGAACGACACGGCGAGCGGATCGAGCGCGCATGACGCATGGTCGCGGCCGCAAGGCGGCATCCGCGCCGACTGGCACAACGGCGACGATGTCGTCACCCTGGAGGGCGACGATTTCTACGCCTCGGAGAACCCGACCAACCGGGTAGCCGGGCGCAACCTCGTCGGCTCGTGGCAGCGTCAGCTCGGCGCCGGCTCCTCGTTGCAGGTTCAGGGTTATTTCGACGCGGCGACCCGCTTCACCGACAACGGCGGCAGCGGGTTCACGGTCGACACCTACGATCTGAGCGCCCAGCATTCGCTGAAGCTCGGCGCCTGGAACGACTTCGTCTGGGGGGTCGACCAGCGCATTATCGCCTATGAGATCGAGAATACCCCGACGCTGTTGTTGCTCCCGGCGACGCGTACGCTCGACTACACCAGCATCTTCGGCCAGGACACGGCGGCGCTCACGCCGCGGCTCAAATTGACCGTCGGCATGAAGCTGGAGGCCGACCCCTATATCGGCCTCGAACCGCTGCCCCAGGTACGGCTCTCCTGGAAGGCCGCCGACAACACGCTGCTGTGGGGCGCCGTATCGCGCGCGGTGCGGGCGCCGACGCCGGTCGACCGCGACATCGTCGAGCGCATCGGCACCACCAACGTCATCGACGGATCGTTCGATTTCCAATCCGAGACGCTGATCGCCTACGAGCTCGGCACGCGCGTTCAGGTGACGCCGCAGGCGTCGTTTTCCGTTTCGTCCTTCTATAACAATTACGATGATTTGCGCAGCCTCGAAGGCACCCCCGGCGGGCCGCTCCTGTTCGGCCTTCCGGTGGGGCTGCCGCTGCGATGGAGCAACGAGATGGAGGGCCATGTCTACGGCGTCGAAGTCTGGGGCGATTACCGGGTCACCGATTGGTGGAAGCTGAGCGCCGGGTTCAACCTCCAGCACGAAAACCTGCACTTCAAGCCCGGCAGCGCTCAGATCGGCGGCACTTCGCTGACCGCGGACGACCCCAACCACCAGGCCCAGCTGCGCTCCTATATCGATTTCGGCAACAACATCACCTGGGATGCCTTCCTGCGCTATGTCGGCAAGCTGCATTCTCCCGCCGTGCCGGAATACGTCGAGCTTAACACCCGGCTCGGCTGGAAGATCACCTCGTTCTGGGACGTGTCGCTCTCCGGCTTCAACCTTCTCCATTCGCATCATCCGGAATTCGTCGAATCCGGTCTCACCGATCAGGTCCCGCGCAGCTTTCTTGTCGAATCCCGGTGGAGGTTTTAGCGGTGCGCAGCCAGCTACCGGCAGTCCGGCGCGCCTGACCATGCGGCTTCGGCGCGGCGTTCCTCGTTGGCCGGGGGTTCTCACGTTGACGGCGTGGGCGGCGCTGCTGCCGGCGTTTTTTCCGGCCGCGACCGCATGGGGCCAAGACAACCCGCTAGAGATCGCGATCAAAGCTACCTATCTCGTCAAATTCGCCGGTTTTGTCGAGTGGCCGGCGGCCGCCTTCGAGTCGGCGGCAAGCCCGCTCAACATCTGCATCGTCGGGACCCCGCTGGCCGGCGTGGCGGACCGGGCCGTCGCGGGGCAGGCGGTCGGGCAGCACCCGCTGGCGGTGCGGCATATCGCGGCGGCGACGCATGGCGGAGGATGCCACATCCTGTTTACCGCGGGCGCCGTTCAGCAGCCGGTCGAAACGGCGCTCGACGCGGTGCGGCACGAGCCGGTCCTCACCGTGACCGATCTGCCGACGACAGCGGCGCGCAAGGGGATCATTAATTTCGTGCTGCAAAACGGCCACGTGCGCTTCGAAATCGACGACCGCGAAGCCGGGCAGGACGGGCTTCGCATCAGCTCTCAGTTGCTCGCGCTCGCCGTCAACAACGGATCGCGTTAAAAATGCATCCGATGACGACCCGGGCGGCGCTTGGCAAATTCTGGAAAGCGGCGCCGCTGATCGCCGGCGCTACCGCTATCCTGTTGCTGATCATCGGCGTGCTGATCGTCTATTCCGGCGAGAAATCCTATCGCCAGGAGAAAGCGAGCGAGGTCGATGTCGAGGCGCGCATTCTCGCCTCGACGGTCGTCGCGGCGCTGACCTTCGACGACAGCAGCGCGGCTCAGACCTACGTCGGCGCGCTCCACGTCAATCCCGAAATCGAGGCCGCCGCGGTTTACGATTCCACCGGACGGCCTTTCGCGATCTATCGCCGCGCGCCGACGCTGAGCGTGCCGGCGCCCGCCCCCGATCTCGGGTCCTCCGACGCGAACGACCGGATCAGCGTCACCGCCGCGGTGACACAAGGCGCGTCGTCGCTGGGGCGGGTCTATGTCCGAGCGGTGCTCGAACCCTTGACGCGACGCTACGAGCGCTACGCGGTGATCGCGCTGCTCGTCGTGATGGCGGGTCTCGTCACCGCGGTGCTGGGCGCCTCGCAGTCGGCGTTGTCGCGCAGCTACGGCGAGCTGTCGGCGGCCAACGTCGAATTGGAAGCGCAAATCGCCGAGCGCGAAAAGGCCGAGGAAGCCTTGCGGCAGGCGCAGAAGATGGAGGCGATCGGCCAGCTGACAGGTGGCGTCGCGCACGATTTCAACAATATCCTGCAGGTCGTGCTCGGCAATCTGGGCAATGTCGAGCGCCAGCTGCAGCGCAGCCGGGAGACCGATACCAGGCTCGTCCGCGGCATCCGGGCCGCCATCCGCGCCAGCGAACGCGCGGCCGTGCTGACCGGCCAATTGCTTGCCTTCTCGCGCCGCCAGCCGCTGGCGCCGCGGCCGGTCGACGTCAACAAGCTGATCGGCGGCATGTCGGATCTGCTGCACCGCACGCTCGGCGAGGCGATCGAGGTCGAGACGGTTCTGGGCGGGCGGCTGTGGCAGACCCTGGCCGACGCCAACCAGCTCGAAAGCGCGATCCTCAACCTCGCGGTCAACGCACGCGACGCGATGCCGTCGGGCGGCAAGCTTACCGTCGAGACGGCCAATGCCTATCTCGACGAGGCCTATGCGGCGAGCGAGGAGGATGTGCGGGCAGGCCAGTTTGTCATCGTCGCGGTCAGCGACACGGGAACCGGAATGACGCCGGAGGTGATTCGCAAGGCCTTCGACCCGTTCTTCACGACCAAGGACATCGGCCAGGGCACCGGTCTCGGTCTGTCGCAGGTTTACGGCTTCATCAAGCAGTCGGGCGGCCACGCCAAAATCTACAGCGAAATCGGCGACGGCACGACGATCAAGCTCTATCTCCCGCGGCTGCTCGGCGTTGGCGCCGCCGCCGAGGAGGAGCCTTCGGGTGAAAGGTCGCGGCTGCGCGGCGGGACCGAGATCATCCTGGTCGTGGAGGACGAAAGCGACGTGCGCAACTTTGTCGTCGATATGCTGCGCGAGCTCGGCTACCAGGTGATCGAAGCCGCCGACGGCGCGGCGGCGTTCGCGGCGATCGAGGCCCGGCCCGACATAAACCTGCTGTTCACCGATGTCGGGCTGCCCGGCAGCTTCAACGGCCGTCAGCTCGCCGATCAGGTCATGCAGCTTCGCCCCGGCCTCAAAATCCTCTACACCACCGGCTATGCGCGCAACGCGATCGTCCACCAAGGGCGGCTCGATCCCGGCGTCGAACTGATCAACAAGCCGTTCACCTATGCTGCGCTCGCCGCGCGTATCCGCGCGATTCTCGACAGCGAGGGTGCCGCCGGCTGACGCGCCGCTAGACCAGGTTGCCGGCGAGGGTATCGCGCATCGATTGGGCTCAGACTTGGCGGCTCAGGCCGGACGGCGCGCCCGGACGAAGGCGATGCCGATGCTGACAGGCCCCAACCCCAGCATCACCGGCAGCATCGGCCAGCCGAAAACGCCGACGCAGAGCACCGTGAGCGCGGCGATCGCCACCGAACTCGGCTCCGGCGCCCCGCGCGCGATCGCGGTGACGCCGCTGGCAAGGCTCAACCCCACCACCGCCGCCGCGACCCCGTCGAGCACCGCATGCACGCCGCGATGGTCGCCCAATCGGCCATAGATCCCGCCGATTGCGAGGATGATCACCGGCAGTCCGGCGAGCATCGCGAATGCCGCGGTAAAGGCGCCGGCGCCGCCTTTCAGCCGGCGGCCGACCAGCACCGCCATCTTGATCCCGTTGGCGCCGGGCAGGCTTTGGCCCAGCGCCATGTCGGTGAGGAAGACCCGTTCGTCCATCCAACCGCGCCGCTGCACCATCTCGCGATAGACCCACGCCCCTGTGCCGCCGCCGAAACTGGTGCAGCCGAGGCGCATAAAGGCGAGGAAGATCGCCGCCAGACTTACTTCCGCGACCGTTGGTTTGCCGCTTTCGCCCACCGCCCCTCCTGCGCGTCGCCACCATAATATCCGCCCCGGGTCGGGCTTGACCCGGCCATCCGCGAGTTTCTTTTCGGCAGGGGCCGCGCCAAAGACGGGGACGCCCGGAACAGTCCGGGCAGGGATTTTATGGGGGCCGCTACCACCGGCCCCAATCCACTACCGCGCGAAGAACCGATCCTATAGCCTCGCCATACGGGAGAGGCGATGGCGGACATCTCGGTCGCGGAGGGAGGGCTTGGAGCGGAAGCGCCGCGCCGCGCCAGGGCCGTTCGCGTCGTCGCCGAGGCGCTCGCCGCCGAGGGCGAGCGCCGTATCCTGTGGCTTCCGGTGTTCTTCGGCAGCGGTGTCGCGCTCTATTTCGCGCTGACCGTCGAGCCGCCGATCTGGCTCGGGCCGGCCGTCGCGTTCGCGGCGATCTCGGCGGCGGTCCTGGCACGACGGCCGGTCTGGCGCAGCGCCGCGATCTGCCTGGCGTTCGGCGCCGCCGGTTTCGCGCTGATCGCGGCAACCGCGCGCGAGCGTGCGGCGCCGAACGCCAG
>Ga0209483_1001271_pt1 | contig 19343 bp, 15 predicted proteins | sample NGEPerA_FD_184508 | JGI IMG/M metagenome (GOLD analysis project Ga0209483, IMG submission 184508) | Arctic peat soil microbial communities from the Barrow Environmental Observatory site, Barrow, Alaska, USA - NGEE PermafrostL2-A... | ecosystem: Environmental > Terrestrial > Soil > Wetlands >... | reverse complement strand
CGGACGTCCTTGTCCTGTAGTTCCTGTTCCATCGTCCCGGATCGTGCCACGAACCCGCCGCCAGCGCAATACGGCTTTTGTTAGGATCGCCGCCCCGCCATCAATCGCCGTGCCGAACGGCATTAGCTAAGTGTAACGTTTTTCTACGACTTGATCCGTTCCAGCAGAAACACGGACATCGGCCCGAAAATAAAGATCGGCATCCACGCCATCAGCGCGGCCCAATGGTCGGGCTGGATGGCGGCGGGGGGGCTGGAGGCCAGTTGTTGGGCCAGGAACATGCTGCCCATGCCGGCAGCCATGAACATCAGGCATTTGGTCGCGCCGGATTTCAAACTGCCCGGCTCGCGCGTCAGAACGCACGGTATCGCCAGCAAAAGCAGGATCACGTTCATCAGCGGCTGGGTGAAGCGCCAGTGCTTCACGCGCAGCAGGCTGAGCATGCCGTAGCTTTTCGGACGGCGCAGGAGCTGGTTGATCCGCTCGGTGCTGAGCAGATCGACATAGTTGCCGCTGCGGTAGAGGGTGATTTCTTCGGGCGTGACATTCGTCTTATACGTCGCGCAGGGTTGCTCGGCGGAGCGATGGGCTTCGGGCAATAGGCCGGTAACCCGCCGGCCGTTGGTCAGATCCCAGGATTGCGTGCCGGCGTTCCAGACCGCCTCGTCGGCGTACACATGCGCCACCGGCAGCAGGCCGGTCGTCGTCTTGCCGCCAACCGTGCGCGTCACGTCATCGCGCTCGATTACGTCCATGTCCCACATGGTCGGCGGGGCGTCCGCGCCGCCATCGGGCTTGTGAAAGAAATAGCGGGAGACGTAGAGCAAGCCATTGTTCGCATCCTGCATCCCCTGGATCGAAAACCAGTTCCGCGCCTCCTTGTGCACCTCATCGTGTTCGCGCACGAGCTTGGGAATCATGTTGGGGATGATCAATTCCTGATCGACCAGAAGCAGCGCGTTGAGGCCCAGGGCCACCAGCACGATCGGCATCGCCACCCGCAGCAATGGCACGCCCGCGGCCAGCATCGCCGTCAGCTCATTGAAGCGGCTGAACCGCATCAGCGTGAACGCGGCAGCCACCACCGGGATAATCCCCGACAGATGCACGAAGAACAAAAAACACTGATAGAAATAATAATCTCCCATGTCCCGCAACGTCTCAATTGCATTGTCAATCGCGCTGGCGTGCGGCTGAAACTCCACGAGGTTGCTGAAGTTGAAAACCATGTCCAGCACGACGTACATCCCCACCAGCACCATGAAACTGATGCAGTAGTTCTTGATGAAGCTGATGATGACGTAACGATCCAGAATCTTCATGGTTGGGGAGTCGGTGGTCAGTTGTTCGTTGTTTGTTGTGGGTTGCGGGTGGTCGGGAGGATTGGACGTTTAATTGTATCACGGGCGTCTCGCCCGTGCCTGGTGCTTTAAGAATAGAAAGTTCATAGTTCTTCAACTACCGCGCCATCCGCACGGGCGGGACGCCCGTGATACAGTGACGCTGGACTTCCTTTTAGAGTATTCCCGCTGAAAAGTTGCGCATTTATGCACACAACGATTTCCTTTTTTACCGCCTCTGCAACTTCCACAACAATCCCACCGCCAGCAGGAGATTCACGGCGTTTCCCGACCAGATAAGCGCCAGGCCCAAATTCAGCGGGTTGGTTCCGTCCATGCGCAGCGGCAGGTTGGCCGCCGTGCGCTGGCCGGCGATGATCAGGGTGATGCTCAAAAGGGCCGGCACAAAACTGACGGCAAACGCCGTCAGGAAGTTGCCGCTGCGGAACATCATGCCCAGAGCCGCCCCAACCATCACCAGGATCAGGCAACTGATCGCGAAGCTCGCCCGGCCATTGCCCTCGGCGACGATGCAGTTGATAAGCTGCGTCTTCTCGTGGCGGAGCATGGTCTGATCCCCCAGGGGCTTGGCGGCGGGTGACTCGAACCACGCCAGGTCGCGGCCCGCCAGCGCCTTGGTCGCCGCGCTCATGGGGGCCTTGAAGTATTGCGTGAACTCCTCGCGTTTCACCGGCTGCTGCTGCGTGAGGGCATCGGCGCCGGTGGTCTCCTCGCAGTCCTTCAAATCCACCGTGATGTTCATCATCCCCACATCCTGCACCGGCTGGGCATGCACGATCACGCTGGCGGCGCGAATCACCAGGGCGCCCTGCCCGCCGGTATTTTGGCGGAAAAAGATCGGGCGCTGGACGGGAGCGGCGCGGGCCGCCGATGCCGCGCCGGCGGCGCCGCTGGGCGCTGTCGCGGGCGCGGTGGCAGGAGCGCGGCCGGGCACGGGGGCCGGCGGGGGAACGGACGCGGGAATCGCGGCGGAAGTGGATACCCCGGCGTCGGGCAGTTGCCCCGGGCGCGTGGCCGGGGCGATTGGCGCGTTCACCGTCAGGATTGCATCTGGAGAGACGATTGCCGGCCAGCCCCCCTCCACGCTCAATGAATACCGGTCGCCGGTCTCAAATTCATACTCGGCTTTGCGTCCCGGGCCGTTGAGCGCATTGCTCATTTCGGTGAGCGACTGAATCTTCTGCCCCTTCTCGACAAAATCACCCAGAATCTTCTGTACCTTGCGGCTTTTGCTGGGCTCTTCGTAAAGCTCCTTGAGCAAAAACACATCCATGAACTTGACATCCTCCTTGATCGGCGACGGGATGTTGGTGGGACCGTAGACGGTGTTGTTAACCTGCACCTCGGTCGCCCCCTCGAAGCGGCGGGGAAACTTAAAGCCATCGGTCAGATGAATCGTCACGCTCACCTGCTCGCCATCCGCCTGCGGCTTGATGTACACGAACGCCCGGCTGGCGGTGTAAAACTCCTTGGGAATGCGGTAGGAACGATCCGCCTTCTTATCGGGCCATTCCATGCTCACCACGGTCGGCCCCAGCAACTCCACCACCTGCTGCCCCGGCGGCGTATCAGGGCCCGGCGGCACCACATGCGCCTCCTGCGCGAAAATCGTGGATTGCTGAAAACGAATTTCGTGATTCCGCTCAATCCGCCCCTCAACCAGCTTGGCCAGATTCGAGTAAATCACCTTCTCGACCTTGAGCGTGGACGCCGGCACGATGAAGCAGAGAAAGACCATGCTGGCCATCGCCACCAGCAGCCCAAGAACCAGCGCTGGTCCGGAAACGCTAAGCGACAGCAGGCTCACGCCGCCGGCCTTGCAGGCCGTCAGTTCGTTATCCGCCGACAGCCGGCCATATACGACCGCCGTCGCGAACAGCGCGGCCACCGGAAACGAATAGGTGGTCATGGCCGGGCCGAAGTAGGTCAGCATCCGCGCCACCTGCCCGGCATCCAGCCCCTCGCGCGTGAGCGGACGCAACAATCCGCCAAAGCTCATGATCCCCGCCATCGCCCCCGACGCCATCATGAAAATGCGGAATAAATCGCGAAAGATGTAGATGAAGAGGGTACGGCTCATGGATTGGTCAGTGGTCAGTTGAGGGTTGTTGGTGGTGGGTTATCACGCGGTCGGTGTTCATCGCCTGGTGTTGCCGACACGCGCGACGTGACACGGGCGTCTCGCCCGTGCGTGCAGCTTCTATTTCGGCCAAAGAGCGCAATTTGCACACTTACGCCATAGGCACGGGCGGGACGCCCGTGATACGTGGCGCATCTTTTTCGATCTCCTCCGTCACCGCCATCGCCAACCTTTGGATTCCCGGGTCAATCTGCTCCGGAGCGACCTGTCCGAAGCTGAGGCGCAGATGGTTTTTGGGGACTTGTCCATCTGCGTCTGGCTGGAAGCAGTACTCGCCAGGGACGTACATCACGCCGCGCGCGATGCACGACTGGAACATTCGCGACTCGCGCGAAGTATTCACGCTCGGTGGCAGAGTGAGCCACACGTATAGCCCGCCGTGAGGATGGGTCCAGTGGATGGCGGCGTTTTTGGGCATGTGCCGATTGAGCGCGATCAGAATGGCATCGCGTTTTGTACGATAACTCTGGATCAGCAGTTCCACGTGCCCGGCGTAGCTGCCGTCGCGCATGGCTTCCAGGGCGATGTGCTGGGCGAGGTTGGCTGAGCCAAAGTCGTGGTTTCCCTTCTGCTGCAAGACCGCCTCCACCAGATCGGCGGGCATCGCGGTGTATCCCAGCTTGATCCCCGGCGCGAAGGGCTTGCTGAACGTCAGGCTGAGGATCGTGTGGCGATTTTCGTGATCCATCGACTTGATCGACGGCATCGCTGGCCCATCATAACGCAGCTCGCGGTAGGCGGCGTCTTCGTGAATGAGAATACGCTGCCGGTCGCTGTATGACTCCACAATATCGAGCAATCGCCGCCGTCGATTCGGCGACAAAGACAAACCCGTGGGATTGTCAAAATAAGTGGTGCAATAGATCAGCTTCACGCGCGCGAGCTGGCCGTCGCGATCCAGGCGCGCCAGCAATTCCTCCACCGTCTCCACGTCCATGCCATCGTCATCCATCGGCACGGTCAACACGTTCGCCCCGAGGGATTGAAGCGTGCCGGTGTAGACGAAATAGCTCGGATTGGCGGCGATCACGATATCGCCGGGATCGAGCAGGGCATCGCCCACCAGATACAGCGCCTGTTGCGAGCCGGTGGTGACGACGATTTGGTCAGCGCCGAATCCCAGGTCGCCGGCGTCCACGCCCTCAAGCCGCGCCAGATGCGCCAGCAATTCCCGGCGAAGCGGCGCGAGGCCAAGGGTGGTGTCATATTGCAACGCCGACCGCGCCCGCGCCGGGTCGGCAAATAACTTTTGGGTGATCCGCGCGCATTCCTCGACTGGCAACGTCGCCGGGTCCACCAATCCCGCCGCCAAGTTGATCAAATCCGGGTTTTGCAGTGCCGTGGCGATCAGAAAGCTGATCGGCTGCTCGCGCGTCCGCAAGGCCTTGGCCGACAACGCAAGAGGCGCAGGTTGTGGCAATTCATGCGCATGGGAAGCCGTCGTCGCGGATTTGGCTATTGGCGCCCGGGGAGATTGCGGCGAAGAAACAGGCATTGATACAACGTTTGCAATAATTGTGGCACGCGCGGCTCGCCCGTGGCCCTCAAATTTTAAGACACGGGCGGGCCACCCGTGTCGCTCATCGGTTTCACACTTGTCGATAGAGCGATCCTAACGGGAAGATGAAATCAGCACAAAGGTTGCACCGCCTATTTCTTCAGTGCATCGCCGTGTTCTTTCAGCAGCGCCCGGGCCTCCTTGCAGGCCATCCAGAGAATCAGGTCGTCGTAGCTCGCTCCTTTCTTGGCCAGCGGGTTCTTCTCGTCGGCGGGGAAAGGTTCCATGATGGCCTCCGTGGCAGCAAGGAGGGCGCGGGCTTCGGCGGTCTTGCCCTGCTGGAACAGGCTCATGGCGCGATAAAATGCCGAGGTGGCGGGCACAACTGGGTGGTCCCTTCCGCCGCGCCCGGCAGCCAGCAGGGCGGCGTTGGCCTGTGCGTAATGGCCACTGCGATACTCCGCCATTCCAAGAGCCATCTGGAAGTAGGGCAGATAAATGTTCCCCTTCCCCAACTCCACGGCGCGCCTGGCCAGCACCAAGGCGGCTGCCTGCCTCGTTGGATCGGACTTGCGCAGGCTGCAGGCTTTGGACGCCCGATCCGCCAACTCGGCGTTTTTGGCGTCCTTCGCCAGCTCAAGCACCTTGTCACAAGTGCTGCCGAGCGCGTCCTCCTGGCCGAACCATGCCTGCTCCGCGGCCCTCGCCAGGTAAACTACACAAAGGTCTGCCAGCGCTTGCAACGTGTCGGGATGTTCCGGGCCCAGCACCTTGCGGCGGAGCCTCAGCACTTCCTCACGCATCTTCAGCGCCTCGTCCGAGCGGCCGGCGTCGGCGTAGGAAAATGCCAGGTTTCTCATCACGATAAGCGTGTCGGGATGCTCCGGGCCAAGCACCTTGCGGCTGAGCGTCAGCACTTGCTCTAGCATCTTCGTCGCTTCATCCCGGCGGCCGGTGTGGACGTACGAGTTCGCCACATTGAGCATCGTCATGAGCGTGTCCGGGTGCTCCGGGCCCAGTACCCTGCGGCGGAGCGTCAGCAGGTCTTCCCGCATCTTCAACGCCTCATCGTTGCGTCCGGCGTCAGCGTAGGAATCTGACAGGTTGTGCATCACGCTGAGCGTGAGGGGATGCTCGGGGCCGAGCGCCTTGCGCCAGAGCGCCAGCACTTGCTCGTGCATCTTGATCGCCTCGTCCCAGCGCCCGGCGTCGTCGTAGGAAAGCGCCAGGTTTTCCATCGCCCCGAGCGTATCGGGATGCTCCGGGCCAAGCACCTTACGGCGGAGCGACAGCAGTTGTTCCCGTATCTTCAGCGTTTCGTCCCGGCGGCCGGCGGCGAAGTAGGAAATCGCCAAGTCGTTCATTGCCGCGAGCGTGCCGGGATGCTCGGGGCCCAGCGTCTTGCGGCGGAGCGACAGCACTTCTTCCTGTACCTTGATCGCCACGTCCCAGCGCCCGACGCTGGCGTAGGAAAGCGCCAGGTTTCCCATCGCCCCAAGCGTGTCGGGGTGCTCAGGGCCAAGCACTTTGCGGCTGAGCGTCAGCACTTGTTCCCGTATCTTCAGCGCCTCGTCCCGGCGGCCGGCGGCGAAGTAGGAAATCGCCAGGTTGCCCATCGTCGTGAGCGTGTCTGGGTGCTCCGGGCCGTTTACCTTGCGGCGGAGCGACAGCACGTCTTCCCGCATCTTCAGCGCCTCGTCCCGGCGGCCGGCGGCGAAGTAGGAAATTGACAGGTTGAGAATCGCGCTGAGCGTGTCGGGGTGCTCCGGGCCAAGCACCTTGCGGCTGAGCTTCAGCACCTGTTCCTGCATCTTCATCGCCTCGTCCCAGCGGCCGGCGCCGTCGTAGGAAAGCGCCAGATTTTCCATCGCCCTGAACGTGTCGGGGTGCTCCGGACCGTCTACCTTGCGGACAAGCGGCAGCACTTGTTCCCGTATCTTCAGCGCCTCGTCCCGGCGGCCGGCCTCAGCGTAGGAAGTCGCCAAGTTAATCATCGCGCCGAGCGTGTCGGGGTGTTCCGGGCCGTTTACCTTGCGGCGAAGCGTCAGCACCTGTTCCTGCATCTTGATCGCCTCGTCCCGACGGCCGGCATCGAAGTAGGAAAGCGCCAGGTTGTTCATCGCGGCAACGGTATCGGGGCGCTCCGGGCCGTTTACCTCGCGGCTGAGGTTCAGTACTTGTTCCCGCAACTTCAGCGCCTCATCGCGGCGGCCGGCATCGGCATAGGATGTCGCCAAGTTGTTCATCGCCATGATCGTGTCGGGATGTTCCGGGCCCAGCACCTTGCGGCGGAGCCTCAGCACTTCCTCACGCATCTTCAGCGACTCGCCTCGGCGACCCGCGCCATGGTAGGAATTCGCCAGGTTGTTCATCGCCATGATCGTGTCGTGGTGGCTTGGGCCGAACACCTTACGGCAGAGCGGCAGCAGTTCCTCCTGCATCTTGAGCGCCTCGTCGCGGTGGCCGGCGTCGAAGTAGGAATTCGCCAGGTCCAACATCGCCCAGAGCGTCTCGGGGTGCTCCGGGCCAAGCGTCTTACGGCTGAATTCCAGCACCTGCTCCTGCAGCGGTATGGCTTGGCGGGACAGGCCCAGTGCCCGGTAAGTATGGCCCAGCGTGCCCTGGAGCTTGGTCCTGCGCTGGGGCTGGTCGGCGAGGTCGGTTTCCAATTTTTTCGCGGCTTTATCGAGCAGTTCGGCCACCGTGATGGTTCGCCCATCGCGCTTCGGGTCCGGACTTTGGAAGACGTCGGTCAGGAATGTCGAGATCGTCTGGGCATCCTTGCGCGCCTGTTCCTTGGCGTCGCGCTCGGCGGCCACCTGCCGCAGAGTCTGGGCGATCTTGTTCTCGGCGCGGGTCGCCCGCACGGCTTGCCATGAACTGACCCCCGTCGCCACCAACAGCATCGCCGCGATTGCCGCCGCCACGCGCAGCGCCGTCTTGTTCCGACGGGCGAACTTGCGAAGCTGGTACCCTGCGCTGGGCGGAGTGGCGCTCACCGGCTCATCGGACAGGAAGCGCTGGATGTCCAGGGCCAGCCCGTTGGCCGTCTCGTAGCGCCGCGAGCGGTCCTTATCGATCGCCTTCATCACGATCCAGTCAAGGTCCGCCTCCACCAGTCGGCTGAGTTTTTCCGGCGCCAGGCGCCGCGCCTTGGCCACCTGTGTGCGTTCATCGCCGGCGATGGTGCTCAGGCGCGTCGACGGCCGGGGCGGCTCAACCTCGCGGATGATCCGACGCATTTCCTCATACCCCGCTGCCGCGAGTGACTTGGAATCGAACGGCGGCTTTCCCGTCAGCAGTTCGTACAGCAGGATGCCCAGGGCATAGATGTCGCTGCGGGTGTCGATGTCCAGGCCGCTCAATGCCGCCTGCTCGGGGCTCATGTAAACCGGCGTGCCGATGAACTGCTCGTAGCGGGTGAACAGCGTCTTGTTGGTGAGCTTGCCCTGCGTGGCCTTGGCAACGCCGAAGTCGATGACCTTCACCACTGGTTTGTCACCGTGAAGCGTGACCATGACGTTCGAGGGCTTGATGTCCCGGTGGATGATTCCCTTCTGGTGGGCGTGGTTGATGGCCGAGCAAACGTCGGCAAAGAGGGCGAGTCGGTCCTTGAGGCTCAGTTGGCGCTCGTCGCAGAACTGGGTGATGGGAATCCCTTTCACCAGTTCCATGACGAAGTAAGGCCGGCCCGCATCGGTGGTCCCTGCGTCGAGCACCTTGGCGATGTTGGGGTGATCCATCATAGCCAGCGCCTGACGCTCGGCCTCGAAGCGCGCGATCACTTCGCGCGTGTCCATACCGAGCTTGATGACCTTCAGGGCGACCCGCCGGGAAACGGGGTGGGTTTGCTCGGCCATCCAGACGGTGCCGAAGCCCCCCTCGCCGATCTGCTGGAGGAGGTTGTACCGGTCAATGATCGTGCCGGGCTGTTCGGTGCAGCGTACCGGGTCGAGCGTGACGGCGGCCTGCGCGGGCGTGCGAATGAAATCGCCGGCCTCCTCGTGAGATTTGATCAACGCAATAATGCGCTCGTACAGCGCCGCATCCTTGCCGCAGGCTTTGGCGATATATCGGCGGCGGGCGGCGGGGTCGGTCAACTCCAGGGCGTCGGAGAAAATGTCCTGTTCAATCATGGCATGTTCTTATCTGCGTGATCCACGGTCGATCTGCTACAGACAATGCGGATTCGGGGCGGCAAACACGCCAGAAAGCTTATTGTGTTCCGGCACCGCGCAGTTCCTGGTGCAGCCATGCCCGCGCGTAAGCCCACTGGCGGTCAGCGGTTCGGGGGGATATGCCAAGCATCTGGGCGATCTCCTGGAGGCTCAATCCCGCAAAATACTTGAGCTCAACCACCTGGGCCGCCTGGGGCTCGATTCGCTTGAGACGACCTAAGGCCTCGTCGAGCGCGACGATATCATTTCCTGGCGAGGGAGCCACCAGTTGCGCGGAGTCTAAAGGCTGCCGCTCAAGATCGCCGCCGCGTTTGTCGGCCTGCTTGCGCCGGGCATGGTCAACGAGAATTCGCCGCATCGCCTCGGCGGCCGCCGCGAAGAAGTGAGCGCGATTCTGCCAGCCCGGATTATCTTTGCCAACCAGGCGAAGATACGCCTCGTGCACCAGGGCGGTCGGCTGCAGCGTATGATCGGCCGCTTCGCCGGACATGCGATGCCGGGCCAGCTTGCGCAACTCATCATAAACCAACGGCAACAACTCGCCGGCGGCCTTGGCCTCGCCACAGTCGATGGCCTTGAGGATTTGCGTCACGTCGAGATCCAGATGAGGGCAAATTATACTCTTCGGACTGCGGGGCCCAAAATAAATCAGCACATGCCGTCGTTTTACTTCCCCGAAATCAATGATTTTCCGCTCATCTCCGGCGGCTTGGCCAGACCCATCATCTGAAGCGCGGTGGGCGCGATATCGGCGAGGCGGCCGTCTTCGAAAAGCTTCTGACCTTTGTAGCGGTCGTCCATTACGATGCACTCGACGTCATATGTGGTGTGGGCGGTGTGTGGCCCGCCAGTGAGGGGGTCGATCATCTGCTCGGCGTTGCCGTGGTCGGCCAGGACGATGGCGGCTCCGCCTTGCCGCTGGATCGCATCGAGAATCGCGCCCACGCATTGATCCACAAACTCAACGGCCTTGATCGCCGCGGCAAGAACGCCGGTGTGGCCCACCATGTCGGCGTTGGCGAAGTTCACGACGATCAAATCGTAAACGCCCGAATTCACCCGCCGCAGAACTTCGTCGCGCACGCCCGCCGCGCTCATTTCGGGCTTCTGATCGTACGTGCTGACCTGCGGCGACGGGATGATCTGCCGATCTTCTCCCGGGAACGGCTCATCGCGGTAGTCATTGAAAAAGAACGTGACGTGCGGGTACTTCTCCGTCTCGGCACACCGAAATTGCTTAAGCCCCAGCTTGCTGATGTACTCGGCCAGTATGTTGCTCATCTTCGGCGGCTTGGGATACGCAACGTGCACCGGCAGGCCGGTTTCGTAGGCGGTCATCGTGACAAACGTGAGCCGGGGCTTTGGGCCGCGATCAAAGCCCTGAGTGGTCGAAGCGCCGTCCTTGGTGAGCGTGTAGGGGAATTGCTCGAAGGTGAACGCCTTGGTGATCTCACGGGGCCGGTCGCCGCGATAGTTGTAGAAGATCACCGAATCCCCATCGCGCACGACCGCGCGCGGCGTCGCGCCGTCGTCGGCGACGATGCTGGGCGTGACAAACTCGTCGCCGCTCATGTTCAGCTCGGTGGGATTCGCGTAATAATGCTCGATCGCCTGCGTCGCGGTGTGGAACCTGGGCCCTTCACCAAAGCGCAGGGCGCGGTAGGCTTTTTCAACCCGCGGCCAGCGATTGTCGCGGTCCATCGCGTAATACCGCCCGCTCACGCTGGCCACCATGCCAACGCCGATCTCCTTCATCTTCCCTTCGATCTGCCGAACGTACCCCAGGCCCGAATGCGGCGAGGTATCCCGGCCATCGGTGAAGGCATGAAGAAAAACGCGAGTCAGGCCCTTGCGCTTCGCCAGCTCCAGGCAGCCGAACAAATGCTCGAGCAACCCATGCACTCCCGCGTCGCTGACAATGCCAAACAATTGCAAATTCGATTGATTTCGCACGGCGTTATCCACCGCCGCGTTCAACTCGGCATTGTCGAAGAACGTGCCTTCGCGGATGGCCTTGGTGATGCGTACCGATTCCTGATCGACGATCCGCCCTGCCCCGATATTCTGGTGCCCGACTTCGCTGTTGCCCATCGTCCCCTCGGGCAGTCCGACATCAAAGCCGCTGGTGTGGATCAACACGCTGGGGTATTGCGCCATCAGCCGATCCGCCACCGGATGCTTCGCCAGATAAATCGCGTTGGCCTGATTCCATTTCGGATACGGATTCTTCCCCCACCCATCGCGGACAATGATCGCCATCGGACGTTTCGCAACAGAAGCCACGGCGGAATCCTTTCGGTTGAATCAGCAAGGCATGGTATGGGGAGGACGCCATAACCGTGGATCAGCCGTTTTGTGTTCCGGCGTTTCCACCCACGTTCCGTTGGCCCAGAGTTGTAGATCCGGCCTTTTCCATGCTCACTTTCGGAATACTTGAAATCGTGGCGACCGTGATTTGGGCAATGACATCATCTTCCTGGAGAACGATGTCAAATGGCCCAAAATTTCCAATTTCAAGCGTCACCTGGCCGGCCCACCCCGCATGAATGGTTGGCGCTGTAAAGTGAACAAGCACCCCCGTTCTGGCCGTGCGGGTGCTCTTGCCGTCCACAAAAAGGATCAAGTCCGCCTCGTCCTTGGGCGTACCGACGACCTCTTTGGTCTGCCAGAGCATAAAGCCGGTCGGACGAACAATAATTTGTCGATCACGGCGGAATACTTTCACCCCGTCGCCATCTGGCGGCACGGGCATGTGATACAACTTCGACATCGTTCCGTAGTGATAACTGCTGACGCGAATTTCAAACGGAGGAACGCCGTGACTTCGGTTGTGATCTTCATATTTCTTGATGTCCCAAACCCGGGCCTGCTCGACTTTATCCAGATGTAGGTCGATCGACGTGGGACCTATTTTTGTGGGCGGATCAACGATCAGCCTCCCGCACTTGATCGCATACTCCATCTCACGGTCAGAGAGATACATGCGCTATTTCCGGTTCTCGCTCGGATATTTCAGATACAGAGACCTTGACCGCCTCCCCATCGGGAAGGGCGACCCGAGCAATATCGCCCCGATTGGCGATGAGGCGCGCCACAAGCTTTCCTTCGATACCACTCTCTGGGAGAGCCTCTTCCGCTTCAATGCGTTCGTCAGTGCGCCTCAGGGTATCGCGACGAGGCGCTATTCCGACGTATTCGCCGTTATCAATTGTATCGAGTGAGAACACCATTTCCCCGGAAAATGATCCTCGAAACAGCATGCAGTTCACAAAAATTCGACGCGTGTTCATTGTGAATCCCTTCGTGGCGTCCTAACAGACTGCGCGGGACGCATTGGAGGTTGTATCGCGAATCATGCCACAGTCAATAGTAAGTGGGCACAGCGCAAATGCTGGCTGTCGTTCATTTTTTCAGTTTGCGATGATTCACGCTTCCGACCCCTACTTCCGCTCCAGCAGCGCCCCGACGGCTTTGCCAACGTCCTGCCGCAGCGTCGGATTGTAGCCCAGGTGAATATCGCGGATGGCGCCTTGCTGGTCGATGATGATGAGCGTTGGGAATCCTTCCACGCCATATTTCCCGGTCAGATCCTGCGCCTTGAGGGTCGGGTATTTCAACTGCATTTTTTGCGCGACGAATCGCGCGTCGGCGGGATCGCGGTCGATGTTCATCCCAAGGATCGCGACAGGCCGGCCCGCGAAATCGGCGGCAAGCTGATTCATCTGAGGCATCGACCGCGCGCAGGGCCCACATCCCCGATACCAGAAATCCAGGACGACTACTTTGCCGCGCAGGTCGGCCAGCCGCACTTTATTGCCGTCAATGTCCGTGGTCTCGAATAGCGGGGCGGCCTTGCCGATCCGGCGTGCGCGCTCGGCCAGCTCCCGGATGACGTAGCTCGCCCGCGCCTCATGCTCCTTGAGGCGCGCCTCGGCGGCCGCCTTCATGTCAGGCTGGCGGAGCCCGGCCGTCGCGGACTTCAAGTGCGCCGCCGCGTCGCGGAGCAGGCGCTCCGCGGTGTCGGGCGCGGCCCTGGAGGCGGCCTGCGCGCGCGCGTCGTACCGTTCAATCGCCGTGAAGTATGGGTCGGCGTCGCCGAGCATTTCCTTGAGCGCGTCGGGCTTCATCGCCTTGGCTGCCAGCAATTGGGTCTTGCCGTTGCCCGCTCCCTTGATGCTCGAATCCCGCGCCCAGGTGTCAACGGAACTGGCGATCAACCCGCGACCGGCATCGAACGTATAGCGCGCCTGATGTGAGTCCAGAAGCAGCGCATCAAAGGGCGTTTGGACGGCGGCATCAAACACGAGGCCCGATGCCCCATCCGCCCGCTTGCAGACGAATCCCATGTCCTGTCCCTGCGCCTCCCAGCCGGCCTTTCCCTGAGCGGCATCCCGGGGCAACGGGGGGAAAAGTATCGCCGGGATCACGCGGAACTCGCTGGACCCATGCGGCAACTCCCGGCCATCGGGAAAAACGTCGGCATACAAAATCTCCGTCGATGGCGCATTCTCCTGCTTCACTCCACTGCGTATCCAGATAACGGCATCGCGCTGGCGGACGACCAGCCGATAGCTGCCGTCGCGGTTCGCCCTCAGAACCCAGATCGTCACATCCGTCCGCTGGTCTTGCGTGCTGGACTTGTCGCCCTTCCAGTACTTGAACGACCAGGTCGTCCGGTAGGTCAACTCCTGACCAGCGACAAATGCATACCGTGCCGCGCCCGGCGACGCCGGGGCTTTCGAATTGGCAAGGGCTGATCCAAACATCGAGCATAGCGCGATCATACAAACGGCAGTGAATCTTAAAGAGGCGGTGCGCATACCTGCTGGGTCTGGCTTTAGCCGCTGGATATTCCCTGAATACCGATGAATGTGACGGCTCACGCCTTCATTGGCCCGTTGTACCCCATTCGCGGTTGCGGAGGCGCCATTCAATGAGCATTCCACGCTCCGCTATTCATACCTGGCCGCCTGGATTCCAGGGCGATGGGAGTCGAAGGTACGGCTTGGCCGGCCCATTGTCCAGGATTTCGCGGCAGAGTTCCGCGAGCTGCGCGCGCTCGCCGGGCCAGATGAAATCTTGTTCGATCCGCTGTCGCGGCGTCCAGCGGGAGGCATCGTGTTCCTCGTTGAGCGTCACTTTCACATCGGGCGCAACCAGGGCGCAGAAGCCGGGGCAGTGCCAGAGGGTGTCGTCGCCCGACAGGTAAAAAATGTCCACGGTGTCGAGCTGATAAAACTCGAGCGGCACGATTTGCGTTTCCTCCCGCAGTTCGCGGAGGGCGGCTTGCCAGGCCTTTTCGTCGCCTTCGATTTTCCCGCGCACGGTGGACCATGCGCCGCCGAGGTATTTGCCGGGCGATCGTCGCAGTTGAAGGAACTGGGCGGGCGTGTTTCCATCGGGCGGGCGCACGACGTAGCAGGCGACCATGTCGAAGCGGACGTTCATTGGCGATCAGCGTTGGCCCAGGAAATGGGTTGCCAGGGCGGAAGCCGCGCTGGCTAATCCTGCGCTTCCCAGGAGTCTGTTGATGACGCCGGGGTTTCGTTGCACCAATTCCGCGACCGTCATGCCGAAGAGGCTGGGGTGGTTGCGTTGAACATACCCTGCGAGCGCGGCGACCTGGCCGGCGTCCATCTGATTGGGATCGACTGTCGTTAAGCCGGCGGCCTTCCCCAGCAGTTCCTCGGGATCAAGGCCGTCTCCGATCAGGTGGCTGAGCAGCGTGGAGGCGACGGCGGTTCGCTCGCCGGGGCCCAGGGGGCCCAGGGGATTGGGGCCGGCAGCGCCGGGCGTGATGTGCAGGGCATACTGGGTCGAATCCAAGTTGGCGGCCACCGAACCGAAAACATCCTTCAAGAGCGAAGGGCCCGCCTGCGTGAGCAATTTTTGGAAATTGTCATGCGCCGGCGTTCCGGGCTCCTCGACATTGCCATGCCCCTGCGAAAGTTTTCGCAACGTCTCTTCCTCAAGCATCGTGCCGATCTGTTGAAACAGGGCCATAGGGAACTCCTCAAAATACGATCATCGCATTCTTTCGCGAACGCGGAAGGATTGCGCAGAGACACCGAGCCGCAGAGAGTCGGAGGCGCTTTACTGGATCATTGATAACTCGGATTCTATTTGTCTGTAGCGATTATTCAGTCATTATTGCGCGCCCTCTTAAGTTCTGAGCATCAGCCACCCCTCCGCGCCTTTGCGGCTCTGATTCTCTGCGCAAATCCGCCCGTGTTCCAGGCCCAGGGCCGCGCCATGGGCTTGTGGCGAAGATCAAGTCACGCCCAGGTCCCTGGTGGTGAACAGCGCCTCGAAGGCATAGCCGGCGGATTCGATGTTCTGCCGCGCGCCTTCCATACGGTCGATGACGGCGACAATCCGATCGATCTTCGCGCCTGCTTCCTGGAGCGTTTTGGCGGCTTCCAAAACCTGCCCGCCGGTGGTGAGAACGTCCTCGACGATCAAGACGGTGTCGCCGGGCTTGAGGGTTCCCTCGACGAGTTTGCTGGTGCCGTAATCTTTCTTTTGGTTGCGGATGATGACGAACGGTTTGCCAGTTTCCATAGCCGTCGCGGCGGCCAGGGCAACCGCTCCTAATTCCGCGCCGGCGATGCGATCCACCTTCGGGCCCACCTTTTGGGCAAACAACTTTCCCAATTCGCGTAGGATATCCGGTTGGGTTTCGAAGAGGTACTTGTCCATGTAGTAGTTGCTCTTGCGGCCGCTGCGAAGAGTGAACTCGCCGCGAAGAAGAGCGACTTGCGCGATGCGCCCGCTGAGTTGCTCGCGTGTCATGGGGTGTTAGATATGGAATCGGCGGGGCGGCGTCAAATGCGCCCCGCGAACACAATCCCGCACGCCTCGGCTTAATCAGGGCGTCGGATCACATTAGCCATGAGGCGTTCGATGGTGCTGGTCAGTTGCTTGAGATCGACCGGCTTCATGAGATGTGCGGAGAAGCCTTCGCGTTCGCTTTCGCTGAGTTCCTCGGGCGGCGAACCGCTCAGCGCGATGGCCGGCATCGAATATCGGGCGCGCAGGGCCTTGACCAATTCCGCCCCGGTCGCATCCGGCAGCCCAAGGTCCGTGACCAGCAAATCGGGCGGGGCGACCGATGCCGAGGTTAGCGCATCGGCCACGCTGCCGGCGATCGACACTTCATATCCCTGCCCCTTGAGCAGTGCGCGCATGCAATGAAGCGTGCTCTCGTCGTCGTCCACAACAAGGACGCGACGGAGTTTGGGCTCCTGAGTTGGCGGATCCATTTTTATCATCAACAGCCCATTTTGCCCACATGCCCGAGAGGCTGCTATTAGACCATTCGCGGACGACGAAAGCAAGCCGAGCGGATTCGATTCGATTCGGGAGGACGAGAATGTCCTCCACTCACCGATTCGCGGCAACCAGCAATGCCTGCCCCACCGGATGCCCCAGTTTCCTCCGAGAATCCCGCGCCTTCGCGGATCTGGGCCCGCGATTGACGTATTTTGCGGAATAGATGGTATACTTTCGATGGATCGCTCATTGTGGCACGCATGAAATGGTCATTCCGCAAGTTCAGAATGCGAATCGTGCCGTCGGAAGGGCCGGCGGCACAGGGCGCGTCGCGCACGACGGAGGCGGCGGCCGTTTGCGCCGGCGAGGGAGTGGGGGCCGCGCCCGCGGCGCGCGTGCCCGCTATCGCGTCGCTGGCAAGCCTGCTCACGCGGCATGTGCTGCGGGATGGCGAATTGGTGCTGCTCATCCTCAAGCCTTCCCGTTGGTTTATCCTGATTAATTCGATGCCGACGATTGCGGCCGCCCTCATTATCCTGGGTGCGTTGCATCTGGCCCGCGCGCCGCACTTTCATCTTTACTTCGAGGCGGCCTTGTTTGTCATCGGCGGCTGCCTGACGTGGTATGTGTTGCAGTGGATGGGGCGGCTGTACGTGCTGACCGACCAGCGCGTCTTACGGCTGGCGGGGATATTCAGCATTGAAGTGTTCGATTGCCCGCTTCGACGGGTTTCGCGCACACGGATTATTCGGACGCCGCGCGAGCAGGTGTTGGCATTGGGATCCATCGAGATCATTCCATCCGATGAGGACCGGCCCTGTGCGCTGTGGCAGACCGTCTGCCGGCCCCGCGAGGTGCAGGAGCAAATCCAGGGCGCCATCCGGCGATCCAGGCAGGGAGGGTGGGGTACGGCGGCGTGACGTTGGTCAGTTGTGGGTTGTCAGTTGTGAGTTGTTTGTTGTTGGTGGTCAGTAGTTAGTTGTTGGTGGGTGGTGGGTTGTTGGTTGTGAGTTGCCGGTAGATATTGCACGGGCGGTTGTTCCGGCCGCCTGCCTGGCGCCGTTGATCCACACTTCGTTTGGCAGTCTGTCGTTTTGCAAAATCTCGCGCATTGGATCGTCGCTGGGAGCATCGAAGATTGCAAAATCGGCGGCCTTGCCGATGGCGAGGCTACCGACCTGATTTTCGCAGCCGATGGCCCGCGCGGCGCGAACGGTGGCCAATTCCCATAATTGCCCGGGCGGAAAATCCGGCGCGATTCGGTGGAGGAGTCGAAGGTCGTCGAGCAAATTGAGATCGGGGGAACTGGCGCAGCTATCGGTGCCCAGCGCCACGTTAATGCCCCTGGCGAGCATGTCGCGCCAGCGGTGGGGGGGATGGCCAAAGTAGGCGTGCGTGCGCGGGCAATAGACCACGCTGGCATGCCCGGCGGCCAGCATTGCCAACTCATCGTCATCGCAATAATTCACATGCGCCAGCAGCGTGGGGTAATCGAGAAGGCCGATTTCGCGGGCGAAGCGGATCGGGCCGCCGGGGAAGAAAGGAACCTGCTCGTCCCATGCTCCCAGATGCCGCCATAACTCGCGGAAGGGGCCGTGGTGATGCGTCAGAAACGGCGCTTCCTCCGCGCTCTCGGCCAGGTGCGTCGCCAGCGGCAGTTGGCCCGCGCCCGCGACTTGCAGGCATCGGCGAAAGCCCTCAATTTCCACCGAATACGGCGCGTGCGGCGAGACGCCGACGCGAAGGCGGTCGGTCTGGTGTGTGCGATCCGCCGCCGTCTCAAGACGTTCATGCAGGAATCCGCGCCGCTGCGCCATCGCCTGCACTTCGCCATAACTGACGACGCGAAGCGGCGTGTTCTTGAGCATCTGCCGGGTGACAGCGCACTGCCGGCTGATGTCGCCGATGGTGGTAACGCCGAACCGCAGGCACTGCTGTACACCCGCCTCCACCCCCCCGCGGGCAAACGCCTGTGCCCCGTCCCACGAAGGCGGGGACGCGGGCACGAGTCGCTTCAGCCAATCCACAAAGCCGGCGGGCTTTTCGCCGGGCGACAGTGCGCTCAATTCCAGGTGAACGTGTGCGTTGACTAATCCCGGCAAGAGCGCCGATTGCCCGAGATCGTGAACGCGGGCGCGCGGGAATGCCTGCCGCACGTCACTGGCTGTTCCTACGGTAAGGATGATCCCATCGGCAAAGGCGATCGCGCCATCGCGGATGGACGGGCGATCTATCGAAATGACCCACCGGGCCAGAAGCACAGTGGGGATGGTGCGCGATAATCTTTGCGGTGGGTTCATGTGTGAGTCGCGGCGGCAACCGTTTCCATACCACATTCTGGACATCGGTCCGCGCTGGCGCGCAGGTCGTAGCCACAGCGAAGGCAAAGACCTGCCTCCTTCCGCCGTTTTTGGCGCGCTCTTTCGTAGTTCACATACGCAGTCAGACCTATGAACATCCAAAATGTTGCGATTTGCAGCGGAAAGTAGACACGGTCGTTTCGCGTAGCTGCAAGGAGTTGAAGTAGTCGAGTTTGCTCGTTGAGCGCTGCCGTCACGTGTTCGTTCAGTTCCCGTTCGTGGCTGCGCTGGGCCATCGTCGGATTCCGCTGATGCTTGTGGAGGTACTCCCCGCGAGTTCGCAAGACCTGCATTCCCCGTTTGTTCGCTACTCCAAGCTGAGCGTTCAAATTTATGGTTCTTCCGGCTTTTGCGTAGGTAGTGCTTGAAAAAAAATGGACATGGCCGTCTCCTCTGGAGTTACCAAGCTTCAGAAAGGAGACAAACTCATGTCCACAAGCCTGTTGTATCACGGATGGGGTATTCGCGGCTACCAGGAACTGGCGATCCGTTTCCATGACGCGGCGATCCATTTCAGCGTGGAGCAGGACTCCG
>Ga0209483_1001270_pt1 | contig 19349 bp, 21 predicted proteins | sample NGEPerA_FD_184508 | JGI IMG/M metagenome (GOLD analysis project Ga0209483, IMG submission 184508) | Arctic peat soil microbial communities from the Barrow Environmental Observatory site, Barrow, Alaska, USA - NGEE PermafrostL2-A... | ecosystem: Environmental > Terrestrial > Soil > Wetlands >... | reverse complement strand
GGCTTTGCGGTCGCCGTCGGCATTGTCGCGTTTAGCCCGCTGGTGCCGCAATCGGAATACTCAAGCCCGCTCGGCTTCCTGGCGATCCTGCCGCTGGTGATGGCGGCGCTCTGGCGCGGCCCGCGTGACACCGCCACGGTCGCGCTCATCCTGACCAGTTTCGCGATCTGGGCGACGCTGCGCAATGCCGGGCCGTTCGGCAAGATCGGCTTGAACGAATCCTTCCTGCTGCTGCTGACCTTCATGATCAGCGTCTCGGTGCCGAGCCTGGCCTTGAGCGCGGACGTTGCGATGCGCCGGCGAACCGAGGGCGACTTGCTTCAGTCGCAGGCCGAACTCGACCGGCGCGTCAAGCAACGCACCGCCGCGCTCGCCGACGCCAATATTCATCTGACCGAAGCGCAACGCCTTGCCAATCTCGGCAGTTGGTCGTGGGACATCGTTTACAACCACGTCACGTGGTCAGAACAGTTGTGCGACATCTATGGTGTCACGCCCGACTCGGCGCCCGCCAACGTCGAAGGCTTTGTCGATTTCTTGCATCCCGACGACCGCACGGCGGTGCGCGAAAGCGTCGAAGCCGCGCTTAAGAGCGGCGGCACCTTCAGCCACGAGGAACGCATCCAGCGGCCGGACGGCGAGATACGCTATCTGCAAAGCGTCGGCGAGGTGGTGCGCGACGATCGCGGCGCCGCAATCCGCATGCTTGGCGTATGCCTCGACATCACCGACCGCAAGGAGGCCGAGAAGGCCCTGCGCAACAGCGAGCAAAGCTATCGCATCCTGCTCAAGGGCGTACGCGACTACGCCATCTACATGCTCGACACCGAAGGCCTCGTGCGCAGTTGGAACGACGGCGCCGAACGGCTCAAGGGCTACAGCGCCGAGCAGATTATCGGCCGCCATTACAGCGTCTTCCTCACCGAGGATGCGCGCGCCAGCGGGCTTGCCGAACAGGCGCTTGCCGCCGCCGCCGCCAATGGCCAGTTCGAAGGCCAGAGTTATGTCGTGCGCCGCGACGGCAGCAAATTTTTCGCCAGCGTGGTGCTCGACGCGATTCGCGACGAGGCCGGCGAGCTGATCGGTTTTGCCAAGCTGGTGCGCGACATAACGGCGCAGCGCGAGGCGCAACTCGCGCTCGACGAGACGCGCGAGCAGCTTGCGCAATCGCAGAAAATGGAAGCGCTCGGCCAGTTGACCGGCGGCATCGCACACGATTTCAACAATCTGTTGATGATCGTGTCGGGATACGCGCAGATTCTGGAACGCCGTCTAACCGAGGCGAAAGACACGCGCGCGGTCGAGGCGATCCGCGCCGCCGCCGGGCGCGGCGAACGGCTGACCCGTCAATTGCTCACCTTCTCGCGCCGTCAGCAGTTAAGCCCGGTGACGGTCGATCTGCGCGCGCGCATCGACGCGGTGCGCGACATGCTGGCGCCGTCGCTGGGCGGCAATATCGAGTTCGTCTGCAATGTCGAAGACGACATCTGGCCGGTCGAGACCGATCTCGGCGAACTGGAACTGGCGCTGGTTAATCTTGCGGTCAATGCGCGCGACGCCATGCCGGATGGCGGCACGCTGACGCTGTCGGCGCGCAATGTCGTTTTGAAGCCCGGCTCAGCGGCCGGAAAGCTTTCTGGTGATTTCGTCGCGCTCGCCATCATCGACACAGGCACCGGCATTGAGCCGGACGTGCTGACGCGCGTGTTCGAGCCGTTCTTTACGACAAAGCCGGTCGGCAAGGGCACGGGACTTGGCCTTTCGCAGGTGCATGGTTTTGCCAACCAGACCGGCGGCGCGGTAACGGTGACGAGCGAGCCCGGGCGTGGCACCGCCGTGACGATTTATCTGCCGCGCGCCGAGGATCAGGCGGTCGAAGCGCAAAGCGGCGTGGCCGCCGCCGAAAGCGCGCCGGCGCAGGGCACCGTGCTGGTGGTCGAAGACAGCCGGGAAGTCGCCGCCGTCACTTCCGCCATGCTGGAAACGCTCGGCTATCGCGTGGTGCGGGCGGAAAACGCCGCCGACGCGTTGCGCCATCTCGAGCAGGGTATCGCCTTCGAACTGGTGTTCAGCGATATCGTCATGCCGGGCGCGATGGACGGTCTGGGTCTTGCCAAGCACTGCCGCGAGCGGTTTCCGGGAATGCCGGTGCTGCTAACCAGCGGCTACAGCGACGCGCTGCAATCGGCGGACGGCCGTTACGATATCTTGCGCAAGCCGTTCGAAATGGGCGCACTCGAACGCGCTATTGAACAGGCGATCGGCCGCCGCCGTGGCAGCCTCGCCCGTTCGGCGATGTAATAGAATGATTTGGCTTTAGAGCGTTTTCGAGCGAAGTGGGTACCGGTTCGCGTGAAGAAAACGCGATAAAATAAAAGCTAGAGCCCCGGCTTTGATTCCATCAAAGCCGGAAAGGCTCTAGTTGGTCGTCTGCGGCGTGTAGCCCGGCCGCACGATTTGCTTGATCTTGTCCATCGTGTAGTTCTGCCCGTTGATCGACATGACCGGCGGATCTTGCGAAAGGTCGGCTGAATCGACGGTGGCTTCGACCTGCGTGGAAATGCCGACCGATTGGTTGTTGGCGTCGACCGCGGTCGCGGTCAGCGTATAGGCGCCGTCGGGCCACATCTTGCCGTCATTGCCGTGGCCGTCCCAGCTAAAGGCCTGCGCGCCGGGCTGAACGGCGAAGGTGCCGGTATAGGCGGTTTGACCGGTCGAATCCTTGATGGTGACGGTGGCGGCGGCCGGCTTGGTGACGTTGAAGGTCCAGTTCGCCTGGTTGTTGGCCAGTTGCGCGTTGGAGCCGTCGACCACGACAGTGGCGCCGACAAAGGCGAGCGCGGTGGTCGAGGCCGCCGATTTTTCGAGCGAGACCAGGCTCGTCAACTGATCGTTCGATTTCATCTGCTGTTCGACCTGCGCGAACTGCACCAGTTGCTGGGTGAACTGATTGGTGTCGAGCGGGTCGAGCGGATTCTGGTTTTGCAGCTGCGTCGTCAGCAATTGCAGAAAGGTCGTGAAGTTGCTGGCGATCATGGTGTTGTCGACGGCGCCCGAAACGGCGTCCGCGCCGCTGGTCGCCGCCGCCGCCGGGGCGGACGTCACCGGAGTTGCGATAACGCTCATGGGCTAAGTCCTCGGGTTCGTCCGTTGCGCCGTCATGTCACGTTCCTAAACGCGGATATCGAGGCCGCCGGCGCGCGCGCCATAGCGGCTATAGTCGCGCGCGACCGCGATTGTCGGCGCCTGCGGGTCATCGACCACGATATGCGCGGCATTGCGGCCGCCGTTGTCGCTCTGCTGCTGACCGGCCGATTGATCGCGCAGCGAGAATTGCAGGCTGTTGTCGGACGTCTTGAGTCCGGCGTCATTGAGCGCGCGTTCAAGCCCGGCGGTGTCGCGCCGCAACAGGTCGAGCGTGTCGGTGCGGTCGGCGACCATGTGCGAGATTACATTGCCGTCCTTGTCGACCTCGAGCCGCACATGGATGTGGCCGAGGTCGGGCGGATCGAGGCGGATATCGAAATGGTTTTTGCCGGAGAGCGCCTTGCTGGCGATCTCGATGCCGACGCCGGCGATTGGCACTGCTGTTTGTGAATTTGGCGCCTGCACATTGGCGGTGGGCGCGGCGGCGGCTGGCGCTTGCGCGGTTTGCGGCGGTGCCGGCGGCACCGTCGGCTGCGCGATATCGGCGGTCAATTTCGGCGCGGCGGTTTGATCGTCGGGCGCGGGTTTGACCTGCGCGTCCGCACTGACGCCGCGATGGATGTCCGCGACGGTTTCCGCATGCGCATGTTCGGCCGAAGTCTTGTCCGGCTCGCCGTTGGCTTGCGCCTTGGCGGCGGCGTCGAGCGCGGCCGGGGTCGCCGCCGCGGTTTTGGCGGCGTTGGCTTTGCCGGTGTCGGCTTTCTTGTCGGCCTTGTCCGCGGGTTTGTCGGCGGCTTTGCCGTCGATCTTGCCGTCAGCCTTGCCGCCAATCTTGGCTTGCAGCGCCGCCAGCAGATCGGGCTCGCCCTGTTGCGCCTTGGCGGCATTGATCGTGGCGTCGGCCGCCTTGCCGGCATCGGCCGTTGCCGCGGTCGTCTGCATGGTGGCGACGGCGATGGCGGCGGCGACCGGCGTCTGCACAGGTGCTGCTTGCGTCACCGTGACGGCGGTAGCGTCCGCTTCCGTCGATTTGGCGGCGTCGCCAGCCTTATCGGTGTCTTTCGGATCCTTGGCTTTCTTGGTGTCTTTAGCGTCCTTGGCGTCCGAGGCGTCTTTGCCATCCTGCGCCTTGGAGGAGACTGCATCTTTGGCCGCGTCCTGCGCGGGGTTTTCCGATTGGGACGCGTCGGCGGATTTGGCCGGCGGGTCGGGACGGTCGGCCGATTTCGGCGGATCGCGGTCGGCACGCGGCGGCGGCGTATCGTCGGCGGGGCGCGCGCGCGACTCAGGCGCCGGCGGCGGCAGGCTGTCGTCGACCAGACTGTCGAACGGCGTCGAGGACGCCGCGCGGTCGGGCGAAAAAGACGGCCGGGCGCTCGGCGCCAGCAGCGGTTTCAGGGCTTGAGCACTTGAATCGGACGCAACATGCGGCACGGGCGACCTCCGGATTTGACGCCTTCAGGTCTGCAAGCCGCAGGCCACCTGCGAATGCAACGATAATGTAATCATTTCAAATGTTTACGATTGCTTCCCACGGCCCGGCCTGGCCTCACCCGGCACCCGATGCAGCAAAAGCGGCAGGAATTGCCGGGGGTGGGGCCGTTAAGCCCGGACCTTAAAATGGCCGGAAACGGCTTTCATTGCGCGCCGCGGGCCGCCACATATAGTAAGAAGCGCCATGATGAACTCCCTCGATCTCAGCCGCCGTCCGCAGGACACCCGTGTCGTCGTCGCCATGTCGGGCGGCGTCGATAGCTCGGTGACCGCCGCGCTGCTCAAGGCCGAAGGATATGACGTCGTCGGCGTCACCTTGCAGCTCTACGACCATGGCGCCGCCTCGCACCGCAAGGGCGCCTGTTGCGCGGGCCAGGATATCTATGACGCGCGCGGGGTCGCCGAGCGCATCGGTATTCCTCATTATGTTCTCGACTACGAAAGCCGCTTCAAGGAGGCGGTGATCGACCGCTTCGCCGAGAGCTATATCGCGGGCGAGACACCGGTACCGTGCGTCGCCTGCAATATGTCGATCAAATTTCACGATTTGCTCGGCACCGCGCGTGAACTCGGCGCCGATATCCTGGCCACCGGACATTACGTCGCCTCGCGTGCATTGCCTGCGGGCGGCCGCGGACTTTACCGCGCCCGCGAAGAGGAGCGCGATCAGAGCTATTTTCTGTTCGGCACGACGCCGGAGCAACTGGAAATTCTGCGCTTTCCGCTCGGCGAACGCACCAAGGCCGAAACGCGCGAGCTTGCGCGTCAGTACGGCCTGGCGATCGCCGACAAACACGACAGCCAGGACATCTGCTTCGTGCCGACCGGGCATTACGCCGACATTATCGAACGCCTGAAGCCGGGTTCGGCCGAGCCGGGCGCGATTGTCGATCTCGATGGCAAGGTGCTGGGCGAACATGCCGGCATTATTCATTTCACCGTCGGGCAGCGGCGCGGCCTTGGCGTTGCCGGCGGCACGCCGCTTTACGTCATCAAGCTCGACGCCGAGCGCAAGCGCGTCGTGGTCGGCCCGCGCGCGGCGCTGCGCACCAGCGGCATCGTGCTGCGCGACGTGAACTGGATCGGAGACGGCGATCTCGACGAGTTGCTGGCCGACGACAGACTGGAAGTTTTCGTGAAAGTGCGCTCGTCGCGCCCGCCGCAGGCGGCCTCGCTGCGCCACGGCAGCCACGGCTACGAAGTCGAGTTGGTCGACGGCGAACATGGCGTCTCGCCCGGACAGGCTTGCGTGTTTTATGATGCGGCCGTTGGCCAGGCGCGTGTGCTCGGCGGCGGCTTCATCAAGAGCGCGGTCGCCGCGAGCGATAGCCTGCGCGCCGGCGAGGAAGCGCTCGCGGCCGTTGCCGCGCGCGGATAAATCGGTGAATTCGGTTTCCCGACGTAACGATGCGTAACAGATAGAAAAGTCATGGGGGGCGACATCGACAAGCGGGGCGTCGAGCGCGCTTATGCGCGCTGGGCGCCGATTTACGACTTCGTTTTCGGCAAAGTGTTCGCGCCCGGCCGCAGCGAAGCGATCATCGCCGCCGAGAAAGTGTGCGGACCGCAAGGCGGACGCATTCTGGAAGTCGGCGTCGGCACCGGCATTTCGCTGCCCGATTACGCACGCGTCAACAAAATCACCGGCGTCGATCTGTCCGAGCCGATGCTGCGCAAGGCGCAGGAACGCGTGGAAGAATTTGGGCTGACCAATATCGAGGCGTTGTCGGTGATGGACGCCGAGAACATGGCGTTTCCGGACAGCGCCTTCGACGTCGTGGTGGCGCAATTCGTCATCACCACGGTGCCGCATCCGGAAGAAACGCTGGACGAATTCGCGCGGCTCACGCGCCCCGGCGGCGAAATCATTCTGGTCAATCATCTCGGCGCCGAACGGGGCTTGCGCAAACTGTTCGAATTTTGCTTTTCGCCGGTCGCGCGCTGGCTCGGCTGGCGGCCGGAATTTCCCTTCGCCAAGATAGCGCGATGGGCGGAACGGCACGGCGGAGTGCGCATTCTCGAACGCCGCGCGCTCGCGCCCTTGGGTCATTTTGCGCTCATACGATTCGAGCGCTTGTCCGCAAGCCGGTCCGCCGCCTAGACGGAACCCAACGGAACTTGCGCTGCCGCTCGACCGTTATCCATCTCGAATGCGCCAAATGGCGCGGCAAAGATGGAGCCGGATATGCATCGCAAGGCACTTTTATCGATCGCCACAGCGCTGCCGCTGGCGATCCTGACGCCGGCGCTGGCGCAAGCGCCGCCGAATGCGAAGGCGCCAATTGCGCCCAAGACCGAGCAGCTTGATCCCAATGCCTGTGCTGGTGGCGGCGCGCAGGCGACTATCGGGCAGGGCGGTGACGTCGAGGTGAAAAAGCCCAACGACCGCACGTTGAGCAACAAGCTCGCGCGCTCGGGCGGCGTGATCTGCCCGCCGCGGCATGTCGATCCCGAAATCCAGGCGCCGACCCCGCCGGGCGGACCGATGCCGGTGATCCCGCCGCCGGGTGGCCCGGGCGGCGACTCGAGCGTACGGCCGAAATAACCGGCGGGCATGCGGGCTGCACGAGCGAAGTTTCAGATGGATAAGGGTTTTTTCGCCGTGTCGCTTGACAGCCTTCGCCCGCGCTTCCTATATCCGCCCGTTCCGGCGGGCCGTAGGCATGCCGGGCACCGGTGGCGGGGTAGCTCAGTTGGTTAGAGCAGCGGAATCATAATCCGGAGGTCGGGGGTTCAAATCCCTCCCCCGCTACCAATAGCGTCAACGTATTTTGAGATAATTGGCTGGTCGGATTTTTAACCGTACCACGGTCCGTACCACGGTTGATGAGGTGTTCCTCAGACTTGGGGGCGGCCATGCCCGACCTCCGCATCGGAAACTCGGGCTAAAGCTCCGCTCCTCCACCCATTCCACTCCGCCATCGAAAAGTTCGGTCGGCAAGCCGCGCCTTCCAGGCCTGTACGACGGCAGGCCAGAGATCGCCAAGATCATAGTGGCCGTTGCCGTGGTATTCGACGCGCGCCCTCAGATTATCGGCAAGAACGGTGGCAACGTATTCCAGATAGCGGCGCAACGTCGCGGCGGCGCCGGTAACGTCGTTTTTGCCGAGCTTATCGGCAATCTGCTTCCAGGCGTCGCCCTCGCTCCACACTTGCGGCCCTGTATCAACCGTCCAGCCGCCGAAGTTGATGCTCGACTGGACGAGATTTTCCGTCCGCATGAACTGGAGCCATACGGGGTCGTGCGTGGTCAGGATAAATTGAGTTTTAGGAAACTTAGCCTTCAGCAAGCTGCAAACCTCGCGGCGGTGACCCACATCAACCGACATGAGAACGTCGTCGAGCACGGCAAGGGTGAACTCGTCACCGAGCGTGTGCTTCATCAAGGCGAGGTACAGGCAGGCGGGTAATATTTCCGGTCAGTGCAAACTCAATGGCGTCAACGACGCCGCTCTTGCCGGTGCCATTGGGCCCGCAGATGCCGAAGTTTTTCTTGTTGAGCGAAAGCGTCAGATTCCGGATTCCGTGAAACTCGACGATTTCGATGGTTTCAATGCGGATCATTTCGCCGGCTCTCCCGGCGTAACTATCGCTTTGCGCAAGCTTTCGGGATCAAGCTTCTGCTGTTCGAGCGCCAGTTTCAGTGCGGCGATGGCTGGCGCTTCAAGGGTCTTTTCGGCCTCAAGTTTTTTCAAAAACTCGGCGAAAACCGAAGACACGGTCGAGGACAGGGGCGGCGGAGGGGTTGCCATGATTACACACTAACGGGGCGTGGATAGCTTGCGCAAACAAGCGCGCGTCCCGCTATGAGGGAAAGGCCCAGTTTAGCGGTACTTTCCGCTTATACAGTGATATGCGCCGGTCCATATTATAGGGGTTAAGGCGGGCAACTCCTATGAAAATCAATAGGATATATCTTATTTTCTCTAGGTTATTTGATAAGTTATATCTTATAGACTTCTTTAGTCATTATAGGGTATACCTTATCATATGAAAGACGCCATTCGCCACCTCGACAAACGCTTCACGGCTTTGCGCTCATTAGCCAAGAACCCCCGACCGCCCAAGGGCTGGCTGCGGGCCATTCGGGACGCGCTCGGCATGACCACCGCGCAATTTGCGCGGCGTCTTGGCGTGTCTCAACCTCGCATCATTGAACTTGAGCAATCAGAAGCAAGCGGTGGAGTTACGCTGAATACCTTGCAACGTGCGGCGGAAGCTCTCGGCTGCCGGTTCGTTTATGCGCTGGTACCCGATCAACCGCTCGAAGATACGGTGCGCGCGCGCGCGGCAGTGATCGCTGCACGCCAGTTGGATGCGGTGGAGCATACTATGCGTCTCGAAGATCAGGCCGTAACGAACAAGAAAGTCGGCAAGGAATTGCTTCAACGGCGTATCGACGAACTGATGCATCGGCCGGCTCGTCTATGGGACGAAAAATGACAGATCTTTTCCACGCTGACGATCACGCAACGCCACTCACACCGATAGAACGCGACGGGCTGATTCCGACACACGTTACCTTGCACAGTGAGTTGAACGAGCTTGAGCAGAAGAACATCGCGGAGGCCGATAGCTGGGCTTTTGCCCGCAAGCGCGGCGTTCTTGGCGAACCTTTTTTGCTCGGTCTTCATCGCCGAATGTTCAAGCGCGTGTGGCGCTGGGCAGGGCAGTATCGTAAGAGCGACCGCACTAATCTTGGTATAAAGCCTCATCTCATCCAGCCAGAACTACGACAGGCTATCGACGATGCGCAGGGCTGGATCGATTACAAGTCCTATGAGCCTGACGAAATGGCGGTGCGCTTTCACCACCGTTTGGTCGTCATACATCCATTTCCAAATGGAAACGGACGCTGGTCGCGGATGGCGGCAGATTTACTGATAGTTCGTCTGGGCGGCAGCCGGTTTACCTGGGGTAGCGCCAATCTTCAAAAGAAAGGCGGCGTGCGAGACACTTATATCGACGCCATGAAGGCGGCCGACAATCACGACTTCACTACGCTGATTGCGTTCGCGAGGTCATAAGCGAAGGAAGAAAGTTGCTCCCTATCAATCACTGTGCGATGCCGGCAACCGTCGCTATTGATATTCGCTGATTAATCGGTTGCGGGCCACCGCAACCGGACTAGCTCGCGGCAATAAGCAGGGGTGGGCCGCGACAGGCCGACACACCTTGCGGCGCTCGGCGCGAATCGGTGCGATACAAATCAATGGCCTTGATGAGGGCAAAGCGCGGTGCGGGTTCTCTATCTTGACCAAAACAAATGGATCGCCTTGGCTCGCGCGGCCAAGCGTCCGGCTGACCACCCGCAATTAAATGAACTTTTAAAAGCCATCAATGACGAAGTAAGCGCAAATCGTATGGTCGTTCCGCTTACCCGCTGGCGGTTGGCCCAGGCGTTCGCACGGAAATATTCAAGCAGAGTAGCCTGCTGGTCCGTCAGTTTCCTTTTGGATAGCACGTCACACCACTCAAGGGCGCGAGCGGTTCCATCGTCCCTGTCGAGATCGCCCGCAAGATCAACCAGTAGGCCAATTCGTTTGAGCGCGGATTTACTGACCACGGCGTGGATGGGCCCGAGAGCCATCAATGTTTCAAATATACTGCCGAGGTCAGGCGCCATGGGAACGCTCTTTTACGGAGATGACTGATTTTCATTCTGCGGTAGCGTAAATGGCGATGGCGCTAGCCCGCACCTGACCGCGACAGCTTCCTGCGGATTGTAGTTTTCGCAAATTTCTTGGGCCCAAACCCCTGCATGGTCATGCCAGGTCGAGAATGAGCCTGCTCCGCCGCTAGTTGGGCAATCCGCTTGTCGTCAAGGTGCGCGTAAAGAAATCTTTCGGCATGTGATGCGCGTGTCCTGTTCCAGCCATCGGCGGCTTCGCGCGGCGCATCAAGTTGCGAGCGCGGCTTTTCAGCCCATGTCATGAGCAGCATAACCTTCGGTGAAAGCGGGAACGTGACCTCCACGGTCTTGTTCATGAATCCACCATCGCCGTAAAAGGGGGAAACTGATTTTGGATTGACCGCCTTCGTCAGTGCATTGTCGCAGGTGATGAAATAACCGTGCGCCGCATAGACTACGGTCCAGCCCATTCTGAAAAAAATGGGGGTCAACTCGTCCATCACACCGAGGCAGCGCAACGTGCTCTCGCGCGAGACCTGAATCTCAAACTGAGACGGATCGAGAAGCGCGCTCCTCAGAGCCTCCAATCCCTTTTCATCGAGCGGTGGGCCACCGCTGCGCTTCACAAAGGCCTCGAAGGCTTTGTCATTCGCGCCATAGGCGTAATTGTGAATTTGCAGGCCGCGGCTTTGCATCTCGCCGAACATCCGGCGCATAGACGGAGTGCGCGAGTACATCGCGGCGAGAAAATTCGCGAAATCCGCTTTGGGCTGGCCTTCTGGAAGCTTGCCTTCGAGCAAACCGCGATAAACAGGTGCAGCCTTGCTTTCAACATCGGACAAAAACTTCTCGATCGTCGTGTCCTTCGTCCCATCGTCTTTCTCGACGGAATAAAAATGGGTCTCGAAGCCTGTTTCTTCCGGTATCGACGACCGTGAATTGCCGCTCTGCTTGTCGTAGGTCCAGATGTGTCCCGCAGGCGCATTGCCGACAAAATTGCGGAGATGCAAAACGGGGCTGTAGTGGTGGCTCTTTTCCATTGAACGACCTGCGACCTGACTACGGACCGTGCTGCTGACCATCTAGTGCGCCAATGCGAGTACGCCAGCCGGAGCTCGTGTAAACGCGCCGGTGCGTATCCACTTTTTGTGCTTGGCAGCTAGCGAGACGGCACTGTAGAACAAATAGGGAACGCAGTCAATCACGACAACCCGCAGCCTGCCAGAAGCGAATCCGTGCGCCATCCCCATGAAATCGAACGACTGTATCTCGACTTCGACGGCTTCTTCGCCTCGGTCGAACAGCAAGTGCATCCACATCTGCGCGGCAAGCCCGTGGGCGTGGTGCCGTTCAAAGACGCGCAGCACACTTGCGTCATTGAGGTCCTGGCATCCCAGCGGGAGAATCAGGCCGAGACGTTTCTAGGCAAGCTTCTGACCGCCACACGGCGGAAAACCTGCCGTATCTGGGCCGAACAAGCGCCATTCGAAGTCAAGGATCAGTTGAAGAATCGCGGATACCGCTGGTCCGCCGGCACCGACGGCGGGCGCAAGTCGTGGTACGTTGATGTCGATGCGACGCTGATGGAGACGGAGCTCCGCTTCCTGCGTACGGAAATCTACGGTCGTGATCTCGACCTAAGCGTTGAGGAGTTGGATGCTTTCACCAGGTTCTCGAACCGGTCGTGATCGAAATGTCGGCCCTTGATGACGGAAATGAACAGGCGGCGAATGTTCCAGCCGTCAATACTTTCCTGAGCACGGACGGCACTTGCGGCAGGTTCGAGGAAAGCTGCCGGCGACCGTGTGCCCTTGCAACCGGGGCAGGAACCGAATGGGGGTACCTATCGGTCCGTCTTCTTGACTGACCGCGAAGATTCGGCGCGGTTCGTTTCGACATGCGCCGCCAAGACCCGTTCCACATACGCCGACAATGATCTTCCATCGTCCTTCGCCAACCGAGCGAGATTGTCGCGCAAGTTTTTCTCAGCCCTTATATTGATGCGTGCACCTCGCGTGGGGAGCGTCTTGATCCTGTTGCGCTTGACCATAATCGTGCTCGTCTCCCCGCGCAATTGTCCTACAAGTGATGATGTTTGCCCCTTAGTGGGGCCAAGTGACCACGAGAAATCGAATCAGATTCGGCGGCATAAGTCGACACAAATCTGATTAACCTGGGCTGACTCCCGATCATCAGCGCGTCGCGACTGTCGCAAAAAGACCCGAAGTCGGTCGAGGTCCTTGTAAGCGACGGCGAAAATTTGCTGCCGGATCTGCCAGTACCGTTTTATGTTTTGGGCAGCAGCGCTCATCGGGAAAACGACAGATCGTCTCGCGGATCGCCTTTTTGCCGTCTGGCAAGCGCTTATGGTCAAATCGCCAGAAATACGGTTTTCAGATGATGGCGAAACAGTTTCTTCTCATGTGCAGTGGGCGGACGGTTCAGCATTGCCGGCAGGCGCACTGGCCCGATGCCTCCCGGTGGCAGCCGACTGGACCCGAATGATGTTTTCGTTTTCGGGATCGACATGTTCGCCCGGCGGATGCTGCAAGTCGATGCAGTAACAAAGATAACCGGCTTTGGCCCATGGCTTTGCCATGACTGTCGAAAGATCGAAGAACGAGACCATGATTTGACGCGGCTCGACCTTAGCCTTCAACACTTTTGGTTTACGGACGGCGCGCGGGGTTTTTGCCTTGCGTTTGTGTTTCGTGTTTTTCTTTCGCATGACGCCCTCGGCTCCATTTGCCACGATGAAACGCAGCATCGGGCCAGGCCGGTATTCTCCAGGGCCAGCCTGGACAAAGTTCTAACGGCCGGCAGCTTTCGCGCTACTTCTCAGCCGAAGGTTAACCGTCAATGACAGGCAGCGGCTTCGGCGGAATGGTCAGCGGGCGTCTGGCGTCGGCGGTGATTTCAGCCTCCAACCTGGGTGCTCATAACGGTCTGGTTGGAGGTTCGAGTCCTCCCGGGCCCACCAGCTTTTGCTTACGATATCGCTCAGTCAGTGGGTCTGCTGTCGGGAACCGCCCCAAGAACCGCCCCAGTTTCCTAAACGGTTACGCAGCACCACGGGGCGCTTATGTCGGTCCGAGAACGTTACTGTGGAACGTGAATTCAGTGTCTGCATTTGACTATAGGACATCGCGCTCCTCAAAAGCAAAACGCTGCCGGCCTTCGGAAAGGCCGGCGCGTCACGCAGAGTGACGCCCAGACCTCTTGGCAATGTCCCGCGATAATTTGTAATAAGGTTGCCAATTAAGTGCGGGCGGTCATCGCACACCGATACGCGACGGCACTCGAAGCCACGGGTTTGCGGCAAATGCGCCGCATTCCATATTTGCGTACCTGCAGCCGGCGCGCTTGCGACCTCAATTGCCCGGCGTCACTTCATATTGCGCGATCAAAAATAACGCGCTGAGCGATGCTGCGGCACAGAGTCCTGCTCCGACCACAGCAGCAAAGCGGAACGCCGACAGGAGAGCTGGTCCAGTAGAAGCAAGGACTGCGCCGATGAGGGCCGTTGCCACTAGTCCGCCTGTACGCGCGGCGGCGCTATTAAGCCCGGAGGCTACGCCTGTATGATGACTGTCCACTGACATAAGCACCGCCGTCGTCAGCGGTGCGACCGCTCCAGCCAGGCCAAGTGCAATGACGATCATCGCCGGGAGGACGCCCAGCCAATAGCCGGTGTTTGGTCCGATCCGGAGCGCGAGGAGGAACGGGCGCAGCTTTATCCGCGACAACCGGCTTCGGCTTCTCGGCTTTCGTTTCGGGAAGCGGCTTCGCGACAATGCGCCGCGTCAGTTCGATATTGGCCTGGGCCATGACTTCGGTGAGCGGCGCCGCATTGGCCGGATTGCCGCCCGTGGTATAGACGCGGCCACCGGGCAAAGCCGGGATCGCAGTCGAGGGCGGCAAGATGCCGGGCGAACTCACCCGCGCGATCTCGATCTCCAGGGCACGCAACCATTCACTGGACACAATCATCGTGCCGGCGTGTCGCGTGGTAAGCTCGGCACCGAATACCTCGGCGGCCTCGCGCCCCAATTCGACGATATGCTGATGCGCCCGATGCAGCGTGGCGATGTCGGTTGGATTTTCGATGCCGAGATTGCTGGTGAATCCGCGGCCGGTGAAAAAATATTCGGTGTTTCCGGCGCGGCCGGCGTAATCGAAGCTCGGGGTGATTGTGCCGAAACTGCCGCCGTAGATGCCGACGTTACCCCCCCGGCTGCAGCGCATTGCCGCTCTTGGTCTGAATATCGACGATGCCGGCTGTGCGCAGGCCGAACTGCGCCGGCAGTGCGCCGGTGATCAGCGCGAGGCTGCTGGCAAAGCTCGTGTCCAGAACGTGGCCGAAGCCCGAAATACCATCCGGCAGCGTGATGCCATTGATGCGATACTGCACATTGGCGTGTTCGTTGCGCACATGGATTTCTCCACTCGCGGCGGAATCCTGCGAAACACCGGGTGCCTGGAGCAGAGTTTTGTTGATTGAGCCGTTAGTACCCTGTGGCAGAGTTTCGATGAAAGCCCGATTCATATCGAAGGTACTGGCGCCGAAACGCGGTGATAGATTATCGCGCGCAACGTCAAGCTGGGTGTTCTGAGCCGCAAGTGTCGCATTGCTGTCAGGCTGCGGCGACGGGGCGACGGTGGCGCGGGGCGGCGCCGAGCGCTGGGCTTGGACCACGATTTCCGGAAGCACTTCTTGGGCCTGTGCGGCGCCTGCCAACGCGCCCAGCAGCACAAATGGTGACGCCGTCCAAAGAAAGGCGCGATAGGCATGTGGCGGCATGGAAACTCCCGAAATCATTGACAGGACCACGAATGTAATACTATAACATTACATTGGCGATCTAGAGTCAACCGCCGCTTCCGCGACCTGCAACATGATGCAATCTTGAAGGGTACGGACCATGAAAACATTGATCGGATTGATGCTAGCGGCGGGTTTGATCCTTGCCACGGCACAGAATACTCGCGCTGCCGACAACAAGATCAAAGTCGTGGCCGCAGAGAATTTCTATGGCGATATCGCTCAGAAAATTGGGGGTGACCTGATTGAGGTCGCCAGCGTCATGAGCAATCCCAACCAGGACCCGCATCTGTTCGAAACGACGCCGAGCGTCGTGCGCCAGATCGCCGATGCACAGATCGTTATCTATAATGGCGCCGATTACGACGGTTGGATGGAAAAGCTGCTCAACGCCACTCCGCGCGCCGAGCGCACCGTTATCATCGTCGCCAACCTCGTCGGCAAAAAGGCCGGTGACAATCCTCATCTGTGGTACGACCCTTTGACGATGCCGGCGGCTGCTAAGGCGATGGCCGCCGCCTTTACTAAGGCTGATGGTGCCCATGCCTCCGACTATGCCGGGCGGCTTGCAGCCACACTCGCGGCGTTTGAACGCATCAATAAGCGGGTCGAGCAGATTCGCGCTAAGCATAGTGGCGAGACAGTAACCGCTACCGAGCCGGTGTTCGGCTATATGGCTGCGGCGCTTAAGCTGAAGATGCGTAACGAGCGCTTCCAGCTTGCGATGATGAATGACACGGAACCTAGCGCGCGCGACATTGCCGCTTTCGAGAACGACCTCAAACAGCACAAAGTGAAGGTCCTGCTCTACAACAAGCAAGTTACAGGCAATATGACCGAACGGCTTTTGAAGGCCGCAGGCAATGCCAAAGTGCCGGTTGTCGGAATCACTGAAACTCAGCCGGCGGGCATGGCGATCGAGGACTGGATGCTTGGTGAACTCAACGATCTCGACAAGGCGCTGAGCGGTCCGTCTCGGTGACGGCCCACGCGCCGCCATCCATTTGCTTAACTCACAGCTCTCAAGCTAGATACGAGAAGCATGGCTTAATCGATACGATCTGTATCGTGTAGGCGATAGATGAAAAAGGACCGAAGAGTAATTCGCCCGCTGGAGCTTACGTCTCACTGTACCGAGCATCGCGCGGCCAACCACGAACTCGTGCTTCGGGTGTTGCTATCGGCTCAAGTGCCAATGACGGCCTATGAAATACTTCGCGCGCTTTTGCGATACGGGATCAAGGGGCCGCCGACGGTATACCGCGCGTTAGATCGCCTGATGGATTTTGGCCACATCCATCGTTTGGAATCCATCAGCTCATACCTCGCATGTGCCAATCAACGCCACTCTCACGGCCTTGCCGCTTTTGCGATCTGCCGAAAATGCGGTGATGTCCAGGAATTGGCGGAGGGCAGCTTAACGGATCATCTCAAAACGAACGCGAAGCAATCTGGATTTCATGTTGACGCTGCTACAATCGAACTCAAGGGCCAATGCGCGTCGTGTTCGAAAGATCGACTCGCGCAATGAGGGCAAGCGGCCGATAACCGCTAAGTTAGTCAATTGGCGAAGTCACGAAAAGGTCTGAAATCCCGAGACGCGTCGCGCATCCGGACAAGCGACGGTACTTGTGTTCTTGGTTGTTGCGAACGCCGGCATACTAGACGATGCCGAGCGCCGGGCTTCGGGTGGTGATGACCGCCTTCTTCCTCATCGAGGGCGTCGCCTCGATCACGTTCACGTTTGATCACTAGCGCTAACTGTCCGGCCAGTGGGGCTGGATGCTGGTCAGCGGCATCGTCGATCTGGTGCTGAGCGCGATGCGACTGGCCGGTCTGCCTAGCACGGCGGTATGGGCCTTGGGGCAGCCCGTGGGCATCAACATAATCTTTGGCGGTTCATCGCTGATTGCGATGGCGCTGCACCCCAGGAAGGCGGCGGGCGTCGGTGCGCCCTGATGGGCGGTCACGGCAGTCCGCCCTGTAGCGCGCCGCCGAGCAGGATCAAACCGAGCACCAGCACCAGGAATGCGCCGCCGATTTCGACCGCATGCATGACGCGTTCCGCGGTCTTGGACTCGAACCCGGCGATGCGAAGCGCGACGTCCTTGGCCGATACCGCCAATATCGCCAGCGTGGCGACGGTGATGAAGGTGCCGAGCGACATCGCCAGCACCGAACCGATGCCGGCTAGCAGCAGCTGCTGCGACAGCGCGAATACCAACACAATAATGGCGCCGGAACAGGGTCGGATACCGACTGCCATGACGGCGGCCCAGGCCCGCGATGTCGTCAGCGGCCGCGCCAGTAGCTTGGGGTCGGGTGCATGCGAATGGCCGTAATCGCAGGCCTGATCGTGCGTTTGATCGTGGCCGTGTTCTTGATGATGAGCGTGCCCCTGCGGCGCGGCGTGATGATGGTGATGGCCACGGCCGGTGAGTTTGCTCCAGAGCAACCAAGCGCCAACCGCGGCGACCAGCGCGTAGCTCATGATCTCGAACCAGTCCGTCGCCTGCGTCATGCGCACCGCGGTGGTATGCAGGATCGCGGCGGCGACCAGAACGACGGCGATGGCGACAAGGCCTTGCATCAGGGCCGCCGCGAGCGCGATCACGATGCCGCGTTTGACGGTCTGGCGCGAAACCAGAAGATAAGACGTAATTACCGCCTTGCCGTGGCCCGGGCCGACGGCGTGGAAAACGCCGTAAAGAAAGCTGATACCGGCGAGCAACAAGAAGGCGTGGCCGCTGTCCTTGACGTGGTCGAGCGCATCGGTCAGCGCCTTGTAGAACTCCGACTGCCGCAACGCGACCCAGACGAAGAAACCGCCGAGCGGGCCGGTGAAAGCAGGGCCGGTGCTGTCTGGCGTGGCGATGCCGAACGGGCTTTGCACCGCCCAGGCGGCGCCGGTTTGCACCATCAGCCATGCCGAGACCACGGCCGGTAGCAGGGCGAATGCGCGAAAGCGGTGCATCATTGCGGGCAATCCAAGGTGAATATGTTGGCGAGCCCAAAGGCCGCGTCGCGTAGCGCCCTGGGTAGGTCGTGTTGCTCGACCGGAACGGCGGCGAGTTTGGCCATGATGCTGGCATTGAGCGCATGCGGCGGATGGTAGGCCGCGGCGCAGCCTGGCGGCGCTTGATAGAGGGTGATCGGCGCCGTTTTCGCAAAGGTGAAAGCAACGAAATATTCGGGGTCGTAGATTTCGAGGGTCGTCGATGCGCTTGGCGCCATCGGCGTGGCGAGCGGCAAATCGAAAAATAATATGAGCCGGCCGTCCTGGTGATGCAGATAGTAGTGCTCGGGAAACTTCAGTTTGAGACGCTGCTTGCCGACCGTCAAAATCGTGAAAAAACCGTAGTGTTTGAGCGAATCGACATTGGTCTTGGCCAACGGCGCCAGTTCCTCGGTGGTCAGCTTGCCGTCGCCGTTCTTGTCGAGCCCCTGGCTGGCGAACGCGGAAAACGCCCGGTCGAATTCCCATACATTGCGGATGCTGGTCATGCGGCCTTGGGCATCGAACATTATTTCAGTCCGGCCGTCGACGAAGACGTGCGGGTGCGCCGAGGCCGCACCCGCAGCCGCCAGCATCGTGACCGCACCGGTCAGTCCGAGTAATCGCAGGAAATTGAACATGCCTTAAGAAGAAATCCGTCCGCAGCACGCCGCCAATTCGATTGACTCATCCGAACGTGGTCAAAATGTGATTCCGCTTCGATTTGGATGTTTCGCTTATTTTGTCCGTTGTGGGCTGCCAACAGATGGGGTAATCGGCCAGCAGCTTGTGGATAGCTGAAGATTTTGGGTGCTGCGCTTCAGGCTGATGGTGGAAACGAGCTCCGTTGTTGACACGGCCTCAAGCATCAGAAGGAGAAGCGCAGCATGGACCATTCTGCTGGATTGGACGTATCGGTCAAGGAGACCAGCGTTTGCATTGTGGATGACACAGGCAGGATCGTGCGGGAAGTGAAGGTGGCGAGCGAGCCTGAGGATCTTCTGGCGGTGCTGGCGAATTCTACTTACAATTTCAAGAGGATTGGATTGGAAGCCGGGCCGCTATCGCAATGGCTTTACAGCGCGCAGAAATATCAAATGATTTCAAAGGGCAGGCTCAGCCTACGAATCTAGGGGGGGCAGAGGTTCGAATCCTTTTGAGGCGCGCCAATTCCGTACAAAACTGCGAACCCCTGCCGCAGTGGATGCCCGGCCGGCAACCACCTGTTCCAAGGCCGCCTTGTCGCCGATAAGGTGCGG